>Ga0325410_1004538_pt1 | contig 15485 bp, 14 predicted proteins | sample PopdelMetagenome_16_FD_206182 | JGI IMG/M metagenome (GOLD analysis project Ga0325410, IMG submission 206182) | Populus deltoides microbial communities from Bellville, Georgia, United States - Xylem-PdIQD-R3 | ecosystem: Host-associated > Plants > Phyllosphere > Stem > Wood/Secondary xylem...
TTTAGTGATTACTATTAATATAATTTTTATTATAAATCTAATATAAAGATTTTTTAAGTTAATAATATAAATCTTTAATGATAATTTTTAATTTGAATAAAATAAAATTAATATTCTATAATTAGATATCACAACAAATATAAAATATTAAGATAATAATTATAAATTATGATTTTGCTTTTGCTTTTTTATAAAAACTACTTGTATTCTTGATTTATTTTTTTATTTTAGAAAAATACATTTTTGTTAACAAAAATGAGCATGTTTTTTTTAAATTTTCATTTTCCAAAGAAAACTAAAAAAAAAGTTGTTTTCTATTTGTGATCACATCTTAATCTTTCCAGGCTGCTATTATAGTTGTTAAATCTAATTTAAGTTGGCAGATTGACTAGGATATTAGCATGTTAAACATGGCTTGTTTTTTAGAAACTTTGGTTGCCTCCGTCACATCCAATTCAAAACCAATTGGGCTAATATTTTGTAAAAAAAAAAAATAAATTATTATTTTATTTCGTGATAGAAGTCACCATAACAATTTATCTGATTAAAGTAAAGGTGGACGTATTTTTTAGATTTTATTTTTTACTAAATTTTGTTATTTTTTAAAATAGAAGATCAAAGTTCTTGAATGCGCTGCTGACGTGCTGTTTTCCACCTTGCTACTTGACAGATTGTTGCTGGATGATAGTTAGCCGCGGCCTCCCTGGGTTTTTTCTAACGTAAAAAATATGTTATCACGAAGTAAGTGTTTTTAAAAACACAAATATGTTATCATGATTCTGTAAGATTTTTCCTTTGATTTCTAAGAACCAAACAAACCATCATCTCAACACACGTTGTCCACTAAAAGCTCAGACCTTTACAGAAAATTGAACAGATCTGAATGGAATGGAGGTCCAATTGAATGACACTATCTTCAGAGTGAACTGCAGGTTCCACGAAGGAACGTATGCTGGAAGCAAACGGGGTTGACTATAAGAAACGAAGAGTGGAAGAGTCATTTGCGCTTCGATTCCCTTCATCAAATCTTGTCGCCTTCAATGGCCGCTCCCCTGTCTTGCATATTGATGGAGTGTGCTAAGGCGATTGAAGGTGGTCGCTTGGATGTTGCAGATTCACTTTTGGCAGTAATTCAATCTCTAGCTTCTAAAGAGGAGAGCATATGGAGGAGGAAAGTTGTCAAATACTTTGCTGAGGCTCTTGTCCGGCGAGCCTATGAAATTCGTCCTCTATGTGCTTTACCCTCGCTTCCTGTTCTATGCGATCCAGGGGATTGCATCTATGAACCTTTATACGAGTTTGCTAAAATCACAAGTAAACATGCCATTCCTGATGCCTTGAATTCGGGATATAGACGACTCCACATTATTGACTTCTCCATCGTGTTCGATTTTCGGCTGTGGAATTCCTTAATTGGTGACCTCAAAAGGCAGTATGGTGGCCTACAATCAGTCCTGATAACCAGTATCGCACCGAAACTGTCAAAACACACTGACTATCTCCGTAAAAACCGGGAAAGGGGTGAGGACACAAATTTGGAATTGAAGCAATTGACATGCAATAGTCCGGATGATATTGTCAATTGTATTTCCAAACTCAGAAGGAAAAGTGAGGATGAGATTGTGGTTGTGAATTGGAATTATATACTCCACAAATTGCTTTCACAAGATGGGGCAATGGAGCAAGTTCTTTCAAAAGTGAAGGATTTGGGAGCGGACATCATGGTAATTGTTGAGGAAGATGCCAATCTTAACAGCCCAGATCTTTCGGAGCGGCTCGAACAATCATTCCAATACTACTCCCTTTTTTTTGAGTCACTGGAGGAAGATTATGGTAGCGATGTGTTCTGGGGGATGTATTTCAGGCGACAGATTGGGAATGTGGTGGCATGTGAGGGCGTTGACCGGGTCGAGCGGATTGAGTCATTTGCTCACTTGCAAAATCGCCTCTCTCGGGCTGGGTTCTGTCCAGTTCCCCAACAGGTACACAATTTGAAGATAGATTTTGGATTAAATCTTGTTGATCATCGAATCGAAGAGAAGGAAGGGCATTTCCTGCTACGTCGGAACGGTTGTCCGCTGGCTGTAGCCTCAGTTTGGAAGGTCACTGATCCACCTCAATTCAGTGGTGGTGAAGAATCCAATTCCATCCTTTCCTTTCTCTTCTCTTGTTATACTAATTATCCATCAATAAATTCGTTGAGTGTATTTTCACTATAGGCTACTGGAAAAACATGTTGACAGGTCTTTACACAATGCAAGATACAGTTGACGACTCAGAAGGGATGGCGAGCTCCTCTGAGTCTGAGGATGATGAAGAAAATGATTCTCTAGTTTGCATAATGGCAGATAGTAACTTATGGTGCACGCAGGTATCGTTTTTTTTCCGAGATTTAACAAATTTCCTAGTTTTATCTTTATGGCATGGGGAGATTGCAACAACTTCAAATTCCTTACACATGAATTAGAAACTTACAATATAATTCTTGCTTTGATAAATGGCAAAAAAACAATCTAAAAGAGTTTGATCCACAGGATATGTTTTTTATTTTTTTATTGATATATTTTTTTTATCTTTGTGCGATTATTGGTGTCGTTGATCTCACAGGCTCTTCAATGAAGCGAATAGCTGCTTCAGCTAAGCTATATGACATATTGGAATATATATGTGATCTACATAGGTTACCACTGGCAGTGACATGGATTTCCTATGGCCAAGATGGTAATACAAATTCAAAGGGAAAACGTATTCTATGTATTGATGATAGCGCTTGCTATGTAAATCATTGGTTAATGGAAGATTTTGTGGGTGAATATGCACGACATCGTCTTGAGGAAGGACAAGGTATTGCCGGAAAAGCACTTCAATCTAATATTCATATCCAGCATGACATTTCCGTGCTTGATCCAGCTGAATTCCCTCATGCGCCTGACATTATTAACTGGCGGATCAGAAACTGTTATGCTGCTTTTGCTATAAGGCTAACAAGTACCCACCCTTGCATGGATGATTACGTATTGGAATTTCTTCTCCCTGAACGCATGGAAGAGACTTCAGAACGAGAACTTTTGATAAATAAGGTCTTGCGTACATTGCAGAGGAAATGTTTAAAGATGTGGGAAGTTAGTGTCAGAGAAGTACATGAGGCGAGCGGCTCTGAAGTTAGATTGGATGATGAAAGAATGCCAAACATCCCACATGAAGATGGTGTTTTAGAAGGAAACGAATTCATGGCAGTGAACCCAACCAGCAATCAAGCAGAAGAAACACGCGAGCCTCTTGAACAGGTGCTCTTCTATACTGAATTCATGTCATTTTTTCTTTTTTAATTTCTTCTTTTAAAATTTAATTTTATATTAATTTTAATCTTTATTTTTATTTATTTTTAATTTTTTAAATTAAAATTTTTTATCTATTATATTTGATTCTCATTTTTATTTTTATTTAATTTTTTTAATTTATAAAATTAATTTCTGATTATTTTAATAAATTTAAAATAAAATAAAATATTAGTAAATTATTTTTTATGACATGACTAAATACTAGAAAATAAATTTTAATTTATTTTTTATGACACTTCTAAATATCTACAAATAATTTACTTTTAAAAATTCATTTTAAAAAAATAATATTCCAGCAAATAAACGAACTTACATTTTCTTTGCTATAAGAAATTCTATCCCGCTCTAATACCTAATGAATTGGATTCCAGGTTAACTCATTTTCATCTTAAAAGCATTAAATTTTTTTTTAATGAGTTTAAAATTAAAAATCAAACTAAATAAAAAAAAATCTACATGTGATTCGCTGCAAGAAATTCTAGCCAGCAGAATTGGGTTCAAGGTTATTTAGACGCAGAAACTCTAAATCATGTGCCTTGTCAGATGGACAGAAAAGACCCTCTGTTTTGGATGGACACCCATCATGTGTCCAATCACAGCCTTCTATGTGGCAGATTTCCTTCAGCGGATTGCGCAAGGGGTGGAATAATTATTGTTCAGTAGATAAATTACATTTGATTATTCGAATATAATTAAATCCATTTTGCCTCCGTTTTGCTCTTATGTTCAACTATTGAAGAAGACACAATCTGCCATTATTATTGACTGGAATTGGCCTTCATGTTGCCAATATCCTACTTCCCTATCTCTTGACAGGACGTCCAAGAACAATCTGCTATGCCTGCACCTGCTCTGAATGGTGAGAATGCATCGCCCAGTGTAGATGGTGGCCTCCAGAGTACTAATAAACGAAGAAAGATATCAACTGTGTGGGACAGGTTCGTTAAGCATCGGGGAGAAAATGGGGAAGTATGGGCCACATGTAAGCATTGTAAGAAGAAGTATAGAGCAGAAAGCAAAAGAGGAACTTCAAATTTGCACAAGCACTTAAAAAATTGTTCGCCAAGCAGGCAGGACGAAGCAGAGCAGCAAATTTTGGTTGAGACAGGTGAATTGAGTACTAGCGTCATCCAAGGGAATTTTGTTATAGATCAAGAAAGAAGTCGTCTAGACAGTCTAGACATTGCGACAATGATGATTAAGCATGGATACCCCTTGACTATGGTTCAACATGAGTTTTTTGTGAAGAATTTTCGGCCAGTGTTTAAACTTTATTCAAAAGACCTAGTTGAAGCTGATGTCCTTGCTATTTGCAGACGAGAGAAGGAGAAACTCATCAATTTTTTTGATAAGCTCTCTTGTCTCTTGAGTTTAACACTTGAATTGTGGTCATCTACTGACAAAATGATGACCTACTGCTGCTTCACCGTGCACTTCATTGACGATGGATGGCAGCTGAAGAAGAAGATTCTTGCTTTCAGGAACTTACGGTACAACTATGACATGGGCACTGTACATGAAGTCTTTAAAAGTGTGCTTACAGAGTGGAGCATCAACAAGAACGTTCGCTTCATATTCCTGGATATAACTCCTCCAAACGATCACATGATTGGAGAATTAAGAAGTAAGGTTTCTGATCAAGCCCCACCTATCCATGGACATCTTTTCTGTGTTCCTAGTTATGCCCACATTCTCAGTCTCCTTGTTCAAGATGGATTTTCTGAGATAAGGAGTGTGCTTTATAAGATTAGAGAATGTATAGAGTACGTCAAAGGAAGCTCACTTGTAAGGCAGAGGTTCCAGGAGGCAATTAATAATGGGAGTTTGCAGGACAGGGAAATGCCTACTCTAGATGTTGCCGCGAGATGGGACACCACCTTTCTTATGCTGGAGAGTTCATTGGAATTTAGAACAGCTTTTAATCACCTAGAGCAATTGGATGATGATTTCAAAGTGAATCCATCTGCAGAAGAATGGAACAAAGCAACAGCCGTATTTGAGTGCTTGAAAGAGTTCTACAATTCAACATGCAATTTTCCAATAAGCAGAGATGATTATTTCCTCAGTGTTCGTGATGTTTATAAGAACTTGCAAGGCTGGAAACAGAGCGATTATGTATATGTTCGCGCTATGGCAAATAGAATGAAGGGAAAATTTGACGAGTATTGGGGAGAAGCTAGCTTGGCTTTGGGAATCTCAGCAGTTCTTGACCCCAGCTTTAAATTGGACATTATTGAGTATGGCTACCGGCAGATATACGGCAGTGATGCTGACTTGCACTTATCCAGATTCCGTTACGATCTTACATGTGCATACCATAAATATGCAAAGGACATCAGCAATCAGGGACCATCTTCTTCTGCCATGGCTGACGTGGGTCGTTGTACATCATCTGATATTAGTTTCAAAGAGTGGCGCAAGGGTAAGAACGAACGCAACATGGTGCACTCACAATGGAATGAGCTTGATCAGTATCTACAACTGCCGCCACCAGAGAACTTGGATAAGGATGGTAACGTATTAGCTTGGTGGCAAGACAATGCTCGAAATTTTCCAATACTGGGAAAAATGGCTCGTGATTTCTTAGCAATTCCAGTATCAACTGTCATTTCCAAGTCATCAGAGGTTATGAAGATGGCATCAGTCCATGACGGTGTTCCTCCTGAGATAGCTGAGGCTTTGATATGTGGAAAGGATTGGTTGGACAGCCCTAACTGGAAGTAAGTTCTCCGTTTCTTTTTGCTCGATTTAAGTGTGATGCTTTTATATCTCATCTGTCTGTTTATTTATTTCTTCTTCTTCTTTTTTCTTCAGCAATTGATCCATGTTTGGATCCTCACTGGTAGTTGCTAGAACTGTGAAATAAGTTTTTCCCAGGTAAACACTGGCCATCTCATTTATTTCCAAGAACAAGATTTGTCTGCAGAGTGAAAAATCAATATGCGCATAATATCTGCAGTCTGCATGAACATTAAAACTAGGCTGGAAAGTGATTCTCAAATGAAAACAAATAGCAAGTATTCAACCACAAAAGCTAATCCAAACAAACCAGGCTGAGCATATCTGATTTGGATGCGATGCTGTAGAAGAATAGTACTGGACAGAAGAACCTGAAGTGACGAAGACTCATTATTTGCTTAATTTTATCATGAATTTGAAAAAAAAAAAAAAAAAAAAAAAAAACCTGATGTCTATTTCAACGTCTTTTGAAAGTGTGTCTGTCTTGGAAAAATATAAAATTATTTTTTTCATGTTATTTGATGGTTTTAATGTCAAAATTTTAAAAAATAATCTGAAAAAAATTATTTTTATATATTTTCTAGTAAAAAATACTTTAAAAAAACATCATGTATTATAATATTAAAAGTGATAATTTTTTATTTTTTTTATTTCAAATTAATTTTTTTATGATATTTTTTATGTGTAGATGTCAAAATAAATTTTAAAAAATAAAAAATATATATTATTTTAATAAATTTCAAGTAAAAAACACTTTAGAAAACAATTAATAGCATAATTTCATTAAATATACACTAACAAAGCTTTTTTAAGGAGGTGTTTTTTTCATATATATTTTCAATGCTTAATTACTAAAAATTCAGTCATAATAAAAACCAGTATTTCAATTCCAAAGAGGATGTTGTTTTCAATTGACTTAAGTTGATCTATTTTGACTAGATAATAGATTATGATAGTATTTAAAAATATAGTAATGGTTATTTTTTAAAATATTTTTTTGCTTGAAAATATATTAAAATAATATTTTTTATTTTAAAAAAATTATTTTTAATATTAACATATCAAAAAAATCTAGATTTAAAAATTCAGATATAATAAAAACCAGCAATTCAATTCCAAAGAGGATGTTGTTTTCAATTGACTTAAGTTGATCTATTTTGACTAGATCATAGATTATGATAGTATTTGAAAATAAAATAATAATTATTTTTTAAAATATTTTTTACTTAAAAATATAATAAAATAATATATTTTTTATTTTTTTAAAAATAATTTTAACATTAACACATTAAAATAATCTAAATATATCTTATAAGTAATACAATAGTATAATAAAGGTCATTGGGCCCAGATAAAATCCCAAATAAAAACATTATATTACTATACCTTGACCAACTGTCACTTAGAATAGATGTCCAGTAGCTAAAATAAACTTTCAAATCCAGATCAAATTTTATGATAAAGTATTTTATATTTTAAGGTGTTTATGAAAATTTCTCCTGCCTTGAAAATATTTATTTGCTTTCACCAAAATAATTAATATGTGAGAAACAAATTTAGCTAGCATTATATATCAATTATCTTCATTTCAGACCAGCAAAATTATGTTAATCATAATTACATTAATCTTTTTAATTGTATGTGTACCTATTTCCTTTTTTTTTTTTAAGAAAACAATCACGGTGGCCATCAAAGTCAAAATAATTATCATAATAATGATCGTTATATTATTGTAAATTAATTTTTCAGCCCTTACTAAATAAAATAAAAATATTCGTCTCGTAATATCCATATCAAATGTCTTATGATAGCCACTAATTTATTTTAAATATATATTTGAATATAAATAACATTATTCAAAACTAACAACGTAAATAAGATTTATATTTGAATAGTAGAAGAAGAAAGATGTAGAAATAAAAGGTTAAATTATTTAAAATCATTTTAAATTATTGGTCAAAGTAATCAGTCTCTAAACTTTTATTTTCTTATTCAAATATCATAAACTATTTTTTGGTAAAAAAAAATATTTTTTTTTATTTATGCTTTTGTCTCTGTTATTTTTTTTTCAAATTACATATTTTTCCTGATTCCTATTATGTTTCTAAATTATTACCTGTGATTGAAATTAATAAAAAAAAAATCTTCAAAAACAGTTTAGGTAATGAAATTAGAATAATAATAATTAAAGTACAATTTGATCTAAAATCCCGGATAATTTTAACAATTTAGCCAAATTGAAAAGAGAAAAACAAAGGACCCTTTGAAAACGTTTCGAAACTCGTAGAAGGTTTTCCTTTCAGTCATTTTCTCTGGGTGAGAGCAAACCGAGGTAGAGCTCACTTTCCTTATCCAAAACAACCACACAGAAATGCCACAGGCAACGTAAACAAGGAAACCCCCAAAACCAAAAAGATTGCAGATTTCCTTTCAATCAAAACGAAAATGCCTCTTCTTCTCTCCAATCCTCTCACCTCGCTCTCTACACTTCCCCCCTTTTCATCTCCAACTTTGGCCTTCATTGCAACACCAGGTACCCACTTCTTTAGATTTGTCTTATGTTTGCAGTTTTTGCTAATATCGGCTGTATCGACGGTGAATTTTATTATTTATGCTTTTCAGCACTTGTTAGTAGAAGCTTATTTGGATTCACTTCATCCTCGCTTGGCCGTTTCATCAAACACTTATCACTTGCTTCCTAAGTTCAACCAGTTCTTGGATGCTCGTGCTTTCTATATTATTTCTAGGAAGACTGGTCTTTTCTCTGTTATAACCACCGATTCAATGTGGGTTTTGCTGAGAATTCCTAAATATTTGATCTTCTCTTGGATTTAGTATTAAAGGCTCATATCTGAATTTTGTGCTCGTGCTTTCTATATTAGTTACTGTGAAGTTTGTTTATTTTGCTGCTGTAACCAATAATCGAATCTGGGTTGTGCTTAAAATTACGAAATATTTCATCTTTCACTTTAATTTAGTCTTCAAGACTTATATCTGAATTTTCAATGACCTCAGAACCTTTCAATTCCAGTTTATGTGGCAAATCTGCAAACTGCTTTGGCTTCTTCACGGTATGCAGGTGGTGCCAGCCCAAACTATGCTCGAGAATGCTGACAAAGATATTGATGTTGTACTCTCTGTTAAGTATATTTTGGTGTTTGCTGAGAAATGATATAAGAGAAAGGAAGAAATGTTTTGTGTATTTATTAACGTAACTGAAGACCATATATATAGCCTTTACAAAGATTGAAAACAGAAGCTAATAATAGAAATAATAACAGAATAACAGAATCCTAAACAATAGGATTTATTCAAGACTAGAAATCAGCTAAGTCCTAAAGACTTGTTCAACTGGAAACAAACTTTAACATCCTCTCTTAAACTATGTGCTAGTAAAAGCACTTAGTTTACGCCTGGAAATGTGCAGATCCCCATCAGACTTCTTAATTTTATGAACACATTCAGTTTCAAAGGCTTAGTCATTATGTCTGCTATTTGCTCTTGTGAATTACAGTGAACCATCTTAACAACACTATCTTTAGTGAGCTCACGGAGGAAATGAAATCTGATGTTTATATGTTTGCTTCGGCCATGTAGAACAGGATTCTTTGATAGCTCAATAGTTGAACTATTGTCACAGTAGACAGTTGTGCCATCACTTTGAATTAGACTGAGGCTTCCCATAATTCTTCTCATCCAAACCACTTGATAAGCACATGCAGCAGCAGCAACAAATTCAGCTTCAGTGGTGGACAATGTAACTATTGGTTGCTTCTTGGATGACCAAGATACTGCACCTGAATTGAACATGAATACGTAGCCTGAAGTACTTTTTCTGTCATTTAAATCCCCGGCATAATCACTGTCGGTGTAAGTAATTAATTTGTCTTCTCCTCTCTTGCTATAAAATATTCCAAACTCACAAGTTCCCTTCAAATATCTCAACACTCTCTTGGCTGCCTCAAAATGAAGTGCTGTAGGGTGATCCATATATCTACTTAGTAGACTGACTACAAACATAATATCAGGTCGAGTGGTAGTTAAATACATTAAACTACCCACAATTTGCTTGTAGTGGCTGCTATCTAACTTTACTGCAGTTGTATCTTGCATTAGTTTAGAACCGGGTACAATTGGATTAAGCACAGGATTGCACTTATCCATACCGAACCTTTGCAACACCTCATTCGCATACTTTCTTTGATGAATGAAAATGCCCTCCTTTTCTTGCAAAACTTCTATACCCAAAAAATACCTCATTCTTCCTAGATCAGTCATATCAAACTCATGCATCATGGATTTCTTAAAATCAGTAAACATGTGTTCATCATTGCCGGTGAAGATTAAATCATCTACGTAGAGACAAACAATTAAAAGTTTACCTCCTTCATGTGTTTTGATGAACAAACTATGCTCATATGGACACTTCTCAAAACCTTCCTTCGCAAAATAAGACTCGATGCGACTGTACGACGCTCGGGGAGCCTGTTTCAAACCATACAGTGCCTTTTTCAATTTGTATACTTTGTGCTCATTACCTTTCTTCTCATAGCCTGGAGGTTGCTCAACAAAGACATCTTCAGAAAGATCTCCATGCAAGAAAGCCGACTTAACATCAAGTTGAAAAATCGTCCACTGCTTTTGAGCTGCTAAAGAGATTACTAAACGAACTGTATCCATACGTGCTACCGGGGCAAACACTTCTGTATAATCAATTCCATGCTCCTGAGTGTAGCCTTTTGCAACTAACCGGGCTTTGTGTTTATCTATCCCACCATTCTCGTTGAACTTTGTCTTATACACCCATTTCACCCCAACCTTTTTGGCATCAGTAGGCAAACATGTTAACTCCTAAGTGTCATTGCGTTCAATTGCATCGATTTCTGCATCCATGGCCATTCTCCACTTAGCATCTTTCACTGCTTCATAAAAGAACACAGGATCATCTGCAGCAGCAAACATGACCATATAAGAATCTTTCTCAGATAAATCTTCCCCATTGACATAGTCCCTCATCCACAAAGGTCTTCTATGTTCCCTTTCAGGTCTGCTACGTGTATTCCCACTGCTGCTTGCTTGGACTGTTGGACTTAAAAGCTGTTGACTCGCAGAAAATGTACTGCTACGTGTATTTGAGATACTGTTACTTGTATTTGAGAGATTTCTGCGATCAATGCTCTCTTCTGGATCAGCATGTGGATCAAAGTGTTCACTGTCTGCCCTGTGATCTGCTGCAAAGTCATTGTTTGCTTCATCTGCTACTGCAAAGTTTGTTGCTGCTACTGAAACCACTGCTGCAACGTCATTATTTGCATCATCTGCCCTATCACCAGATGCAAAAAATTCTTCATGTTGATCAGTGTTTTCCCATTCCAGAGCAATAGTATCAGCAGCAACTGAACTCTCACTCCAATCTCAACTACTGTTTTCATCAAATATAACATCCCTGCTCACGATAATTTTCTGTAAAATGGGATCATATAGGCGATATGCCTTTGATTCTCTGCTGATGCCAAGTAAAACACATTTGACACTTTTATCATCCAGCTTGCTTCTCTTGCAGTCAGGGACATGAGCATAAGCTATGCAACCGAAGACTCTAAAGTGATGGACTGACGGTTTGATGCCACTCCAGGCTTCTTCTGGGGTCTTGTTGTTAACTGCAAATGTTGGACTTCTGTTCAAAACATGAACAGTCCAATTGACAGCTTCTGGCCAAAATTTCTTTGGTATCTTCTTTGCTGACAGCATGCTGCGGACCATGTTCATGATTGTGCGATTTTTCCTTTCTGAGACGCCGTTTTGCTGAGGAGAGTAGGCAGCTGTAAGTTGACGACGTATGCCATGCTCATCACAAAAGACTGCAAATTCTTGTGATAAGAATTCACCTCCACGATCAGTACGAAGACTGTGAATGCATAAGCCAGTCTCCTTTTCAACGTGATTCTTAAACATTTTGAAAACTGTAAAGGCTTCAGATTTTGTCACAAGAAAATAGGCCCAAACTTTACGACTATAATCGTCAATAAATGTGATTATATATCTCTTGTTGCTATTTGAAACAGGAGTAATAGGACCACAAATGTCAGAATGTATAAGTTGAAGAACCTGAGTAGCTCGCTATGTAGATTCTTTTGGAAAAGAATTTCTCTGTTGTTTTCCTGTCAAACAGTCTCCACACACTGTTGATGGTGCAATTAAATTTGGCAGGCCGATCACCATCTCTTTTTGTTGAAGAAGATTTAATCCCGTGAAACTAAGATGTCCATATCTGTTATGCCACAACATGACATTCTCCTCTGATGAAGATTTAAGACACACCTGCTCCTGTTCGCTGGACTCCTTAGGCTGCTCATGCTTGCTGGACTTCTTAAGTTGCACATGCTCGCTGGACTTCTTAGATAGTGAATTAAAACACACCTGCTCACTACATTCCTTAAGCTGTACCTGAGCAAATAACTTGAACATTTGGTTTGAAGACATGGTAATCTCAATGATCAAGCCTTTTTCAGAATGATATACCTTGCATGTTTCCTTTTGAATAAGGATAGCAAGACCTTTCTCAGCTAATTGTCCCATGCTCAATAAACTGTTTTGCAAGCCTGGGACGTAAAAAACATTTGTAATGATTTGTACAAAACCATTCACGAACATTCTGATATTTCCTTTTCCAGTAACAAGCATTTTAGAATTATCTCCTAGTTTTACTGTTTCTCTAAAGCTGGCATCAAAATCAGAAAATAACTCCTTCTTACCACACATGTGGTTGCTGCATCCTGAGTCAAGAAACCATAACTCCTCCATGCTTGTTGCCTTCTCATTTATATATGTCATTAATAGCATTTCTTCTCCCCCTTCTGCATAATGTGCCATGCCTTCACTCTCCTTCCTTGGACACTCATATGCAAAGTGTCCTAATCTGTGGCAGTAATAACACTCAATAGTGGATTTGTCAAGATAACGTCTTCCACCTCCTCCTCGGCCTCTGCCTCTGCCCCTGCTTGATCCTCGAATTCCTCCTCGCCAACCTGATGATTCTCTTGTTGTTACCTTCAACGCATGCTCCTCCATGATATGAACATTCATACGTTGTTCATGAACCACCAAACTGCTTTGCAATTCATCTATGGAAATAACATCAAGGTCTTTTGATTCTTCGATAGAACAGACTACGTAATCAAATTTGGATGTCATGGAGCGCAAGATTTTCTCAATGATTGTTAAATCAGTCAAATTCTTTGCACCATTTGTCCTCATCTTGTTCACAACAGTCATCGTACGAGCAAAATAAGTAGTTACAGACTCACCTGCCTTCATGTTTAACAACTCAAACTCCTTCTGAAGAGCTTGTCTTTGTGCACGTTGCCTTGATACTTCGTTTTCAAAGAATCCCAAATGCTCTTGGCAGAATCTTTGTTTAAGATTGTCTCTAAAACTAATCGATCAATACTCTGGAAAAGATAGTTCTTTGCCTTAAGATCCTTCAGCTTTGCATCTTCAATAGCCTTCAACTGAGCTGGAGTAGGCTGGACTCCTTCAATCACTGTATGAATCCCATCCTCAATTAAACTCTAGTATTCTTTTGAACGGAGAAAGTTCTCCATGAGCATACACCAATGATCATAGTGTCCATCCAATCTTGGAATTGAAGGCTGCACAAAACCTCCTCCTTCTGTTGACATCTCTGATGCTATCGTCAAGCTCTGATACCAAAATGTTAAGTATATTTTGGTGTTTGCTGAGAAATGATATAAGAGAAAGGAAGAAATGTTTTGTGTATTTATTAACGTAACTGAAGACCATATATATAGCCTTTACAAAGATTGAAAACAGAAGCTAATAATAGAAATAATAACAGAATAACAGAATCCTAAACAATAGGATTTATTCAAGACTAGAAATCAGCTAAGTCCTAAAGACTTGTTCAACTGGAAACAAACTCTAACACTCTCTCCATATTCTTTAACTTCATTTGATTTGTTAACAGAATCAAACAATATCAGGATGCCACAAACAGATTCTTTCTCTAGATCATCAATTTAGAAAAATAAATTAATACATGATGTGTAATTATAGGAAACAATCAAAATAATGTTATCTGTGGCTGGCTGGTGTCTTTGCCTGTATTTATGTTAATTTTCGTTGGCTAATCTCACCTTGTAAACCTGTTGTGTGAAGAATCTTTCATCCATAAGGTACCATATTTGATGTTACCCTACCAATGGTGAAAGAAGGGCCTGCCTCTAAGCTTGACAGTGGATGGAATAGGCTGTTTAAAAATAAATTAATATTTTAATTTTCAAGAAAATTGGAGTACAAAAAAGAAAACTTGAACTTTCTGTTCGAATGTAATATTTCTCTTTCTAGAAATTTTTAAAAGTAGTTTTTTAAATTTGTGTTGAATTTGAAAAATACTTTTAAGAGGTACTCCATAGTTTTTAAATACAAGGTTTTTTTCTTTCTATTTTTACTTTAAGAAAAAAACATGAACAATATAATTTTTTAACAATGTAAAAGATTAATTTATTTCTTATATATATTTAGTATTTAGTTCTTGAGGGCATAAAAAAAATGTTTAATGTGTCTTAGAAAATATTTTTCTAAAATGATTTTAGTATCATTTCTACGACAACTTTTAAAAATAAATTTCATTAAGAGGTTATCTATATTGATGAATGGATACTAAAATTACTATCAAAATTCAGAATTGAATATATATACATATACATATAATTATTTTTTTGATTAACTTTTAAGGATAAATATAATTTTTATGATGAATCCTGGCTGGAAAAAATTCTGGCTGCCGGAAAAAACAATTAACAGATTCAGCCAAATGGGTCTGCCTGGGCCAAATGAGCTTCCTTTCTGTGGAATATTTCAATTCTTTTTTTGGAAATTATTACATGATATTATCAACCCCACATTCTCCTCCTTGGTATGTATTCGGCTATTCGCTGCTGCTGCTGGTCTTCTTCTACTGGTTGGTGGTGGTGGAGGCAGAACCAGCTGCAGGATGTTGAAAACATTTTCTTTATGCTCTCAAGAACTAACAGAGGCTACCAATTTCAGGACTCAATCTTGATTATAATAATCAGAGGAAGGGTCCCACAATTATGGCACACACCACGATGTAGTTTATTGGATGACGTGGGAGTGATGTCATGAACCAAGACGTGACTCGGTGCTGACTCGGACTTGCTTTTTTGAAAACTAAATTTGGAGGGAAAAAGCGAAGAGAAAGCGGGGATGTCTGTGGGCTTGAGAGAGAGAGAGAGAGAGAGAGAGAGAGAGGAGAGCCAAAGAAGAAGAGAAAGAGAGCAAGCGAAGCAGAGGAGAAAGAGCCGCGTCTGGTCAGATTCAAGTTTCAACAACCCTTTCCGTTTTTGAGGCTTCTTTTGAAAG
>Ga0325410_1004539_pt1 | contig 15484 bp, 7 predicted proteins | sample PopdelMetagenome_16_FD_206182 | JGI IMG/M metagenome (GOLD analysis project Ga0325410, IMG submission 206182) | Populus deltoides microbial communities from Bellville, Georgia, United States - Xylem-PdIQD-R3 | ecosystem: Host-associated > Plants > Phyllosphere > Stem > Wood/Secondary xylem...
TGACTATTTATGAGTCAACAGGCCTGTGGGGGCTGACGAATCCATTCGTCACATGTGAAAAGAGTTTCGAGGGCAACTTTTGAGGGGGCAGCGACTCAGTTTTCATTGACTGTTTATGAGTCACCAGTGGATGTTTGGGCTGACGAATCAATTCGTCACCTGTGAAAGGAGTTTCGTGGTCTATTTTTGACTGGGCACCGAGTCAGTTATCTTTGACTGTTTGTGAGTCAAAAGGGCTGTGAGGGCTGACGAATCCATTCGTCACCTATGAAAAGAGTTTTGGGGGCTATTTTTGACTTGGCAGCGAGTCATTTTTCATTGATTGTTTATGAGTCACCAGGGACTGTTTGGGCTAACGAATCCATTCGTCACCTGTGAAATGATTTTCGAGGGCTATTTTTGACTGCGCACCGAGTCAGTTTTCTTTGACTATTTATGAGTCAACAGGCCTGTGGGGCCTGACGAATTCATTCGTCACATGTGAAAAGAGTTTCGAGGGCGACTTCTGAGGGGGCAGGGACTCAGTTTTCCTTGACTGTTTATGAGTCACCAGGGGCTGTTTGGGCTGCCGAATCCTTATGAGTCAAAAAGGGGTTGTGTCGGCTGACGAATTCATTCGTCACATGTGAAAGGAGTTTCGGGGGTCATTTTTGACTCGGCAACGACTCAGTTATATTTAACTGTTTATGAGTCAAGAGGGTTGGAGGCCTGACGAATCCATTCATCACCTGTGAAAGAAGTTTCGGGGGCTCTTTCTGAGTGGGCAGCGACTCGATTTTCCTTGACTGTTTATGAGTCAACAGGGCTGTGGGGGCTGACGAATCCATTCGTCACATGTGAAAAGAGTTTCGAGGGCAACTTCTAAGGGGGCAGCGACTCATTTTTCCTTGATTGTTTATGAGTCACCTGCACTGTTTGGGTTGTCGTATCCATTCGCCACCTGTGAAAGAACTTTCAGGGGCTCTTTCTGAGCGGGCAGCGACTCGGTTTTCCTTGAGAGTTTATGAGTCACCAGGGGCTGTTTGGGCTGCCAAATCCATTCGTCACCTGTGAAAGGAGTTTCGGGGTCTATTTTTGACTGGGCACCGAGTCAGTTATCTTTGACTGTTTATGAGTCAATAGGGCGGTGGGGGCTGATGAATCCATTCGTCACATGTGAAAATAGTTTCGAAGGCAACTTCTGAGGGGGCAGGGACTCAGTTTTCCTTAACAATTTATGAGTCACCAGGGGCTGTTTGGGCTGCCGAATCCATTCGCCACCTATGAAAGAAGTTTCGGGGTCTATTTTTGACTATGCACCGAGTCAGTTATCTTTGACTGTTTATGAATCAACTGGGCTGTGGGGGCTGACGAATCCATTCGTCACATGTGAAAATAGTTTCGAGGGCAACTTCTGAGGGGGCAGGGACTCAATTTTTCTTGACTGTTTATGAGTCACTAGGGGCTGTTTGGGCTACGGAATCCATTCGCCACCTGTGAAAGAAGTTTCAGAAGCTCTTTTTGAGTGGGCAGCTACTCAGTTATCTTTGACTGTTTATGAGTCAACAGGGTTGTGGTGGCTAATGAATCCATTCGTCACCTGTGAAAAGCGTTTCGGGGGCTATTTTTGACTCGGCACCGAGTCAGTTATCTTTGACTGTTTATGAGTAAACAGGGCTGTGGGGGCTGACGAATCCATTTTTTCACAAGTGAAAATAGTTTCGAGGGCAACTTCTGAGGGGGCAGCGACTCGGTTTTCCTTGACTGTTTATGAGTCAACAGGGGCTGTGTGGGCTGACGAATCCATTCGTCACCTGTGAAAAGAGTTTCGGGGTCTATTTTTGACTCGGCAGCGAGTCATCTTTCATTGACCGTTTATGAGTAAACAGGGCTGTGGGGGCTGACGAATCCATTCGTCACCTGTGAAAGGAGTTTCCGGGCCTATTTTTCACTAGGCGCCGAGTCAGTTTTCTTTGACTGTTTATGAGTCAACAGGGCTGTGGGGGCAGACGAATCCATTCGTCACATCTGAAAAGAATTTCGAGGGCAACTTCTGAGGGGGCAACGACTCAGTTTTCCTTGACTGTTTATGAGTCACATGGGGCTGTGTGGGCTGCCGAATCCTTTCGTCACCTGTGAAAGGAGTTTCGGGGTCTCTTTTTGACTGGACACCGAGTCAGTTATCTTTGACTGTTTATGAGTCAACAGGGCTGTGGAGGCTGACGAATGCATTTGTCACAAGTAAAAATAGTTTCGAGGGCAACTTCTGAGGGGGCAGGGACTCAATCTTCCTTGACTATTTATGAGTCCCAGGGGCTGTTCGGGCTGCCGAATCGATTCTCCACCTGTGAAAGAAGTTTCGGGGGCTCTTTCTGAGGGGGCAGCGACTCGGTTTTCCTTGACTGTTTATGAGTCAACAGGGGCTGTGAGGGCTGACGAATCCATTCGTCACCTATGAAAAGAGTTTCGGGGTCTATTTTTGGCTCGGCAGCGAGTCATTTTTCATTGACTGTTTATGAGTCACCAGTGGCTGTTTGGGCTGACGAATCCATTCGTCACCTGTTAAAAGAGTTTCGGGGGCTTTTTTTGACTGGGCACCGAGTCAGTTTTCTTTGACTGTTTATGAGTCAAGAGGGCTGTGGGGGCCGACGAATCCATTCGTCACATGTGAAAAGAGTTTCGAGGGCAACTTCTGAGGGGGCAGTGACTCAGTTTTCCTTGACTGTTTATGAGTCACCAGGGGTGTTTGGGCTGCCGAATCCATTCGTCACCTGTGAAAGGAGTTTCGGGGTCTATTTTTGACTCGGCAAAGAGTCAGTTTTCTTTGACTGTTTATGTGTCAACAGGGCTGTGGGGGTGACGAATCCAATCATCACATGTGAAAACAGTTTCGAGGGCAACTTCTGAGGGGGTAGGGACTCAGTTTTCCTTCACTGTTCATGAGTCACCAAGGACTGTTTTGGATGCCGAATCCATTCGCCACCTGTGAAAGAATTTGGGGGGCTCTTTCTGAGGGGGCAGCGACTTGTTTTTCCTTGACTGTTTATGAGTCAACAGGGGCTGTATGGGCTGATGAATTCATTCGTCACCTATGAAAGCAGTTTCAGGGGCGATTTCTAAGAGAGCAGCGACTTAGTTTTTCGTTACTTCTTATGAGTCAAAAGGGGTTGTGTCGGCTGACGAATTCATTCGTCACAAGTGAAACGAGTTTCGGGGGCCATTTTTGACTCGGCAACGAGTCAGTTATCTTTGACTGTTTATGAGTCAACTGGGTTGGAGGCCTGACGATTCCATTCGTCACATGTGAAAGAAGTTTCGGGGGCTCTTTCTGAGTGGGCAGCGACTCGGTTTTCCTTGACTGTTTATAAATCAACAGGGCTGTGGGGGCTGACGAATCCATTCGTCACATGTGAAAAGAGTTTCGAGGGAAACTTCTGAGGGGGTAGCGACTCATTTTTCCATGACTGTTTATGAGTCACCTGGGCTGTTTGGGCTGCTGAATCCATTCGCCACATGTGAAAGAACTTTCAGGGGCTCTTTCTGAGTGGCCAGCGACTCGGTTTTCCTTGAGAGTTTATGAGTCAACAGGGGCTGTGAGGGCTGACGAATCCATTCGTCACCTGTGAAAACAGTTTCTGGGCTATTTTTGACTCGGCAGCGAGTGAGTTTTCATTGACTGTTTATGAGTCACCAGGGGTTGTTTGGGCTGCCGAATCCATTCGTCACCTATGAAAGAAGTTTCGGGGTCTATTTTTGACTGGGCACCGAGTCAGTTATCTTTGACTGTTTATGAGTCAACAGGGCTGTGGGGGCTGACGAATTCATTCGTCACATGTGAAAATAGTTTCGAAGGCAACTTTTGAGGGGGCAGGGACTCAGTTTTCCTTGACTATTTATGACTCACCAGGGGCTGTTTAGGCAGGCGAATCCATTCGCCACCTGTGAAAGAAGTTTCAGGGGCTCTTTCTGAGTGGGCAGCTACTCGGTTTTCCTTAACTGTTTATGAGTCAACAGGGGCTGTGCGGGCTGACGAATCCATTCGTCACCTGTGAAAGCAGTTTCAGGGGCGATTTCTAAGAGAGCAGCGACTCAGTTTTTCGTGACTTCTTATGAGTCAAAAGGGGCTGTGTCGGCTGACGAATTCATTCGTCACATGTGAAAGGAGTTTCGGAGGCCATTTTTCACTCGGCAACGAGTCAGTTATCTTTGACTGTTTATGAGTCAACAGGGTTGTGGTGGCTGGTGAATCCATTCGTCACCTGTGAAAAGCGTTTCGGGGGCTATTTTTTTCTCGGCAGCGAGTCATTTTTCATTAACTGTGCATGAGTCAAAACAGGCTGTGTCGACTGAGGAATCCATTTGTCACATGTGAAAGGAGTTTCGGGGACCATTTTTGACTAGGCAACGAGTCAGTTATCTTTTACTGTTTATGAGTCAACAGGGTTGGAGGCCTGACGAATCCATTCGTCACATGAGAAAAGAGTTTGGAAGGCAACTTCTGAGGGGGCAGCGACTCATTTTTTCTTGACTGTTTATGAGTCTCATGGGGCTGTTTGGGCTGCGGAATCCATTCGTCACCTGTGAAAGAAGTTTCAGGGGCTATTTCTGAGTGGGGAGCGACTCGGTTTTCCTTGAGTGTTTATGAGTCAACAGGGGCTGTGAGGGTTGACAAATCCATTTGTCACCTGTGAAAAGAGTTTCGGGGGCTATTTTTGACGTGGCAGCGAGTCATTTTTCATTGACTGTTTATGAGTCACCAGGGGATGTTTGGGCTGACGAATCCATTCGTCACCTGTGAAAGGCGTTTTGGGTGCTATTTTTGACTGGGCACCGAGTAAGTTATCTTTGACTGTTTATGAGTCAACAGAGCTGTGGGGGCTGACGAATCCATTTGTCACAAGTGAAAATAATTTCGAAGGCAACTTCTGAGGGGGTAGGGACTTAGTTTTCCTTGACTGTTTATGAGTCACCAGGGGTTGTTTGGGCAGTCGAATCCATTCGCCACCTGTGAAAGAAGTTTCGGGGGCTCTTTCTGAGTGGGCAGCTACTCGGTTTTCCTTGACTGTTTATGAGTCAACAGGGGCTGTGCGGGTTGACGAATCCATTCGTCACCTGTGAAAGCAGTTTCAAAGGCGATTTCTAAGAGAGTAGCGACTTAGTTTTTCGTGACTGCTTATGAGTCAAAAGGGGCTGTGTCAGCTGACGAATTCATTCGTCACATGTGAAAGGAATTTCGGAGGCCATTTTTAACTCGGCAACGAATCAGTTATCTTTGACTGTTTATGAGTCAACAGGGTTGTGGTGGCTAATGAATCCATTCGTCACCTATGAAAGGAGTTTTGGGGGCTATTTTTCACTCGGCAGCGAGTCATTTTTCATTAACTGTTTATGAGTCAACAGGGGTTGTGAGGGGCAGACAAATCCATTCGTCACATGTGAAAAGAATTTCGAGGGCAACTTCTGATGGGGCAACGACTCAGTTTTCCTTGACTGTTTATTAGTCACATGGGGCTGTTTGGGCTGCCGAATCCATTCGTCACTTGTGAAAGGAGTTTCGGGGTCTATTTTTGACTGGGCACCGAGTCAGTTATCTTTGACTGTTTATGAGTCAACAGAGCTGTGGAGGCTGACGAATCCATTTGTCACAAGTGAAAATAATTTCGAGGGCAACTTCTGAGGGGGTACGGACTCAGTCTTCCTTGACTGTCTATGAGTCACCAGGGGCTGTTTGGGCTGCCGAATCCATTCGCCACCTGTGAAAGAAGTTTCGGGGGCTCTTTTTGAGGGAACAGCGACTTGGTTTTCCTTTACTGTTTATGAGTCAACAGGGGCTGTGAGGGCTGACGAATCCATTTGTCACCTATGAAAAGAGTTTCGGGGTCAATTTTTGACTCGGCAGCGAGTCATTTTTCATTGACAGTTTATGAGTCACCAGGGGCTGTTTGGGCTGACGAATCCATTCGTCACCTGTGAAAGGAGTTTCCGGGGCTATTTTTCACTGGGCGCCGAGTCAGTTTTCTTTGACTGTTTATGAGTCAACAGGGCTGTGGGGGCAGACGATTCCATTCATCACATGTGAAAAGAATTTCGAGGGCAACTTCTGATGGGGCAACGACTCAGTTTTCCTTGACTGTTTATTAGACACATGGGGCTGTTTGGGCTGCCGAATCCATTCGTCACCTGTGAAAGGAGTTTCGGGGTCTATTTTTGACTGGGCACCGAGTCAATTATCTTTGACTGTTTATGAGTCAACAGGGCTGTGGGGGCTGACGAATCTATTGGTCACAAGTGAAAATAATTTCGAGGGCAACTTCTGAGGGGGTAGGGACTCAGTCTTCCTTGACTGTCTATGAGTCACCAGGGGCTGTTTGGGCTGCCGAATCCATTCGCCACCTGTGAAAGAAGTTTCGGGGGCTCTTTTTGAGGGGACAGCGACTCGGTTTTCCTTGACTGTTTATGAGTCAACAGGGGCTGTGAGGGCTGATGAATCCATTCGTCACCTATGAAAAGAGTTTCGGGGTCTATTTTTGACTCGGCAGCGAGTCATTTTTCAATGACTGTTTATGAGTCACCAGGGGCTGTTTGGGCTGACGAATCCATTCGTCACCTATGAAAGGAGTTTCGGGGGCTATTTTTGACTGGGCACCGAGTCAGTTTTCTTTGACTGTTTATGAGTCAATAGGGCTGTGGGGGCTGACGAATCCATTCGTCACATGTGAAAAGAGTTTCGAGGGCAACTTCTGAGGGGGCAGCGACTCAGTTTTCCTTGCCTGTTAATGAGTCACCAGGGGCTGTTTGGGCTGCCGAATCCATTAGACACCTGTGAAAGGAGTTTCGGGGTATATTTTTGACTGGGCACCGAGTCAGTTATCGTTGACTATTTATGTGTCAACAGGGCTGTGGGGGCTGACGAATCCAATCGTCACATGTGAAAATAGTTTCGAGGGCAACTTCTGAGGGGGCAGGGACTTGGTTTTCCATCACTGTTCATGAGTCATCAGGGGCTGTTTGGGCTGCCGAATCCATTCGCCACCTCTGAAAGAAGTTTCGGGGGCTCTTTCTGAGAGGGCAGCGACTCGGTTTTCCTTAACTGTTTATGAATCAACAGGGGTTGTGTGGGCTGACGAAATCATTCGTCACCTGTGAAAGCAGTTTGAGGGGCGATTTCTAAGAGAGCAGCGACTTAGTTTTTCATGACTCCTTATGAGTCAAAAGGGGTTGTGTCTGCTGATGAATTCATTCGTCACATGTGAAAGGAGTTTCGGGGGCCATTTTTTACTCGGCAACGAGTCAGTTATCTTTGACTGTTTATGAGTCAACAGGGTTGAAGGCCTGACGAATCCATTCGTCACCTGTGAAAGAAGTTTCGGGGGCTCTTTCTGAGTGGGCAGCAACTCGGTTTTCCTTGACTGTTTATTAGTCAACAGGGCTGTGGGGGCTGAGGAATCCATTCGTCACAAGTGAAAAGAGTTTCGAGGGCAACTTCTGAGGGGGCAGCGACTCATTTTTCCTTGACTGTTTATAAGTCCCTTGGGCTGTTTGGGCTGCCGAATCCATTCGCCACCTGTGAAAGAAGTTTCAGGGGTTCTTTCTGTGCGGGCAGCGACTCGATTTTCCTTGAGAGTTTATGAGTCAACAGGGGCTGTGAGGGCTGACGAATCCAGTCGTCACCTGTGAAAAGAGTTTCTGGGCTATTTTTGACTCGTTAGCGAGACAGTTTTCAATGACTGTTTATGAGTCACCAGGGGCTGTTTGGGCTGCCGAATCCATTCGTCACCTGTGAAGGGAGTTTCGGGGTCTATTTTTGACTAGGCACCGAGTCAGTTATCTTTGACTGTTTATGAGTCAACATGGCTGTGGGGGCTGACGAATCAATTCGTCACATGTGAAAATTGTTTCGAAGGCAACTTCTGAGGGGGCAGGGACTCAGTTTTCCTTGACTGTTTATGAGTCACCAGCGGCTGTTTGGGCTGCCGAATCCATTCGCCACCTGTGAAAGAAGTTTCAGGGGCTCTTTCTGAGTGGGCAGCTACTCGGTTTTCCTTGACTGTTGATGAGTCAACAGGGGCTGTGTGGGCTTACGAATCCATTTGTCACCTGTGAAAGCAGTTTCAGTGGCGATTTCAAAGAGGAGCGACTCAGTTTTTCGTGACTCCTTATTAGTTAAAAGGGGTTGTGTCAGCTGACGAATTCATTCGTCACATGTGAAAGGAGTTTCGGAGGCCATTTTTGACTCTGCAACAAGTCAGTTATCTTTGACTGTTTATGAGTCAATAGGGTTGTGGTGGCTGATGAGTCCATTCGTCACATGTGAAAGGAGTTTCGGGGGCCATTTTTGACTCGGCAACGAGTCAGTTATCTTTGACTGTTTATGAGTCAACAGGGTTGGAGGTGTGACGAATGCATTCGCCACATGGGAAAAGAGTTTGGAGGGCAACTTCTGAGAGGGGAGCGACTCATTTTTCCTTGATTGTTTATGAGTCACATGGGGCTGTTTGGGCTGCGGAATCTATTCCTCACCTGTGAAAGAAGTTTCGGGGGCTCTTTCTGAGTGGGGAGCGACTCGGTTTTCCTTGACTGTTTATGAGTCAACAGGGGCTATGAGGGCTGACGAATCTATTCGTCACCTGTGAAAAGAGTTTCGGGGGCTATTTTTGACTCGACAGCGAGTCAGTTTTCAGTGATTGTTTATGAGTCACCAGGGGCAGTTTGGGGTGACGAATCCATTCGTCACCTGTGAAAGGAGTTTTGGGGACTATTTTTGACTGGGCACCGAGTCAGTTTTCTTTGACTATTTATGAGTCAACAGGGCTGTGGGGGCTGACGAATCTTTCGTCACATTTGAAAAGAGTTTTGAGAGCAACTTCTGAGGGGGCAGCGACTCAGTTTTCCTTGACTGTTTATGAGTCACCAGGGGCTCTTTGGGGTGCCGAATCCATTCGTCACCTGTGAAAGGAGTTTCGGGGTCTATTTTTGACTAGGCACCGACTCAGTTATCTTTGACTGTTTATGAATCAACAGGGCTGTTGGGGCTGACAAATCCATTCATCACATATGAAAATAGTTTCGAGGGCAACTTCTGATGGGGCAGGGACTAAGTTTTCCTTGACTGTTTATGAGTCACCAAGGGCTGTTTGAGCTGCTGAATCCATTCGCCACCTGTGAAAGAAGTTTCAGCGGCTCTTTCCGAGTGGGCAGCGACTCGGTTTTCCTTGACTGTTTATGAGTCAACAGGGGCTGTGTGGGCTGACGAATCCATTCGTCACCTGTGAAAGAAGTTTCCGGGGCTCTTTCTGAGCGGGCAGCAACTCGGTTTTCCTTGACTGTTTATGAGTCAACATAGGCTGTGTGGGCTGACGAATCCATTCGTCACATGTGAAAATAGTTTCGAAGGCAACTTCTGAGGGGGCACGGACTCAGTTTTCCTTGACTGTTTATGAGTCACCAGGGGCTGTTTGGGCTGCCGAATCCATTCGCCACCTGTGAAATAAGTTTCGGGGGCTCTTTCTGAGTGGGCAGCTACTCAGTTTTCCTTGACTGTTTATGAGTCAACAGGGGCTGTGTGGGAAGAGGAATCCATTCGTCACCTGTGAAAGCAGTTTCAGGGGTGATTTCTAAGAGAGCTGCGACTCAATTTTTCGTGACTCCTTATGAGTCAAAAGGGGCTGTGTCGGCTGACGAATGCATTCGTCACATGTGACAGGAGTTTCGGAGGCCATTTTTGACTCGGCAACGAGTCAGTTATCTTTGACTGTTTATGAGTCAACAGGGTTGTGGTGGCTGATGAATCCATTCGGCACCTGTGAAAAGCGTTTCGGGGGCTATATTTTACTCGGCAGCGAGTCAGTTTTCATTGACAGTGTATGAGTCAAAACAGGCTGTGTCGACTGACGAATCCAATTGTCACATGTGAAAGGAGTTTCAGGGGCCATTTTTGACTCGGCAACGAGTCAGTTATCTTCGACTGTTTATGAGTCAACAGGGTTGGAGGCATGACGAATGCATTCGTCAGATGGGAAAAGAGTTTGGAGGGCAACTTCTGAGGGGGCAGCGACTCATTTTTCCTTGACCGTTTATGAGTCACATGGGGCTGTTTGGGCTGCGGAATCCATTCGTCACCTGTGAAAGAAGTTTCAGGGGCTCTTTCTGAGTGGGCAGCGACTCGGTTTTCCTTGACTGTTTATGAGTCAACAGGGCTATGGGGGCTGACGAATCCATTCACCACATGTGAAAAGGGTTTCGATGGCACTTCTGAGGGGGCAGGGACTCAGTTTTCCTTGACTGTTTATGAGTCACCAGGGGCTGTTTGGGCTGCCGAATCCATTCGTCACCTGTGAAAGGAGTCTCGGGGTCTATTTTTGACTGGGCACCGAGTCAGTTATCTTTGACTGTTTATGACTCAACTGGGTTGTGGGGGCTGACGAATCCATTCGTCACATGTGAAAATAGTTTCGAGGGCAACTTCTGAGGGGGCAGTGACTCATTTTTCATTGACTGTTTATGAGTCACAGGGGGATGTTTGGGCTGACGAATCCATTCGTCACCGGTGAAAGGAGTTTTGCGGACTATTTTTGACTGGGCACCGAGTCAGTTTTCTTTGATTGTTTATGAGTCAACAGGGCTGTGGGGGCTGACGAATCCATTCGTCACATGTGAAAAGAGTTTCGAGGGCAACTTCTGAGGGGGCAGCGACTCAATTTTCCTTGACTGTTTATGAGTCACCAGGGGCTTTTTGGGCTGTCGAATCCATTCGCACCTGTGAAAGGAGTTTCGAGGTCTATTTTTGACTGGGCACCGAGTCAATTATCTTTGACTGTTTATGAATCAACAGGGCTGTGGGGGCTGACGAATCCATTCGTCACATGTGAAAATAGTTTCGAGGGCAACTTCTGAGGGGGCAGTGACTAAGTTTTCCTTGACTATTTATGAGTCACGAGGGGCTGTTTGAGCTGCCGAATCCATTCGCCACCTGTGAAAGAAATTTCGGGGCCTCTTTCTGAGTGGGCAGCGACTCGATTTTCCCTAACTGTTTATGAGTCAACAGGGGCTGTGTGGGCTGACGAATCCGTTCGTCACCTGTGAAAGCAGTTTCAAGGGCTATTTCTAAGAGAGCAGCGACTCAGTTTTTCGTGACTCCTTATGAGTCAAATGGGGCTGTGTCGGCTGACGAATTCATTCGGCATCGAGTCAGTTATCTTTGACTGTTTATGAGTCAACAGGGTTGGAGGCGTGACGAATGCATTCGTCACATGGGTAAAGAGTTTGGAGGGCAACTTCTGAGGGGGGAGCGACTCATTTTTCCTTGACTGTTTATGAGTCACATGGGGCTGTTTGGGCTGCGGAATCCATTCGTCACCGGTGAAAGAAGTTTCAGGGGCTCTTTCTGAGTGGGGAGCGACTCGGTTTTCCTTGACTGTTTATGAGACAACAGGGGCTGTGTGGGTGACGAATCCATTCATCACATGTGAAAATAGTTTCGAAGGCAACTTTTGAGGGGGCAGGGACTCAGTTTTCCTTGACTGTTTATGAGTCACCAGGGGCTGTTTGAGCTACCAAATCCATTCGCCACCTGTGAAAGAAGTTTCGGGGGCTCTTTCTGAGTGGGCAGCTACTCGGTTTTCCTTGACTGTTTATGAGTCAACAGGGCTGTGGGGGCTGACGAATCCATTCGTCACATGTGAAAAGAGTTTCGAGGGCAACTTCTGAGGGGGCAGCGACTCAGTTTTTCTTGACTGTTTATGAGTCACCAGGGGCTCTTTGGGCTGCCTAATCCATTCGTCACCTGTGAAAGAAGTTTCGGGGTCTATTTTTGACTGGGCACCGAGTCAGTTTTCTTTGACTGTTTATGAGTCAACAGGGCTGTGGGGGCTGACGAATCCATTCGTCACATGTGAAAAGGGTTTCGAGGGCAACTTCTGAGGGGGCAGCGACTCAGTTTTCCTTGACTGTTTATGAGTCACTAGGGGCTCTTTGGGCTGCCGAATCCATTCGTCACCTGTGAAAGCAGTTTCGGGGTCTATTTTTGACTGGGCACCGAGTCAGTTATCTTTGACTGTTTATGAATCAACAGGGCTGTGGGGGCTAACGAATCCATTCGTCACATGTGAAAATAGTTTCGAGGGCAACTTCTGAGGGGCAGCGACTCATTTTTCCTTGACCGTTTATGAGTCACCAGGGGCTGTTTGGGCTGCCGAATCCATTCGCCACCTGTGAAAGAAGTTTCGGGGGCTCTTTCTGAGTGGGCAGCGACTCGGTTTTCCTTGACTGTTTATGAGTCAACAGGGCTATGGGGGCTGACGAATCCATTCACCACATGTGAAAAGGGTTTCGATGGCACTTCTGAGGGGGCAGGGACTCAGTTTTCCTTGACTGTTTATGAGTCACCAGGGGCTGTTTGGGCTGCCGAATCCATTCGTCACCTGTGAAAGGAGTCTCGGGGTCTATTTTTGACTGGGCACCGAGTCAGTTATCTTTGACTGTTTATGACTCAACTGGGTTGTGGGGGCTGACGAATCCATTCGTCACATGTGAAAATAGTTTCGAGGGCAACTTCTGAGGGGGCAGTGACTCATTTTTCATTGACTGTTTATGAGTCACAGGGGGATGTTTGGGCTGACGAATCCATTCGTCACCGGTGAAAGGAGTTTTGCGGACTATTTTTGACTGGGCACCGAGTCAGTTTTCTTTGATTGTTTATGAGTCAACAGGGCTGTGGGGGCTGACGAATCCATTCGTCACATGTGAAAAGAGTTTCGAGGGCAACTTCTGAGGGGGCAGCGACTCAATTTTCCTTGACTGTTTATGAGTCACCAGGGGCTTTTTGGGCTGTCGAATCCATTCGCACCTGTGAAAGGAGTTTCGAGGTCTATTTTTGACTAGGCACCGAGTCAGTTTTCTTTGACTGTTTATGAGTCAACAGGGCTGTGGGGGCTGACGAATCCATTCGTCACCTGTGAAAAGCGTTTCGGGGGCTATGTTTTACTCGGCAGCGAGTCAGTTTTCATTGACTGTGTATGAGTCAAAAGGGCCGTGTCGACTGACGAATCCATTTGTCACATGTGAAAGGAGTTTCGGGGGCCATTTTTGACTCGGCAACGAGTCAGTTATCTTTGACTGTTTATGAGTCAACAGGGTTGTGGTGGCTGATGAATCCATTCGTCACCTGTGAAAAGCGTTTCGGGGGCTATGTTTTACTCGGCAGCGAGTCAGTTTTCATTGACTGTGTATGAGTCAAAAGGGCCGTGTCGACTGACGAATCCATTTGTCACATGTGAAAGGAGTTTCGGGGGCCATTTTTGACTCGGCAACGAGTCAGTTATCTTTGACTGTTTATGAGTCAACAGCGTTGTGGTGGCTGATGAATCCATTCGTCACCTGTGAAAAGCGTTTCGGGGGCTATGTTTTACTCGGCAGCGAGTCAGTTTTCATTGATTGTGTATGAGTCAAAACGGGCTGTGTCGCCTGACGAATCCAATTGTCACATGTGAAAGAAGTTTCGGGGGCCATTTTTGACTCGGCAACGAGTCAGTTTTCATTGACTGTGTTTGAGTCAAAACGGGCTGTGTCGCCTGACGAATCCAATTGTCACATGTGAAAGGAGTTTCGGGGGCCATTTTTGACTCGGCAACGAGTCAGTTATCTTTGACTGTTTATGAGTCAACAGGGTTGGAGGCGTGACGAATGCATTCATCACATGGGAAAAAAGTTTGGAGGGCAACTTCTGAGGGAGCAGCGACTCATTTTTCCTTGACTGTTTATGAGTCACATGGGGCTGTTTGGGCTGCGGAATCTATTCGTCACCTGTGAAAGAAGTTTCAGGGGCTCTTTCTGAGCGGGGAGCGACTTGGTTTTCCTTGACTGTTTATGAGTCAACAGGGGCTGTGTGGGCTGACGAATCCATTCGCCACCTGTGAAAGAACTTTCAGGGCTCTTTCTGAGCGGGTAGCGACTCGGTTTTCCTTCAGAGTTTATGAGTCAACAGGGGCTGTGAGGGCTGACGAATCCATTCGTCAGCTGTGAAAAGAGTTTCGGGGGCTATTTTTGACTCGGCAACGAGTCATTTTTCATTGACTGTTTATGAGTCACCAGGGGATGTTTGGGCTGCCGAATCCATTCGCCACCTCTGAAAGAAGTTTCGGGGGCTCTTCCTGAGTGGGCAGCTACTCGGTTTTCCTTGACTGTTTATGAGTCAACAGGGGCTGTGTGGGCTGACGAATCCATTCGTCACCTGTGAAAGCAGTTTCAGGGGCGATTTCTAAGGGAGCTGCGAGTCAATTTTAGTGACTCCTTATGAGTCAAAAGGGGCTGTGTCGGCTGACGAATGCATTCTTCACATGTGACAGGAGTTTCGGAGGCCATTTTTGACTCGGCAACGAGTCAGTTATCTTTGACTGTTTATGAGTCAACAGGGTTGTGGTGGCTGATGAATGCATTCGTCACCTGTGAAAAGCGTTTCGGAGGCTATGTTTTACTCGGCAGCGAGTCAGTTTTCAGTGACTGTGTATGAGTCAAAACGGGCTGTGTCGACTGACGAATCCATTTGTCACATGTGAAAGGAGTTTCGGGGGCCATTTTTGACTCGGCAACGAGTCAGTTATCTTTGACTGTTTATGAGTCAACAGGGTTGTGGTGGCTGATGAATCCATTCGTCACCTGTGAAAAGCGTTTCGGGGGCTATGTTTTACTCGGCAGCGAGTCAGTTTTCATTGACTGTGTATGAGTCAAATCAGGCTGTGTCGCCTGACGAATCCAATTGTCACATGTGAAAGGAGTTTCGGGGGCCATTTTTGACTCGGCAACGAGTCAGTTATCTTTGACTGTTTATGAGTCAACAGGGTTGGAGGCGTGACGAATGCATTCATCACATGGGAAAAAAGTTTGGAGGGCAACTTCTGAGGGAGCAGCGACTCATTTTTCCTTGACTGTTTATGAGTCACATGGGGCTGTTTGGGCTGCGGAATCTATTCGTCACCTGTGAAAGAAGTTTCAGGGGCTCTTTCTGAGTGGGGAGCGACTCGGTTTTCCTTGACTGTTTATGAGTCAACAGGGGCTGTGTGGGCTGACGAATCCATTCGCCAACTGTGAAAGAACTTTCAGGGCTCTTTCTGAGCGGGTAGCGACTCGGTTTTCCTTTAGAGTTTATGAGTCAATAGGGGCAGTGAGGGCTGACGAATCCATTCGTCAGCTGTGAAAAGAGTTTCGGGGGCTATTTTTGACTCGGCAACGAGTCATTTTTCATTGACTGTTTATGAGTCACCAGGGGATGTTTGGGCTGACGAATCCATTCGTCACCTGTGAAAGGAGTTTTGGGGGCTATTTTTGACTGGGCACCGAGTCAGTTTTCTTTGATTGTTTATGAGTCAACAGGGCTGTGGGGGTTGACGAATCCATTCGTCACATGTGAAAAGAGTTTCGAGGGCAACTTCTGAGGGGGCAGCGACTCAGTTTTTCTTGACTGTTTATGAGTCACCAGGGGCTCTTTGGGCTGCCTAATCCATTCGTCACC
>Ga0325410_1004540_pt1 | contig 15480 bp, 15 predicted proteins | sample PopdelMetagenome_16_FD_206182 | JGI IMG/M metagenome (GOLD analysis project Ga0325410, IMG submission 206182) | Populus deltoides microbial communities from Bellville, Georgia, United States - Xylem-PdIQD-R3 | ecosystem: Host-associated > Plants > Phyllosphere > Stem > Wood/Secondary xylem...
TTTAATATTGCCTGCTGCACGTGTAGACGTTTACTATTGCAAAATCATAATGGGGGGTTGCATCCCTATTCTAGCTCCTAATCCTAGGTGATCCAAAACATCTCCAGGCCATAACGAATTGAGCAATGAAGAACGCCATGAAATAAATCACCTTGGTACGTGTGAAATATAATAATACCTGCATTTAATTCATTAATAATAATAATAATAATAATAATAATAATAATAATAATAAGGTAGCATGAAGCTGTACGTACCTCTTGTAAATTTATGGCAGGAAGAAAAGGGCCCTGACTGGACTACCCGTGATAAGGATCCCTCACTTGTACGTTTTAACCAAATACAAAAGCAATGCCTTGTGAATAAGGGAAACTCCCACTTCCATGACTGGATTCCGAAGCTAGAAGTCCCCACTTTTGATTTAAAGCAACGACCTCAGTCACCTTTTTCACCTGTTTTTTGGTTTTTAGCATATTTGTTTTTAAAGTAACACAATGAAATTCTTTTTGTTAAAAAATGTGACTTCTATAACTTGCTACTGTTCAGGATAATACCATCATTTTAAAAAATATTAAATGAGCAAAAGAGATGAGAGAGTAGAGAGAAAAAGAAAGAAAGAAAACTCGTAGAAACACTCGAAACTCCAATTAGAACATTGCTGATACCATAAGAAAACATTTTCCATCCAAAAAAAGAGAATGACCCACTTGTCTTTGATGGTGAGTGTGACCCTCTCGAGTCACCATTAATAACCTTTTTTGATATCGCTTAATTTGTCTCATTAAGATCTTTATGATAATACCAGTGATGTTTTAATTGGAGTTTTGATGTATCCCTAGAGTTATTTTTTTCTTTTCTTCTCTCTGCTCTCTCTTACTCATTAAATATTTTTTTAAAGAAAGTCGTTATTCTAAATAGTAATAAACTGTAAAAGTCATGTTTCCTGATTGTGACATGCATAAACTATGTTATTTTGCTTGTTTTTTTTCAACTGTGATATCATGTCAATATTTTTAATTAATAGTGCTAATTAAAAAAAGAATCTAATTATCTTAACTAGGGTTGGTTTAGATAGGCAAAGAAGATTATGTATATTTAAAAAAAAAACGATGAAACAATTATCATTGATTCTTTGAAAAGGTGATTTATCTACATTGAATTAGCCTCGTTTACAAGCATATTTTATGCTTCAACTTCCATGTAATTAAAAATATTGCTTTATTTATATGTGAATGTGAAACATAAAATCTTTCATGTAAAATATATGATTAACTTATTTATGCACCAAATTTGCTATAATAATAATAAAAAAAATAAGTACCGAAAAATCTATCACTGCACTAAAATTGAACTAATCAATGGACATTAATCCCCTTGCAAAATTGCTCATTAGGTGATATTTGTTTTTATGAAAAGTGGTATTTTTGTTTATTATTAGAAAAATTGGTTAATTAAAAATACTTTTTAATTAAAGAAAAATTTGACTGTATTTTCTAGAAAGTATTTTTCTTTTAATTTAGACAGAAAACACTTTCTAGAAGTTATGAAAAACGTAATAATATCTTGTTATTTATTAATTATATTAAATTTAATTCTCAATCTTTTGATTGCTATATATTTTATTTTGAATCATTTTTTTTTCAATTTCTTCCCCTAAAATTTGATATAATATGATTTTTATATCAGTTTTAGTTTTCATTCTTTTGATTGTTATTTGTTTTTCTCCTATCTTTTTCTTAATTGAGGTTTTTTTTATCTAACATACTTAGTCCCTATTTTTTATTTCTATTTGTTTTATTAGAAATAAATTATGAAATTCAATTTTTTTTAATTTCATCTTCTTTCAACTTTTTTTTTATCTATTAGGTTTGTCTCCATTCTTTTTATTGCTATTTGTTTTATTTGAGATAATTTATGAAATTAGAATTATTTTTTTAATTTCATTCTCCTTCAACTTTTTATTTGTCAAATTTGGTCTTCATTATTTTAATAAACTTGAAAAAAATTAAAACACTAATAGGTTATTTTCCAGTTTATTTTCCGTGATATGACTAAACACTGAAAAATATTTTTCAATTTATTTTCCATGACATTACCAAATATTAAAAAATAATTCACTTTTTAGAATCTCCTTTCCATGGAAACTATTTTTAAAAATAAAACTTCTTTCCAGCAAACACATGGTGCCTTAATGAAAATAATCTCTTATAAGTTCAAGTGGTAAAACAATCAATGCACAAATGTTTATTGGTGGTATCATAACCCATTTTTGGGTTATTCCCACTAAAATTGCCTTTTTTCTTTTAAAATAAAAATAAAGTAATAATAGCAAGCAGACTGGCGATTTGGTAGAAGCAGGTTAAAGAGGATTTCAAATATATAAAAGAATCAACATGCAATTTTGGATGGAATTAAGAGCTTAATCGTTCCTCATTATACCAAAAACTAGAAAGACAATGCGGATTCAAGGTCAAATTAAATGATTATTGGATGAATCTGCATAAAAATTAAGTCCAGTGACATAATTAGACTTTTAATAAGCTAATTTGATTTAATCATGGACCAAATTAAAAGTTTAATTATGTTTAAGAATTAATTTGGGTCAAATTAAAAGATTTAATTAAGTGCAAGGACTTAATTATACTTTAAATGGGTCAAATTAATTTTATCAGGAATTCAATTGGTGAAAAATTAAGTTTAAGAGCTTAATTTGGGCTTAATTGAGAATATTGAATTTTAGAGGACCAAACATAATTTTTACAAATTCAATTAGTTGAAATCAATGGTAAAATTGCAAGAAAATTAAAGTTTAAAGTCAATTAAGGGTTAAATTGAAGAAATCCACAATCAATAACCTTTTTGGAAAAAGTGCCAAACTTCAAGGACTTAATTTAGTTGAAGATATCGGTGAAAATGAAGAAAATTGAAAGTTTGATGGTCAATTTGCATAAATTCAAAACCAAAGACCACAATGAAAAAGGCGCTGAAATTTGGGGTTGATGTTGAAATTTGACAAGGGCAAAATTACATAAAATAACAAGTTTGAAACCAATCAAGTGTGCAATTAAAAGAAATTAAAACCCGAAGGACTAAATTGAATTTTGACCAAATCCTAAATGAAAACCCTAAAGCCAAAACAACACCGTTTTGACAAAAATAGACGAGACGACTTGTCGTCTAGTTACTGTTCATCATTTTCTTTTGTTTCATCTGAAAAAGTTGCTCAGATGACTACTTTTCAGGGGCATTTAATGCTTCTTCTGCCTACTAAACTGGACAAACCATATACCCTCATGATGACCTGACATTGTACTACACCCCATAGTAGGCCTTCCCAGCCAACTGCCCCTAGCTGCCATAACGCCGCCTCAAGGTGGCCAACCCAACCAACCTTTTTGCAACCATTTTTACATGCCATGATGACATATTTGATCAAATGAATGAGATCCTTTTCGTTTAAATCAAAGGCTAAGATTTGAATAAAAGGACTCTATTCTGTTTATTATGATATTACAATTCAATTACCTCTTCTAACTTTCTAAAATAATCAACTTCAAACTCATTTAAAATTGATCCTTTAACACAAACTCTATTATTATAGGTATTTATGTCCTGAACATACTTTTTAGTATGAAAGATATACCCATTATAACACTTAACTATTCTTTCAAGACCTAAACATAGTAAATTCAAACTACCACTAGCATTGCATCCCATTTAAGAAACTTGTTTCAAGATTACAATCATTAACAATTAAAGAAAAAGATGTAATAAAATTAAGTATTATGAGAGTTAAGAATTATTAAGTACTACTTAGATTTGTTTTAAATCACGTGGTGAATTATTCAGCTTGTAATTAAAAAACTTAAGATTAAGTCAAATGTAAATTTTAGGATAGTAAAAATTAACAATGTTGCCTACAAAGAGTTATTCAATCTATTAGTTAATATGAGAGTATAAGAGAAAATTGTTTTAAATTAGCAAAATGTTAATATTGTACTTTCTAAATAAAAAGTCTCAATTTATTGCAGTTAAATAACATATAATGATATTGCATATTTGAATTCAATTTCTGTCAAGTATAGTCCCCTTACTGTATTTTTTGATAAAAGTCATCCAAGATGGAAAAATATTAACAAGAACATCTGGTGGCAATAAAAAAAAGATGCTTTAACACTATTTATTATGGTGAAATCCTTGGTATTTTCCATAAATTATGGACATGCTAATTTTTTATGCATGCTTCAACCAGAAACCATTATATACTAAGAAAATCATTGATACATCAAAGATGTTTTCATCTGAAAATTATGTTTTCTTAAGACAACATATATCAAATTCCTGAATAATCACAACTGGTTCAACTCATCAATCAACGGTCGAAGATAAACATTTATATTCCTACTCGGATTATTAGGACTGAGTATGACCATAAATAAGAACATGAACTTTGGCCTTATACACATCCCTCGTGGCAAGTTGTAAACCATAAGTATCACAGGACAACAAGAATAGGGTATGACAAATGATTCAAATAGATTGAATCCATCTATACATAACCTAAGATGTACATTATGTGGTTTCATTGAAAACCAAGGATGAACCCTATTAAACTGCTTCCAAGCTTCACTATCAAAAGATTTATACCAAGCATCATGTGCTCTGCAATCTCTGAAGACATGAATATGCTTCGCAACCTATGAGTGATTGAGAAGTATCTCAGTTTTCTATGTGCAACAAGATTCCTTCCCATACTAGCTTTAGATTTATACCAAGCATGCCCATCAGTTTTGCGCTAGGTAAAATTTGTATTTTCACGGTAGTACAATTTACAGAAGGTTAGACACATGTCAATTTTCTAGCATCCTAGGCTAAGGTTTTTCATCATGGATTTAACAGCATATAAGTTCTCTTTCAACCTCTTCCCTTCAAGTAAAATGCTTCTCGTCCATTCGATGATTATGTCATAACCAACCTCACTCAGCCTATGATCTGACTTGATAGTGAACATACATGCAATGACTGATAATTTAATGTGGTGAGCACCTTTGCAACGATTGATAAAATGCTTTTTGCCCATTCGATAATTTTATCATAACCAGCCTCACTCAACCCATGATCTGACTTGATGGTGAACACTTATGCAATGATTGATAACTTACAATGATTTATACACCTATCTCGTAATGGTTCGTCAAAATCTTTTAAAAATTCAAAAAACCTAGTTGCGTTTGTATTTTGTTCTTCATCTACACTTGAACATTCACCTGCATAACTTTGATTTATTCGCATTGCATCCATCATCAAACTCCTATAAGGTTTACTATTCTCATCTATAACTCGATGCACGTTGCTAGAACATAGGGTTCTCCGTGTGCAAACCAACATGAGTAATTTTCCATGAACCGTTTTTGTAGAATATGCATCGTAATAACATCTAGATTTAAAAACTTCTTATTTTTACACCCTTTAAATAGACATTTAATACCCCCTCCATTAATATTTTTTTGAATTAGATATGTGTAATTAATAAAATCCTGAATTTCATTTCAATAATCCATCCCGCACAACTCTTTACATAAAACTCGATACATTCAAGAATGATTATCCATTACTTCTATGAAATCTATATAAAATATTGATGATAACATGTATTAATTAATAATGTGAATTAAACAAATTATCAATACCCAACTAATTAGCTATCATTGGCTGAATTTAAACTTATTCAATCTATTTTAATAGTACCCTTTAATCATTATCAATTTTCTCACAAAATCCAAATTCCTCTAAATTTACCAAAAATTTCAATTTAACAATAAAATTGATAAAATATGAAACGTAGCCATTAAATAACTCATTATTTCTTTCATTATAAAACATCTAAGTTACAAAATCAAACTCAATTTCATCAAATGACAAACAAATATAATTTTTCAAAAACTCAAACAAACCCTAACATGTAGAAATCATGCATTTATACAACAAAGTTTTGTAGAAAAATGCTATGAAAAAAATAAACACACAAATAAACTACATATACTACACAAAAATGCCAAAAGGTAGGTTTGCTTATTTGATGTGGTGAATATTTTTTAAAAAATTAAACCAATACAGGGATACTCACAAACTAAGTGTTGGGGTGACCGAATTTGGGATTATAAAAGCTTGATTTGTGACAAAATAAGACAGGAAAATGTGTTGTTTTCTATATAAAAAAGAAAGAAGAAGAAGAAATGGGGGATGGGGAGGGGAGGTCATATGACAGGTTATAATTTAAATATTACCAATGGATTCCCCAACAAAAATTAGTGACAATAATTTTTTATCGGCAATTTCATTAAAAATATTGACACGTTAGATTTTCTAATGAAATTAACAAGGGAATGCCTACTTAATTTTTTTTCATTCTCTTAATTTCATTGGTAATTCCCTATGTAGTCACTACATGAGTCTTTTCCATCAGTGAATACCAATAGAAACAACAACGTGATGTTTTCTCGGTAAATTTCATCATAATTTATCAATAAATTTTTTTAATCGGTATTTTCATTGATATTTGATAATTTTATACTAGTGCGCCCTCTTCATTGCATGGGTCAAGCTCTATTTACACCCCCTCTTTATTTTGTATTCCTTCGTATCTTATCTTCTCTTCTACTCTCTTTTTTATTTTACTTTTTATGTATTTTTTATCCTTATTCCCTTATCTCTTAGTTGCTCAGAGAGGAGGCCAAAACCTTCTGTTTATTTTGATCTATCTTTCCTTCATTGATTATTTTAACGCTCACCGATCTTTGTATTTTATTGTTTTTTTCTTTGATTTTCTTTTTCCTTTTTGAAATATCTCAATTTTATATATATATATATATATATATATATATTCCTCTTTTCCTTGAGAGAGCTATATATATATATTATTATATTTTAGAGAGATTCTTTTTCCCAATAAAATGATATCCCCTTCGTTTGAAAGGGAAAAAAGATGCATTTATACAGAAAAAATTAGGGTAACCTCTATATATAGATATGTTTTAGAAAATCGTAATGTAAAATTAGGATATGAAAAAATTGAATAAGAACATCTGTTTTTTTTCCTTCTTTCTCTCTTTATTTTTTTTCTCGTTTCAAATTTTCTTAATTCTCCCCTCATCATTTTTTTATTTTCTATATTTTGGCCCACACTCATTTTTATATGTCTACTTGAAATTAAAATTAAAATATAAAAATTACAAAAAATACAAAAAAATCCAAGAAATAGCTAAATTTCAAATAAATTAAAAAAGATATATTTTTTGAAATTTTTATATTTTTAAAACATATTAGAAAAATTAAAGGTAAAAAATAGATCATGAATGATATTATCTAAATTTTACAAAATTGATGTTTTCTGATTTGTTTGTTGAAAAATACTTTCCATAAAAAATAATTCCATAGAAAATATATATTTTTTGCTAAAAATAACAATTTCTTAGCAAAAATACTTATTTTTTAAGTTGACTAGAATCCACTTTTCATCAATTAAATTTCCTAAAATTTATCCAACATAAAAGAAATTTGAAAAATGATTTTCAAGCAATTTGTTGTCGGGATTTTCTTTTCTTAAATAAGAGATTCATAAATGATATTCTAACATAGACAAAATGAATGATAAAGAAAAAGAATGGTTTCCACTTTAACGTTGGAGCGGTTAAAACCATCAACACTCACCCTCCTTTTAATTATTGCCCCCTACCCTTCCCTCTCTCTCTGATTTTCCCACTAGTTTCTCTGGCAAATCTCGTCGGAAAATACCAACCACAACACTCTTCCTCTTTCCATAGCTTTCCGTCTCCAAAACCCACATTCTCCTTTTCAAGTTTAACCACACCTCATTGGCGTACCAGTGAGCTTTTTATGAGAGATTGTCAATATTGAGCGCAAACTGGGATCTTTGATTATCAAGATTTCTCAGAAATTCTTGCATCTCATTTCTGGGTTTTCTTTGGATACGGAAGTTATTTGTTTTAGAGTTGTGTAAGCTGACAAAGTTTGGTGTTTTGGAGATTAAAGTAATGAAAGAACATGAAACTGGTGTCTTTGATTATTTTAATTGAAAAAAAGAAGTTTATATAAACAAGGAAGGGTTTAGAGCTTCAAGTTTTTTTATTATTATTATCTTAATCAAGCTCAAAGAATCTCTTTGTCTCTGTAAGGGTGAGCATTGTCTGACAATTCATTTAGATACAAAAGATCAAGTAGGGAAAGAGAGAGCATCTATTGTGTTAAATCTTAAATTGGACACATATTAAGGGATTGTTAAATTGGGTTTGGTGATATTGGAGGGAAAATATGTTAAAGATGTGGAAGACAGAGGACTCTGGTGAGGAATGGGAGATGAAATTGAAATTATGTGGTGGTGGAAAGTTTAAAAAGTTGAAAACTTCTGTGGTTTCAAGGTCTCCAATGAAGCTATGGATGACAAGGGCAATCACAACTGTATTGTTATGGACTTGTGTGGTTCATTTGATGTCACTGGGAGAGACCTGGGGCCCGAGATTGTTAAAGAGTTGGACATCTTGTTATAGTTATCAAGATGTTGAGTTAATTTCTGTTCCTGCCGAAGTTATTCTTCCTCCAAAGAGTAAGTTCATAATTTCATTAATTTCAGCTTAGTTATAGTTGAGCATTTACATTGGAAAAGGTTGTTGATATTCATTAAAGGAGAGAAAAATCATGTGCTTTGGTTTTGTATGTTCTTTGCTTTCATCAATTTGTTCCAGCTATTAATTGGAGATAATTGATTTGATGAGTTATTGTCCTTTTATACTGTTCATACATTTTTTTTCCCTGTCTAACATGGATTGATTTGCTGCTCATGACTATAATAAATGTTTCTGTACCATTGCTGATTTGCTCAAGATTTTCAATTTGTTTGTATCGTATATCATTTCTAATTTTGTTATTTTAGTTTTCCTTGAAAAATCTGATTCTTTTCTCTTCTTATTCCTAAGTTTGGTAATTGTTGCTTGCAGGAGTTTATAAGAATAATGGGTATCTCATGGTTTCCTGCAATGGAGGACTGAACCAAATGCGAGCAGCAGTGAGTTGATTGCAACTTAAATCATAAATCATCAATACTGAAATTGCGTTTTGATTATGCATGGCCCATCTAGTTTGCTGCTATAACCATTTGATGTATTGTCACATCTGGACTTGTAATGCAGATATGTGACATGGTCGCTATTGCAAGATATCTAAATGTTACTCTTATAGTCCCAGAGTTGGATAAAACCTCGTTTTGGAATGACCCAAGGTAAATTCAGTAGTATAAAGTCTTGAAAAACACTCCTACAATTTGTCTGATCAATTCATTCATTTCATTGTGGGGCAGTGAGTTTCAAGACATATTTGATGTTCATCATTTCATCGCTTCCTTGAGGGGTGAGGTTCGTATATTGAAAGAGCTACCGCCTAGGCTCAAAACACGAGTAGAATTGGGATTGTTCTACTCATTACCTCCTGTTAGCTGGTCAAACATTTCTTACTACACCCATCAGGTTCGTACACACTAGAATTCTAGAATTGTAAAGTGAGCATTAGCCTTTTCATTTCCCTTTTTATTTTGCTAATGTATTTGGACTAATGCGACTAATTTTCTAAAGTGTTTGCCAACAGATCCTTCCTCTGCTGCAAAAGTTCAAAGTTGTACATTTGAACAAAACAGATGCTCGCCTTGCTAATAATGGACTTCCTCTTGAGATTCAAAAGTTGCGCTGCCGAGTAAATTTTAATGCTTTCAAGTTTACGTCAAAGATAGAAGAACTGGGTAGAAAGGTTGTTAAGATATTGAGGGAGAAAGGCCCTTTCCTGGTGCTTCATCTCAGATATGAAAGGGACATGTTGGCTTTCTCTGGCTGCACTCATGGTTGCAATGATGAGGAAGTAGAAAAACTGACAAGAATGAGGTAATTTCTCTTTGATACCTTGTTAATATGCTGTTAACGTCAAACACAACTAACTCTCACAAACTTCACTTGGTCAGATATGCTTATCCCTGGTGGAAGGAAAAAGTTATTAATTCTGAAATGAAAAGGAAAGAAGGTTTGTGTCCTTTGACTCCTGAGGAAACTGCCCTTGTGTTAACTGCACTTGGAATTGATCGTAATGTTCAAATTTATATTGCTGCCGGAGAAATATATGGTGGGGAAAGAAGGATGAAGACTTTGATGGAAGCTTTTCCTAATTTGGTGAGTAGAAAAAAGCAGCAACTTCTTCTAACTTCTGTATGAAGGAATGCCTTAAAATAATCCATCCTTCTAACATGGAACAGGTCAGAAAAGAGGATCTGTTGGAACCATCAGATTTGAAGTTTTTCCAGAACCATTCATCTCAAATGGCAGCACTAGATTATCTGGTGTCCCTAGAGAGTGACATATTTGTTCCCACATATGATGGCAATATGGCTAAAGTTGTTGAAGGTCATCGCAGGTAATTTATTGCTGCCACGTCTAATATAGATTCTCAACTGAACTGAGGGTTATTGCAATATAAAATGAACTAAAATGTCCTAAATTATCTGATGTAACCCTGATACCATGCACAGCATAATTTCCCTCGCCAATACTTCAGGAATAATCTGTAAAAAAAAAAAAGAATGCTCTCTGTAACTGAAGGGCTTGTTGATATATAATTTGGAGTTTATAGTTGATAGATTTAGTTTACATTGTACTGTCCATAGTTCCATTAAGAAAAATGAAAGAAGGAAAGAAAACATCAATTGAAGATGATAAGTTTCTCTTGACCTCTGATGGCTTCCAGATTCTTGGGGTTCAAGAAGACTAGCTTGTTGGACAGAAAACTTCTGGTAGGTTTAATAGATCAATACAGCAAGGGGTCATTGAGCTGGGATGAATTCTCCTCTACTGTGAAGGAAACTCATTCTGATCGGATGGGTAGCCCAAAGAGGCGAGTCGTTATACCAGATAAACCAAAGGATGAAGATTATTTTTATGCCAATCCGCAAGAGTGTTTGCAACTGTTAGATGAACCATTGAGAAGTACATGAACCTGGTCATGCTAATAAGATGACCATCCTGAATAATACCCAGTGCCAGTGCATATTTGTCAAAGGAGATGACTTAATATATATTCAAAGGAGACTGCAGGCATAAATGGTTCATTTTTTAGGATCGCGCCTCAAGTTGGATTCAGGGAGACTAAGGATTTCATCCATCAGTTTCTTCAGCAGTCTCACAAGAATATTTATAATGGTTCATTTTTGAATAATCAGAGTTTCTATGGGGAACTCTGTCATTGGAGGGCTAATATCCAATTAGCTGGCTTGTAAGGAGGAGCTAATACAAAACTTTCCTAGATGGGGAAGGTTTTGGGATGTATAGTCCATCCCACATATTCTGTCATAATTTTTTCAGCATGAAATATGCAATAAAGTAACATTTGTCATTTCCCTTGTCATGAAACTTTGATAATCTAGTCTACTGAGGAATGAAAATTCTCCTCCTCCTCTCTTCCTACATGCATAGAACTCCATGAGTTGAACATGGGATGCATGGCTGCTAATTAATCATGTCTGTCGCATGATGCTCCACACACACGCCCACGCAAAATTGATTTTCTTGGAGTCAAAATAAAACCTTCAAAGTTGGATTTCCAGATTTCATTGTAGGATTCTTGCATGCCTGAAAAGATTTTAGTCATCTCCTTCCTTGAAAGTCCAAGTGACACGTATAAATTAACCATGTGGTTGCAGACATGAACAACATTTATGACGATAAATTATATTGTTAAACACAACTCGTGGCATCTAGAATCATTTTGATGCTTCGGTTGCTGTATCTTGAAGAAAACAAACAAATAAATTGATTTTCCTTGGACATTGTTTCCAATGTCTTCACCAGTCAGCTAGAGAGATTTGGCAAAAGAGAATTTCCATGATGCCGTATCATTCCAGTTAGTAGACTTGGCAATGGGTTTCTTAGTTGTCATTAAATGATGGGCTATAACTCCTCTTTTTTTTTTTTTTTTTTATCATCTAAAATATTTCAAGTATAGAGCATGCTTCCTCCATTTTCCCATGATCTACTTGTTAAAAGGATCATGCTCATGGGGATCAGGCATCATGATAATCATACATGATAGTAAATGATTGCCACTGAAGCACTCCAAGATAACAAGACCTTTCATTTTCTATTCAAGTCATGATTCGAAACCCCAAGAAAGTTCTTCGAAGCATATACTGGGGTCGAGAGAACGAGAGAGGTGACAAGAAAAGGAAGAAAAGAATATGTCCATTGGTGTTTGTCAAGGAATATAACAATGAAAAAATTTGTCAGTATCTGCTAAATTTCTAATAGTGAAAAAATATCAAGAGGCAATATAGACAGAGAGTGATCCACTAATAACAATGTCTGAATCAGCATCCAGCCGCTCAAGAGATGGTTTTCGAACCACATTAACCAGTGCCGAAAGTGGGAATGATTCATTATTTCAAGGGCTCATCAATGTTTACCAAAGAAAATAAATGGTTGAAACTTGAAGGTGCTTAAACATTGCATTTCTTGAGTATATCTGTATAGTTCTTGTCCTATATTATGCCCCAAAATGATTTCTTTCAAGCTTAAATCATGATCCTGGTGAAGGTTTCCATGTTTAAAAACGTACAATATGATAATTTAATCCTTTCTTCTTCTTCTATGAATAAGAAAAGCCTTCATACTGTATTGAGATCCAAGGAACCGGGTCAGCCTTGGACACCTTCGATCGAGTTGCCAGCGCGAGAAAGAAAAACAAAAGAATAATCATGGTTTGTACAGAACATGATTGTGTTTGGTTTCGGGAGACAGAGCCAAAAACCTGTCTTCATAAGTATTGTCATGGTTTTGTTACCTGAGCTAAAATCCACTTCTGTTTTATAAAATCAAGCAAGAAATCTGGATTTGAGATCTTGTCAGATGCAATAGTGATTAACAATCAATTCTTTATGCTTGTCTAGAGTTGAAAGGTTTTCACCTTTTACTAGGTAATTTTTGTTTTTATGTTTTAAAAGTTTTTTTTAAAAAATTATTTTTTTATTTTAAATTAATATTTTTTAAATATTTTTAGATTATTTTGATACGTTAATTTTAAAAATAATTTTTTTAAAATAAAAAATAGTATTTTAATATATTTCTAAATAAATAATATTTTAAAAAATAACTATTATTATATTTTCAAATACCCTTTAACTCAGCACAAGAAACCTTGCTCAATTATTAAAAAAAACAAAAGCAAGAAAGTACAAAAATTAATGTAAGAGCATCTCCAATAAAAAATATTATATTAAAGAGCCAAATGGATAAAATGGTTTTTTGAATAGCGTAAATATAGCTTTTTTAATTATGTGCATTTCAATAGTAAAAAGCTATTTAGAAAAATCAATTATATTTTAATATATTTCATGTTAAATCATGATGTTATTAATATAATTATATAACTAATTTAGATATTTTATATATAATATAATTATGATGTTATTAATTATATAATTAATATGAGTAATTTATAAAAATAATATAAAATTAATGAAGTAATATGAAAGTTAAAAGATATAATTTAAAATTAAATTTAAAATTTATTTATATGAATATTTTTAATTTTCAGTTTTATATGTTACTGTTAAAAATTTAATTTTTTAAAAGTAAATTCAAATTCAAACTTTGAAAAAAACCGCCAACATTTTAAATTTTGATTTAAAATTTTTTTTTTTAAATCAAGTTTTGAAAAAATAACCAACAACATTTTAAATTTTAAAATTTCAAATGGGCAAAAATTAACCGCCAACATTCTAAGATTTCAAAATTTAAAAAAGTAATCCATCTATAAATATTCTCATATACCTTAACATTTTTTCTCATCATTTTCTTCTCTCCAATCTTTATTATATTTCATTAAAATTCATCATGAATCATTCTAATTTTAATTTTTATGATGCTTTTGATTTTGATGATGACATTCCTGTGTTCGCTTTTTAAGTTGCTACCGCAGTGGTTGCTGAAGAAGAATCGAATAATCAAGGGCGGAGAACAGGGTATCGTGGCTCTATTCTTAGTCACAATATTGTCAATCGTAATAGAAAGGAAGGTGAGTTAAGGTTATATAATGATTATTTTGCTGAAAATTCTAAATTCACTGAAAGTCAATTTCGAAGAAGATTCAGGATGAGTCGTCGTCTTTTTCTTCGGATTGTAAATGCAGTGGAAGCTCATAATCCATATTTCAAACAAAGGACAAATGCTCTTGGTGTTCTTGGTTTATCTTGCCTTCAAAAAGTAACTGCATCTCACATAATACTTGCATATGGTATTCCTGCAGATCTTACTGATGAATATCTTCGAATTAGATAAACCACCGCGATAGAAAGTCTTAGAGCTTTTGTCAAAGCAATCGTAGAAGTTTTTGGTGATTGGTATCTAAGGACACCAAACGAGGCCGATGTTTGTTGATTATTATCAATTGGAGAGCAACGTGGATTTCCAGGGATGTTAGGGAGCATTGACTGTATGCATTGGAAATGGGAGAAATGCCTAATTACATGGCATGGGATGTATAATGGTTATTGTCGTGAACCAACTATAATTCTAAAGGCGGTGGCTTCACAAGATCTTTGGATATGGCATGCCTTTTTTGGAATGCCTGGATCATTAAATGATATTAATGTTCTTGATCGGTCACTTATCTTCGCTGCACTTGCTGAAGGTCAAACTGCTCCTGTCAATTATACAATTAATGGGCATGAATATACAATGGAATACTATTTAGCAGATGAGATTTATCCTAATTGGTCAACCTTTGTTAAGACAATCCCAAGGCCATTAGGAGCAAAGAGAAAATATTTTGCAAGTAAGCAAGAGTCTGCAAGAAAGGATGTGGAATGGGCATTTGGGGTGCTCCAATCTTGTTTTGCAATTGTACGTGGACCTGTTCGATACTGGGATAAAGAAACGCTTGCAAATATTATGAAAGCTTGCATAATAATGCATAATATGATTATTGAGGATGAAAGAGCAATGAACCTTGGATTTAACCATGAACGTGAAGTCAATTCCTTTATATCAGTGTCACATGGTGAAATACCAGAACTACATGATTTTCTACAAACTCATAATCGAATCAGGGATAGAGCAACTAGCTTTCAACTACAAGAAGATTTGGTTGAACATTTGTGGGAACAATATGGCAACGAGTAGAATCATTAGATTTGAACTTCTTATGTCATCATAAGTTTCAAGTTTTTTATGTTTTTTTTTCATTATGGTTGTTATCTTTTAAGTTAATTAATCCTACTTATTGTTGTTAAGTGTTAGAAGAACTTAAAAAAAGTATTATGAATTGATACCACTTTTATAACAATATATTTAAAATAACCAAGAAATTTCTACATATTTAATTAAAAATACATTACATTAAACAATAAATCAATCTAGTTAATTAAAAATTAAA
>Ga0325410_1004543_pt1 | contig 15475 bp, 5 predicted proteins | sample PopdelMetagenome_16_FD_206182 | JGI IMG/M metagenome (GOLD analysis project Ga0325410, IMG submission 206182) | Populus deltoides microbial communities from Bellville, Georgia, United States - Xylem-PdIQD-R3 | ecosystem: Host-associated > Plants > Phyllosphere > Stem > Wood/Secondary xylem...
TTGGGCTGGTTAGCGGAGTAGCACAACCCCTATCCAGTTTGATCTAAAACTGCTGCCATTTCTGTTGTAAGATAATTCTTCCGATCATCAATCTTTTCTGAAGAAATCATATTTCATGGACATGAATCGAGAATAGTTACTCTTGTTGATCTCCAAATTTCTTAAATTCTAGAAACTGCATAGCTTTGTTATTTCTTGCACCACCCCATCACTTTCTTCATTTTGTGTGAAGGGTTGATACAAAAATTCAGCTAACCTCTTGACATGAATTAAGGGATCCCTCTTCAAATCCTCATACTTGAGAAACAATATTTTCTGTGGCAACTCTAAGCTTGGTTTCCATCAGCCTAACACAAGGTCCCAAAAAGGACAGCAGTGTAGAACTCTCCAAGTAACCTTCCAAGAAGGGAACAAGGTTATGTGGATTAGCTGTGAGCAAAGGGTGGCTGGAAAAGTTACAAGTAGCTAGCTCGGTGCTTCATGATGGCAAAAATAAGAGCTTTAAGCCATGTGATGCCACACTCGGGATTGGTGGCCAAGACAACATCAGTACTGAAGTGGTCTTGCATGAAAGAATACAAATAAGAGATGGCTCTGGAGGGATCCAAAAGCCTTGGCATTGGTAGAGAGGGTCAAGCATGCAAACCTCTCTCTGGGAAGAGTTGAGATTAAGGCTTGGTGTTTTACTTTTACTTGCTTCTTATCAATGGTACCTAAGATTTGACGCTGTTGAAGTGAAAGGGACTCTCCGTCGGTGGAAGACGACATGATTCATGAACTCGATTTGATGGCTGTGCCTGTATTTGACTAAGGAATTTGATTATGAAAGATTCCCACTATTTTGAACGAAAAATAGAAATAGAAAGGGAAACTCAATTACTTGATATTCTAGATAAACCTTTTTCAATGGTCCAATTAATATAGTGGAATCTGTCGGTGGTTCTCCACCTATTGTTTATCATTAATTAGGGTCCCCAACATAGCAGAAATTTTCAATTAAATCTTTCTATCTGAATTTGTTAATATTTTCCATCTAAAATCCCAATATTATGCAATTAAATGGAAAAAAAATCTTTTTTTTTTATTGAAGCTTCAGATTAATTGTTGGAATGGTCTGCATTTACAAGAAAAAGATAGTCAACAATTACAAGAGTTGTCAATGCATGCCTAAACTAGTCAAAAGATTGTAGGAATGCATGTGCCAAGGTTTAGGTTTTTCCAGCTTAACTAGTCCCAGGGCTCTCTAAGTTGCTATTTTTGCAGCATTGTTATAATTTCAGGCCAAAAGTTGTGAACTTCCGGTTGTAATTTCACTGGAATTATTGAATCTCGTCTTATGGAGGTTCCAGCACATCATATTTTCCAGCAACTTATTTTGTTCAACATGACCACCTCATCAATTTCGTCAAATTATCATACGCCACCAACCAAGTCATCAAATCCAGCCCATTAATATGGTGGTGAAAGTAAAGTGATTCATGAAAAATAGACTGATCGAGTATGCAATGTCCCACGTCGGCAGATAAGAGTTTTAGAAATGATTTTATTAGTAATGCTGGTTGCTAACATGTTATACATGTTTTGAGACGTCATATTTAGAAGTGGGCTCGCGTCACCAAAAACAAAACAATAAGAACAATAAGGTTCAAAACGAACAGTATACAAAATGTTGGGCCAGGCTGTTACAGAACGGAACAAGTTAAAGTTATTAATCAATTGAGAAACGGTCGATTAGTTCAATCGATAAAATACAATTTCTGTTCAGATTGGAATTTTCTTGTATTAATTTAATTTCTTGATTATTCAAAATTTCATACTTGTAAAAAATAGTTAAAAATACTTTGAGAAAAATACTTAATAAAAATACATCTTTCTCTCCATCTTTTTCTTATTCTTGAGTTTTTATTTTGCTAAACTGTTTTTCCTTTTCTCTTCCTCATCCTTTTCCTTGAATCCGGCACCACACCCTCCAAAATCCCCCCAAAGTTTCTTGATTCCCAGCCCAAATTCCCTTGAATCCCTTTTTTAACCCCTTACTCTCTATTGTTTAGTGTTTAATTTGGTGTAATTTAGGTGAAGAATCACACAAATCCCTCTCTTCTTCTTTACTCCATTAGTCGGCCATGAACGGCTTCCCAAGGAAGCCAATCATGTGTATTTATATTACGTATTGTTTTTTATTTACACAGTAGCCCCAAGCTTCTTAAATCCTTATTTGAAACCCCTTTTACTTCACCCCAATTCATTTGTCTCTTTGAATTTATTTTTTTTCCAAGTCAATTTCTCTTTTTCATAAGCTAATCTTCACTTCTTCTTATCTAAAAATATATTTTCTGATTTTATTAATTAAATTAAAAAAAAACACGCAACATATTTTTTTGACTTAATATTTTTTTCAAGTCAATTTCTGACTTTATTTTAATAAATCGCTTATCAAATAAAATTTCTGACCGAGGGCTTACAAAAACACAGCATCATCCAAACACCAGAATAACAATGCCATTTCAATAATTCCAAGGAATATAACTCCCCATACGATCTCTGCGAGTGCCTTCAAGCATTCAAAGCCTGATTTCTGCCAATATTGGCAAACCAATGGCATTGCTACAATCCTATCGAGGAGCACATTCACCATCAGCACACCTCCATTACTGACACAAAACCACCATTGAAACAAAGTAGCGCAGTATTTTACATTTTTCTTAGCAATCAAACCAAAAAAAGGCTAAAGCATTTATAATAATTTCTTAAGCTCAACACTTTTTCATACCCATCTTCTCCTAAATCCCTAACTTCTGCAAGAAAATCCTCTAACAACATGTGATAATTTGAAAATCTAACACATACCCATTTCAATTCACAGCAAACCACATAAAACCCATCTGAATCTTTTTGAATATATGAACCCTTAATTCTTTTTCAATCTCTCATAGAAGGTAATTGCAGCAAGTTTTCAAGAGCATGGATATAATTGCACTGTACAAGACATATCCCTAATTATTAAGAAAAAGAAACCTGAAAGTTATAGCTTTCCAATAAGTAACAGTAACCAATACTAGAGGATAATCTGATGGTGCTCAAGGGATGAACTTGTATCGACCTGAGCCATCGTAGCAACGATCATGATATAATTATCTAGCCATCTGGTGCTTCCTCATCTCCTCTTTCTTCTGTCCTTTTGATCTAAAAAAAAGGGAGTTGGACTAAAGAATGTGATCTTAGGTGCAAGAAATGAAAAGGAAATGAGAGAAATATGGCAGAAAAGTAGAAGGACATGGATTGTATTTTTCAGGAGCAGCCCTCTCCCACGGTCCCACCTTGAATACCCAAATCTAGAGAGAGAAAAACCTTATAGAAAAGAGTGAGAAAACCTTTTAGTTTTTTTTTTTTGTCAAATCAATCTATCTCATCACCCAGATTCAATAACTGAGCTGGATTAACAAATTTAAGGTAATTATTTGTGTTCATATTTCGTATTTATCAGTCTCTTTTCTTGTAGGTGTTAAAAGCACAGGGCATGAGGTCCCACACGGCTGCTACCACTACTACTGAACTGACACTGAGTGGCATGTTTCAACTACAATCTTTCTTTTCTTTTTTTCCCGAAAATGGAGATCAAAAGTTTCAGTAGGCAATGGACCAGACGGAGATCAGAGATGTCAATACGCTATTCATGCAGTGCATGGGTCATGACTCCCCACCTTACCACATGTTATTTAGCATCCCAATCCTAGGAGCCGTCAAAAAAAAAAAACGTGAGTTTTATTCATCTCCACTGAAAGAGTTATTTTACAGTGCCTCGAGTGAAGAGATGCTGCCTAGTTTTGTGCACAGCACATACAGTAAGGAAAGCTAACAGAACATTAACACTTCTGCTATTCAATATTTCTTACATGATTTACTACATTCAGGGATACAGACACATAAAGAGCAAGAGAAAGAGGCTGGCAACTAGGAGGGATCATTGGTATTGCAGAAGAGAAACATGAGGCTGTTTTGTGTCCAATGTTTCATCTTTTTCATCAAACAAGCAAAAATATGCCGCTTGATCTGCCCTCTAACTGGTGGAATCATTTTCTCATTACCGCTTCCTTTCTTAGCCACCACTACTTCAAGCTCGCTTGATCCTAGAGTTGGCGCAACCATCAGCTTATCCATCGATCACTTGAACTCAAAAAAGGGCAAGAGAGCTAGCTACGTAGCTAAAGGAGGGAGGAGGGCTTGGGTATCAAAGGCAAATGTCGAGTTTCTTTTTGTCGCTTATGTTTCATGCAGTACTAGAGTTTAATTGCTCTGTATATAGAGGGGGGATTGCGTGACAAAAAAACTCAAAATGTAAAGACATTGAAAAGAATTCCATATTCACGGCTTGAGATGGAAATAACACGTGAAGAACGTATCAAAGAGAAACAGACGAGAAATTGCACGGTCAGTGTGAAGGTGGACTTGTGTAAGAAGAATTTATCAAAAAGAAACAGACCGAGAAATTGCATGGCCAGTGTGAAGTTGGACTTGAAAGGTTCGACAATTTTTGAACTTCACACCATAAAATCAAATTAATTTGAATTTTTTTTAGTGTTTTTTATGGTTTTAATGTATTAAAATAAAAAATATAAAAAAATTACTTGAATATATTTTCAAGAAAAAAATACTTTTAAAAAATATTATTCACCACAATATCAAACACATGAATATTTAGATTGTACCAGATAATTCCTCAAACTAAGATGTAGTAGGACCAAAATTGTTCACATGTAAAAAAAATAATACCCAGATCAAACGAAATTCTTTAACAGTGTCATTAAACCCAATTCAGCGGGTTGAACTTGAAACCTCTTGATCATATTCCTTGCCTTGCTCAAGTTTCAAATTAAACTGTGTAAAAGTTGCTCTGGCGTGACTCAATCGACTTGAAGGGTTAAAGAAAAATTTGACAACTGGTAAAAACATGGTTTGAATTTAAAAATATTTTTAAAATAATATATTTTTTTAAAAAAAATATTGAGACAAAGACACATTGAATCAACACGGGTCAACCTAGGTTACTCGTCAAACTCGTGCCTTGGGCTATGAATTCCACTGAATGTAATAACTTTATTTTTTAAAACTATTTTTATATAATTATATGATAAAAAATAGACATTTGTAAAACCGAGCACCAACTCAATACCAAGATGGTTTTTTAATATCATGATAATCTAATAAAATACAAATCAAAATAAATCATGAAGCCTAATTCTCAATAATTATGTTTTTTTCTTTAAAAAATTATTTAATAATATGATAAAAAATATACATGCTAAAAAAACCAAACACCCATTCAATGCCGATATGTGTTTCTAAGATCACGATAACCTTATAGAAAATAAATTGAAATAAAATATGAGGTTCAATTCATAATAAATACATTTTTTATTTAACAATATGATAGACAATTTGTTTTATTAAACAATATGATAGAAAAAAAAAATGGATGATCATAAAATTAGGTATCAATCTAATATTAGGATATTTTTCAAAACCATAATAACTTTGTATAAAAAAACCTGAAATAAATAACAAAGTTCAATTCTCAATAAACTTAATATTGAGATATAAAAAAAACATGTTATTGTCGCAATGACCTGCAAGAGAAGGGGAATAGTGATTTCCCCTCCTAAATTAGTTCTTGTTAATGTTTTTAGGTCACAAAACTAAAACTATGTTATTTCTTTTTTTGAGTTTTACAACACATATATTTTCATATCAACTTTTAATTATTCATCAATATTGACTCATATTTTTCATCTAATTAAAAATAAGATAAATATATTAAGATCGAGAGATCGATTTATGAGAATTTTAAATTTTCACAGCCTAATTAATCTAGTATTGAAACTTGATGACTAAAAAAAATTGAAATATTGAGGATCAATTGTCCAACTTGGTACTCTTTATGTGCGGTAAAAGACCCACTTATACTAAGATACATAAAGAATTAAAGATAAAATGCATTACAATAAAAAAAAAGGATTTAATTTGATTTAATAGACAAATAACCAGATTTATTTGTTTTTTTTTTTATTTAATGCCCAACATGTTTTTGAGGAGTGAAAAGAGAAAAGAAAAGGGGAAGAAAAAACACTTCGTTAGATCTCATCAATCAATGCTTTATTTTTTGTGAAACAGCAGCAGAGAAGAAATAATATGGTTTTTTGTCTCATTACTTCCATCTCTTCATGAAACAAGCCAAAATTTGGTGCTTGATTTTTCCTTTAATTGGTGGAAGCAACTTCCGGCTGCTGCCTTCTTTTTGGACTAATCCTTGCTTAGTGGATCCTCAAGCCATTGACGAAGCCCCGAGCTTCCTGTTCTCCTTTCTCAGTTGACCAAATGTCCTTAATCTGCATGAGTATTAACTAATTAGTAGGGCTAGAGAATTGCTGCGACCACCACTGTTTTTACTTCTTATGACACATGGTGGCCATGATGGTAGGCGGAATATAGTGAGACTGGTCACTGGAAGCAGCAAAAACAAATTAAGCAGAAATGTAATTGTGAATAGCACGGAAAACACAAAGAAATGACAAGGAAATTGCACTACAAAAGGTCCCACATCATATTAATTTGTTATATATCCTGGTAAATTGATGTTTTAAATTGTGAAATGAATTTTTTTTATTTTAATATATTAGAAATTAAAAGATGTAGTTTAGTGTCATAAAGTCATTTGATAAGTTAATAAGACCCCTGAAGGATTACTCTAATCGACGACTAATGAGCTTGCTGTAGAGTGGGCAAATATATAAAAACAAGTTAAATTATTGTAAATAAACTAGTCCCATCAAGTATTTATAATGACCTGTTTAAGATCTAAATCTTGTTAAGAAGTTATTTAGTCTTGTGTTTGCTTAGTGGAGCAGTGTGATATTTAATTAAAAGTATTTTTTTATTTAATGATATATTAAAATAATATTTTTTTTATTTTTAATATTATTATGTTAAAATTATTAAAAAAATTTAATTTAATAACTTTACATGATTACCCAGCAATATATTGCCATGCCCAGCTAAGCCATGCATATTGCCCAGCAGCAGCAGTAGCTTGAGTCCAACATATTTAGGTCGAGTAGATTATCTAAATCTCTTAACTTATAGAATATTACCTGCTATTATTAACTATTTAAATTTTTTATATCAAGTTGTTAAACATTTTAACTAGAAAAAACAAATTAAATTATTTAAATTATAAAATTAACTAATTATTCAACATATTAATTTTATTTTTAAACATTTTGAATTTTAACGGTGAAGAAATATGCTAATAAATAATCAGTGACACCTGGTATCGATGAGTCATGTTCAATGCATGTGTTACTTACGTGCATTGATTTTGTATAGTTAAGAAAGGGGAAACTTGGTCTCTTGCCACTCAAAATAAAGATTTAGCCAATAAGTTTAGTTCAATGCACGACAAATTTTCTTTTGGAGTGAAATGCTTGATAATCGACAAATAGGAATCGGCTGATTTGATTTAATTTGATTTTTTAAAAAAATTATTTTGATTTAATCAATCGAACGAGTCAAAACTCGGTGATGGATTTAAAAAAAAATGAAAAAAATTATTTTAATATTTAAAAAATTAAAATTTTAATAAATATGTCTAGCAACTAGTTACACACTCTTGCTTGCTTAGGATATTGATTGATCAAGTATCTTTCTCCATAACATGCATAGTGAAAATTTGATGAATAAAAGCACAGGCTTAAATTTTGATTAAAGATGAATCACAGTCAAAATGTCACTGGTAAATGTGTGCATATTATGATTAAAAAGGCACTGGCTTAAATTTTGACCTAATCCATGCACCGGTTGTTCTAGAAGGTCAATGAAAACGATAATGTATATAATATAATTGAAAACTTTTTTAATTGTAACATGAAAACGATAATCTATGAAAAAAATCGCATTTCATAGAATCATTGAATGGTATTGCTGCTTAATTATTGCCCTAAATCCTATATATATTTAGAAGTGCCGTCCGTCTAAATAAAGATAGGTTAAAATTTAATTTTTTTATGTTTAAAATTAATTTTTTATATAATTTTAGATTGTGATGTGTTATATATATCAAAAATATATTTAAAAAAATAAAAAATATATATTATTTTAATACATTTCTAAACAAAAAAACTCCAAAATCTTTAATTCTTCAATGCTAAAGTGTGTGTGTATATAATAAAGATAGGTATTTCATTAAATTGAAATTGAGAAAAGCTTATACGTCTAGATAAGAAGTCAACAAAGATATAATATAATTATAGGTGAAGCGCTCTAAGTGACAAAAGGTGCCAAAATAAAACATTCGATAGAAATTTTACAACGAAAACTAAATATTTAAAATTCAGATATTAAAAACTAAGAAAAAATTAAAAACATACGATAAAAATTTTACAAAGAAAACAAAATATTTAAAATCCATAATTTCCTTTCTCTTTAATTACCTATACATTCTTTTACCGTTTATCTCTTTAGCTCATGGTTTCTGCAGTGGGTATCCAACAATATGAGAGGAAAAAAAAATGGAAGATTGAAAACAAAGAAGAAGAAAGGAGATAGCAATAGCAAGAGAAAAGCAAGGGAAAGCTTTTGAGCATAATAATAATTATGACCATGAAATTGCTTCATCTTTTGGTGAAGGTTGCGGTGGTTAGTTTAGGAGTTGTGTGGAAAAGGAAGTGATGGTAGTGGTATGTGGCTAGGGTTTATAGGGTGTGTTTGGAAACATGGTGTAAATAATATTCTCAAAAATTTTGAATTTATTTTTTGTTTTTAGATCGTTTTGATGTGCTGATGTCAAAAATATTTATTTTAAAATGAAAAAACTTCATTTTGATACATTTCTAAGCGAAAAACACTTTAAACTACCACCACTACAACAATCACAAACAGGCAATATATTTACGGTTTGATTCATTCCTTTATATGGGCCTAGAGAATTGTTTTTCCTTTTATGTAGGAAATTGTAGTGGGCTTTAAAAGATAAAAGAGTTTTACAAGCTGTCAGGAGTATGATAGTACTTGTTTTTTAAAGTATTTTCTATCTAGAAATACATCAAAATAATATATTTTATTTTATTTTTAAAAATTTATTTTGACATTAATACATCAAAATAATCCAAAAAATATAAAAAATAAATTTAAACTAAAAAAATAATTTTTCACAAACCTCTATTTAAGCTGCATTTCTAAATCAGGTTGTGTGTTTGGTATTGCGATAGCTGTTGTGATTGTGGTTTAAAAAAAGTTATTTTATAAAAAGTACTTTTAGTTGAGGTTGGTTTGGAAAAATATATGTTTGGTTAAAACCGTGGTTGAAATTAAGGTTGAATAAAAAGTAGTTTAATGTATTTGGTTAAAAGAATGTTTTTCAAATTGAGATTATAAAATAATTAAAATATTTAACTAATATTATTACACCATGAAATAAATAATATTGATATCAAATATTTTTTTATTATTCTATTAAATTATGTGTAATTTCATCACATACGAAATCTATCCAACAATAACTATATTTTCCGAAGTTTCTTAAGCGCGCAACAACAAAAACTGAATTTTTTGTTACGTCACCAAGTGATCTCCTTTTAAATTTTCTAATTTATGTGGTGTTATTAAATAATATTAAAAACTAGTTTTTCAAGTAAAACATGATTTTTTTAAAAAACATTTACTGGGTTGGACGCGGTCCATTCAATATTTGAAACACGGTTTATGTGAACAGTGCCAAACGAATCAGCATTGCTCACTTCAAGGGCACTACTCACTTTTGAAGTGTACAATGGCGCCAGGATTCACCTGGTAATAGACATGGCCACGTGAGAAGCAGCTAAGGTGGTAGGCTTTGACATAAAAGAAAAACAAATCAATTTGAATTAATCTTCTCAACTCGTTATTCCATCCTTATTCCAGGTCAATAAATAACTTGGATTTTATATCTATGCTACAAAGTGTCGCACCCGACATCGCGGCGGCCTTAAAAATTAAATATTTGGAAAAGAACAGATTTCTGGCATCCTGTTCTTTAATGAGGAATGATCTTTGTTTAAGGAGTCGCCACCTAGTATTACGGTTACTAGGAACCCTAACTGGTCAACAGAGATTCTATGGTCCGAGACTGGTTACGTAAAAGGAAAGATATTATCACCCCTTAAACGTCCTGTCTAAGGCAGACTGCATTGCTGATCTTTGTCATTAATTGCTAACATTTTTTTGGTTTATACTATGATTGTTTGTGTGTAATATTCCTGACTCTGGCGCCAGTGAATATTCAACTACGGATATTTCCAACTCTGGCGTTGGTAAATATTACGTAGGTATGAAAATAAATAAATTTAAATCATCATTTCTTTTTTATTCCTGACTTTGGCATCAGTGAATAAACAAATCAAATAAATTTATTTTTTACGCATACACATTTTTTATGTAACTAAATAAAAGCAAAATACAATAAAATAAAATAAATTTACATCAGTATCTTTATTCCTGACTCTGGCATCAGTGAATAAACCAATAAATTTACTTTATTTTATTTTATTTTTGCATGCATATTTTTTTATTTTTATGTAATTTAAATAAAATAAAATGAAATAAATTTGAATCAATATTTTTATTCTGACTCTGACGTCAATGAATAAAAACAATAAATTCATATTTATTTTTTATTTATACATACACACATCTTTGTTTTTTTATTTTTTTTTATTTTCTTTTTTTTGGGCTGGGCCTAGCTCAGCCCATAAGAGCTGGGCTGGACCTAGCCAGCCCGGCCCGGGTCACTGGCCCAAGCCAGTGACCCGGCTGGGCAAAATGTGGAGCACGCGTGAAGTGATTTCACGCGTGCATTCACTGTGCGAAGGTAATTAAATTACCTTCGCACAGTGTTCTTTGATCATTTAATTTCAAAGAACGCAAAGGGATGAAGAGCTGGCGTACCTGCTTCTGGAGTGGCGAAGATGGCTGCAACGCTGGTGGTAACTTTCGCCTGCTTGATACCTTTACTTCTGCCTTCCCTTTTTGCTCCTGTGCCCACGGTCTGCTTTCGTTTTCCAGCAGATTTTGAGATAATGAAGGAACCGAGAACGAAGGTGCCGGCTTCTGCGGATACTGATTTTTGGGTCGTTTTCTGCAGAGATGAAAGCAATGGCAGAACCAATTATCCTCTCTGTGTTGTTCCTCTGCTTTTCTTTTGTTTCAATTCGTGCTCTGCCTTCCCTTGTTTTCTGGTTTTTTTCTTTGGGTTTTGCTCCAGTTCTTTTCTCTGGTTCTGTATTTTTCCCCCCTGGTTCTGTTTTTTTCGTCTAGGTTTAGCTTGAGTTTTTCCTCGGTTTCTCCTTCAAACCCCCTGCTTTTCTTCCTCTGTGTGCTGGGTTTTTCTTCTCTGTTCCTCCAATGATTTTCGGTTCAATTCCCCTGAAATCCTCCTTCCTTTGCCTCTGCTCTGCTCTGTCTTTTATAGAGCCCCAGCATGCAGAAAACCCCTTCCCCTGTTCATCAATCTATGAGCGGGATCATGGGCAAGAGATCGTGGTGTCGTGGCCTTGAATTGCCGGATTTGTTTCTTGTTGAATCGGTCTGGTCCGTGCGAAACAGAAGGGATGGTGAACAGTGGGATCAAAACGGCGTCATCTTGCATAAAAAAAATGACAGATTATGAATCGGTCCCTTAATCAATAAATTTTTAATTTTACCATTGGATTAATTTCAATTAAATCCCTGAATTTATTTAATTAATTAAATCAAAGTTTAATTAAGTCCACAAACTTATTAATTCTTTTAATTTCATTAATTAAATTAATCCAAATTTTAACTAAATTTTCAAATTTATTAATTCTTCAATTTCTGATCAATTTACTCTCAAATTTGATAATTTCATCCATGAATTTTGAATATGTATTGTTTTAACCCCCTTCTTAAATATATTTTTTATCCATTCATTTTGTATTATTTGTTTAAAAATTAGGTTATGATACAAAGCAGAATGGAAATTTCAAGTTTTGCATGTATTGACCACTGTTTAAAACTAAGAAATCGGCGCCGACCAGGCAATTTGGTCAAAGGAACACTTATTTTATTATCTTATAATTTATTCTCTTTTTTTGAAAAGTACAAGGTAGTCTCTTGATTAATCTTTATTTGAAATTTATAAATTCATTTTTAATTTTGCATGTAGCTGGTAAGATTGGGAGATTTAATTATGAAGAGTATTTAATAAAAAAACAATTTGACTGTGATGAAAATCAACACAAGAGCACAGTAATATAAAAGCAAGAGAAAACGAAGGAAAGAAGAAAAAACAAGATCAGGCATTAAACTAAGAAAAATAACAAAAAAAATAGATAAATATGATAAAAAAAAAAAACTAAATTTGGGATTATTGAGAAAATAAAAACAAAGAAGAAAGGCTTTGTCGCCAGTAACAACAACGATGACAGGCAGCAGCCCGCAATAAAATCGTACGAAAAATAAGTCAAATTAGAGGAGAGATCGAAGAGGAGAGTTTATTTTATAAAATTGTTTACGCTAAACCCCGTCAGTTGATAAATTTTTAATCCTTCCTTTTTTAATTACTGAATGAATAAGTACATGTTTGGAATTAAAATATTTGTTTGAACACAATAAAAACTTAAAATCAGAGATTTATTTTCTTTTTATTAAATAAGCGATCATAATTAAGATATAGTATTTGGTAAAAAAAAACACATTATATAAAAAGTTTATTTTATATTATTTAAGGTTTTATGTGATGCATACAAAAGCTTATAATGGAAAAATGGGATTAATAAGAGTTGTATTAATGTTTTAAGCTAATTATTAATTAGAAATAGAGTTGAGTTTACATATTATATTATTTTTTTTTATAGAGAAACATGTATAAAATAAAGACATGGTTAATTAAGCTTTTATTGAATTTATATATTAGTATTGGCACATATTTTTTATTGTCTTATAGTTTTCTTATATGTATAATTCCAAAACTTGACCCAAAATAATATTCAGGTTACGGATATTGAGAGTTAATCCGGCCGCCGGGTCTACCTTTAAATTTTCTATCCAGGACTCCTGACAAGAAAGATACGCAGAAGACATCCTAAGACCAAGACAGACTTCATCGCATAGGTCAAGAAACAATATATAGAACAAAAAGAAAAATTAAACAAAATTAAATCCATACAAACAAAAGAGGAGCCTTGGAAAAATAATTCTATACAATTCAAAGTCGTAACATGGATTGCGTGATAACAGGAAGGCAGCTAGTGATCTTTTAATTCCCAGATTTTTTTGTAGTTATTAAACTGCCATGATTTTACGGGTCAATTCAGTCATCGGTGAACTCGAGTCATGTTTTCTAAAACCAAATTGAACAATGTTTCTATTATTTTGAGAAAAATCTGTGTCAACTCTAATTAACTCGTGATTTGATCTTGAAACAACTCCCGAGCAGAGGTATGGTGACTATGGCATTTTCAACCTATAATTTAGGAAGCAAGAAACATTTGAAAAAAGGAAAAAAAAAAAAGCTTGATCAAGGTTTCAAATATCAAGAACTTCAATGGTAATTCTTGGTAACACGTTGATAAAATCTAATTACAACTACGCAGAGCAATAACAGAAACGGTACTGTTATATATCCATGTGTTCAGGAAAAGGTCTCGCTTTCTCTTCTCCATCTACTAAAACGCTTTAGAATTCTGCGACCAAATCTTGTAAACTGCGAATAAGATCAACCATGTCACAATTGATATCATGCTTGCTCTTCTGCCCTTCTCTATACAATTTGAATTCATGGAGAAAAACTTTTAAGCTTTTCTTATACAGTCTGACGAACAAAAGAGCATCTTCCATGTGTTCCGGCCGCAAAGGTCGACTAGCTTTTTCTTCATCATCTTTTAACATGATTTCGAACTCTTCGACCAAATCTTGATAACCATGAAGAAGATTAACCATGTCACAGTTGAGGTCATGTTTGCTCTTGTGCCCTTTTTCGTACAATTTGAATCCAGGGAGAAAATCTTGTAAGCGTTTCTTGAAAATACTGACAAAAAATGGAGCCGCTTCCATATTCCCTAGAATCCAAGAATCAAGACCTATATAATTGTGCTCTCTTGATTAAATCTTGCTTCAAAATATTGTTCTTTTGGTTCATATAGGAGAGGGAGATGTTGTACAAATAGGATCCTGATGGGAGAGGGAGTTTTACTACTCACAAATTAAGTATCCTGGTTAAGCACAAATTCTATTCAATAATGCAAACACTATCTTAAAATCGGGCTGGGTTTAAAGTTAAATTAGAGAATACATTAAGCTAATTTCAAGTTAATTTTCTGAATTACTCGTGACCTCTCCTTAATTATTTTGTGATTAAAGTAAAAAATTACTTTATCATTTTCTTTTTTTATTTTGGCATTCAATTTTGAATTGGTGTTGTTTATTGCTCTTATCATTCTTCTATAGGATTCCGTACTTAAGTTTTGTGATCTTTCTACTTCATGTTATATAAGACTTCTCTCACCATTTTAGCATTGGACTTTACAATGGCATGAGTTAATCTTTCATTCAGTGTCATAATCTATTATAGTGATCTTTAATTATATTCATCTTTAGCCTATGTTTTTCCTTAATTTCTTAATAAAAAAACATATATATATATCTCTAAGTTGGCTTCTTCCACCTTTTGTTCAAAGAGTGTATATCTTTCTTCTACACTCATGAACATGTGTTCTTCTTTTTTGTTTTTTAATTTTATTTCTTAAAGAATTGATTTTTTATTTTCTTCTTTAACATGGACATTCATTAATTCTTCTCTTTCTTCTAAGTTTTTTTTTAATAGCCACTCACTAATCTTATTCTAATCTCTTTTTTTAAAAGGATCTTGCACCATATCAACCTTTTAGATCTTCATTTCATCACCCATATCAAAGCCTAGTATGCTATTACATGTTTGAGGTGACCTATTATAAACTTTATCAAGTCTAGTTTATAATCAAGTGGTATGTTATTCTCATAGTTTTAAAACCCGGCTCGGTCCAATAGGTTGATCCAGGATCCGACTGATTCAGGATTGGAACCAAGCTGGGTTTAAAAAAATAAAAAAAATCAAAAACCTAGGTGACTCGACTAGCCGGGCAAGTTGACCTGGAAAAACCTGGTCAAAAACCCGATTGCAACCCGTTGACTATTTATTTTTTTAACTAAAACGATGTAGTTTTGATTTATAAAAAAAATTAGGGTTGACTCAGGTAACCTGGTGACCTGGAAAAAACCCGTAACCCGAGTCTGGAGTTGGGTTAAAATCACTGAAGTTGACCCAACCAAGTATCATTCAGTCTGGGTTGAATCAACTAGGTTACAAGTCATCCGGTTTGACTAAGTTAATTTCCTAAAGTTAGCGGGTTACTGGGTAGACTTGTTAGGCTAGGATTGATATTGTTAAAAA
>Ga0325410_1004546_pt1 | contig 15473 bp, 12 predicted proteins | sample PopdelMetagenome_16_FD_206182 | JGI IMG/M metagenome (GOLD analysis project Ga0325410, IMG submission 206182) | Populus deltoides microbial communities from Bellville, Georgia, United States - Xylem-PdIQD-R3 | ecosystem: Host-associated > Plants > Phyllosphere > Stem > Wood/Secondary xylem...
ATTTGAGAAGAAGAGTGGTGAGAGAGGGAAGACATTTGGGAGAGGGGGGCGGCTGAGAGCTGAAGGATCGAGAAGTATAGTTTTAGGGTTTTCTTTTATAGTGGGTTTAGATGTTGGTTGAACCGGTTCAGTTTAGTCCGGTTCAATCGGTTTAATATTTCAAAAACCAAAACCGAACTAAACCGGTTTTTTCTTAAGCTTTTTAATCAGTTTATTCAATTTTATTTTTTAATTTGGTTTTTTTCAGTTTAATTGATTTTTTGTTTTTTTTTCCTTACCCCTGCGATGGAGTGTAGCAATCACTTGTGGAGCACCGCAACACCATCAATAAGGGGAAAATGATCAGCAGAATGTCCTGAAGCACCAATTATATATGTATAATACTTCAATAATAACTCATTCATGTGTAATATGTTATGAGATACCAATGATTCTGGACGATCACCGAGTCTTGTAGATAGCTAATGAAACCATGACAGGATCTGGTCTTTCAATAACGGTACCTTTGAATTTTTCGAAAGGCATCATAGTTGAAGCCCAAGATGTTCAGGAGGGGACAGTTCCTTTTTACTCTTTTGCTGCTAAAAGCATGAAATACTCATGACATGACATAACAGCTACACTGCTTATATATATATATATGTATCTCTCATTTTTGGGCAACTTCTGTTTGGATAATCCTCGTGACATGATATAACAGCTACACTGCATACATCTTTGCACCCTTTACCTTGTTCTAGTCGTTCGATGATAAATTTTCACGGGGTTTTATTAATACATTGCATAGTTGCCTAAATATGGCTAGACAATGAAAATCTCATAATAATCGAAGATTAAATTTCCCAGAAAACCAGAAAGGATCACAAGCAGCACATTTTAGGTACATATATAATGGTTCAGGGCATTCCACATTGCTGTTGATTAGCCCATTAGATCTGCTTTGACTAGTACTTAAGTATCGAGGAACAATCATGAGAAAAGGGTTCAAGTTTGATCAACAGAATCAAGGGATCCAAGCAGGATCTCTTGGACTAAAAGCTGATGCCTTAACACGGGAATTAAGTAACTTAAGAGCAGCATTCGACTTGATGCTCCTTGGTGTTTTATACTGATTGATTGATGCCCCTTGGCCAATGAAAAAATCCATTAGTGCCTCAAATGTGCCAGACTCCACCACACGTATCTCCAGTGGTCCTACAGACTTGTCGTGAGCACGGCATCGCCTGTACACATAATCAAGTTCTTCTTCTACACTAATGCAACATTCTTGGAGTAGTTTGACATCAAGTTGGGCTGAAAAGTCTGGGAATGATGCATCATGGAGAATTTCCCAATACAGCACATAGTGCCCCGGTACAGACGATGTGTCTGCATAGCTAGTGTATTCCACGAGGAGGGCATCATAGGGTTCCAGTAATTTCTTCGCAGCTGTGATGCTCTTGTGAAGATCTTCCTCGTTAGTTTTGTCATTGTCAATGCTGAGAACGACATTTCTCCTACAAATGAATTGGAATTGCGGGGCTTTATTGTGAAATCCTGTGACTCGGAGCACATCGCCTATACGATAACGATATAGCCCTGAATCATTCATCAAAAGATTATTTTTTGTGAAGCTTAATTTACAAGGGTAACATATTTATATGAAGAGCAATAGCAGTTTGAATCATGAAAGCTCCCGGTCCATTCAAATTACCTTCTCCAAAATCTCCCTCCTAGAATCCCACTTCATGTGGAATATAATTGGATAATGATCTTTCAGAAACAGAGACAAAATAATAATTATAAGCAGCACTAGCAACAGTAAGTTGTTAACGTTCTCTCCATGTTTGTTCAGAAAAATTGTCCAGTGCATGTACTTCACAAAAGTGACATCTTGGAGGATAATATTAGAGAGGAACCATAATAGATCAGCTAAGAAAGGCGTTTTCAGAAAATTACTTCCTCTGGGACCTAGATGACTTCGCAAACACTAAAATTGGAAAAGCAAAACCAATTAAGAGATGCTTCTTACCAGCAAAGGTAGTAACCACCAACTCATAGTAGGAGCCGAGTCTAACATTCACCAAATTGACAAGCTTGTCATTGGGCACTTCTCCTTCCTCATCTTTGTTCACTAACCAGGTCCCATTCTCTCCCAGATGTATAAACTCAAAATAACACATGTTAGGCAAGAGGGTAAAAGCCACGTCTGCAGGATCGCATAAAGGTTTCAAATTGACACCGAAATAACACTCTGAGGATGCATACATTGTACACACCAAGGGCAACTTCCCTTCACTATAATACTCAAGTGATGGTATATATTGTGCCATAGACCCAGTCACCACCGCCTCAATGTACTTAGCTCTAGGCCAAAGGTGACATAAAATTCCCTTCCATGATGTATTGCTACAAATATCCTCAATCTCATCCGCAAGAGAAGGATTCGGTGATGTTAGTAACATTGACATGCATGAACGACATTCAGGATCTGAGATGGTAGGATCTAAGTCACCACTGCGTATATCATTGCATAGGCGACCCCAGTTGCGCTCAAGAAATGAAATGGCTCGAAGAAAAGCTGACGCAAACACTGCTCCAAGCCTTAGGACTTGATGACGGTGAACTAGACCAGATAGCAACTGGCAATACATGCTCTGGTTGCTATCCTTGCATAGGATGGCTTGGTCCGGGCTAGTGAAATCGTTGAATGCATCACGGGTTCGGCACTTGAAGTGTTTGCTTTTGTAGTAACTAGTTAGCACAGTTCGAGCTGGTAAGCCACAGGGAGTAGACATTTCCGCCTTGATAAAGTACAGGAACATTGCTTTGCCCTCATCAAGACCAGAGATGTACCTGAAATGACAGTGTTAACCTAACATATACTGCTGGATTTAAGATTTTAATGACAAAGAAATGCTTAGAAGACAATAACATGATAACGGTCCCCAAATTAATATTGACTTGATTGATATTCATTTGCAGTTGCAACCACTCAATACACGTCTAATTATAATAGTACTATAAAGGGTAAAATCTCCTATGCAAGCGGAGACTCACAATAAAACAAAAGAATACCCCTCATCAGGGTTCCTTGCTCAACAAATAGGACAAGGCTAATTACTTTAGTTCTCCTTTTTGTGGAAGGTATGTTGGCTTCTAAGCTAATAGAGCATTTTAAGCACATACAAGACTCTGATTTTTTAAGGGAGATAGTCCTCAGAATTTCAAACAACTGATGCACAGCATCATGTCTTATCAAATATTCCAGTTCAGCATGCCCTTAATCAGTGAGTGCTACCGTTCATGCTCAGGATGAAGGGCCCACTGCTATTTTTGTCTGAAATTAACAGATGCTGATAAAAAGAGGGAAAGGACTAGTATTGCTTCTAGCTAGGTTACCCTAATAAAAATAATTTCTAAACATGCCCAGAAGATTAATAATGTTTTAGTGCAACTGATTTGTATCAAAACGTTAAGCACTATATAGAAACTGTAATAGACTCATAACTATATGATGCAGTTATAAATGTAGAGAAGATGTAAATAACTGGTTCATTATCGGCATGATGAGGTTATATACAAAGGTTCGGCGATCTAGATCTTCTGCTATTGATGGCATTAACTTAGGCTCTCCTGCAGAAGTCCCTGAACTGCAAATGCAGAATGACAGAATGTAAAATCAAAACCATGAAAAAAAATAAGGAAAGCATTTTATAAGTGAACAAGCACAAGAAATGTTATGGTGAAAGAGGGAAAGACCTGCATAACATCTCAGTAACAGGATGACCGGTGACAAGAGAAGAGTCTTCTCCAGTAGCAATCCTTTGGATATAAGGACAGACATCCTTGTAAGTAATGACAGGGACATGGAACTTAAACTCGTCTACGTCCTTTGACCCCTTCATGTACTTACTCAAATACTCAGTTTCCCCATTTTGCATTAAGATCGCTTTCAGTATAGTTTCCTGAACTTCATCAGCCTTCTCTGTGAGCCTCTCAATTTCTTTCAACGCAACCCAACCTTTGTACTCCAATTTCTTTCCATCCATGATAAAAATAGAAGAGGAGGTGATACAAGGACTATAGTTGTTGTTGAATAGGTGCTGAAACCAATGGGTCTATATATAATAAGAAATTAAGGAAGTCTAGGATGTTTGTGTTCTCATGAGCATCGCTACAATGATGATGGTTAAGAGCACTAATGGCCTTGTGCCAGTGCTAAAGCATCCCTCACACTACGTTAGTTGGATGCTTCTAGCACATAGATAGCATTTTTTTTTCTTTTCCTTTTTTTTTTTCCTTTCTTAATTAGAACATCATTTTTTTTTCTTTGAACATCATTTCAAGCTGATTGGAAAACATTGTCACATGTTCCATTTGTAATGCGGACCTCACAAGCATTTGAAGAATTTTTTTGTAAAAAAAAAAAGCGTACAGGAACATGTTTGATAAAATAAACTCTGTAACACCACCCTTTTGGTGAAATCAGTTGCAAGCTCCTGCACGTTTGTGATGCAACATCGAGAACTTCAGATTTTCATCCTAACTAAACTTGAAGAAAAATCTAAAGTCATTCCATCGGTAAATCCCAATCTACTGTAAGAATATTTTTGGTAATTCTTAAAGAAATTCTGACAATTAATTGAACAACATGAGAGAACATGTTAGCCAGATTTATGCCATCAAAACTCGTAAGCCATCATATTCTAGTGATATATATATTGGCGATTAGAATCAGCACACGCATGTCCCATCCATTACCTGACGCGAATGCATGTATGATGCACGTGCGCGCATATATGTATGTAAATGCATGTGCATGCACACATGCATGTAATCACAAACACATCAGCGCATATCATGCATAACTATTCACATAAATTTCTGGCTGACTACAAGCTAGGAGGTGCTAACATATTATTTGCGGCTACTGTTCTTTGATAATGCCATCAAAACACAAAAATTAAGGAACCTTGCTTCATTTCTGTTATAATAGCCAGCATCTTCAACAATTTTCCAACGCAAGAAAGATCATATGTGACAGTTTAAGTTGCAAGTATCAAAGGTCATTCAAGGTTTCCCCTTAAAATAAAGTTATTCCCAAGTACCACATGCATGAAAACATATTCGACTAGAAGGAATGGCAGCCTCTTTTCGCTGATGATATTTTATCAAAGCTTGTGATGGAAAAAGGAAGAAACAATCTCAACCTTACAAGTTTAAGATGCTTGATCTTAGAGGATGCATGTCTGAATATATCCTTATCCAAATAAATATCAAGAAAGTTAAGTTGAGACCTTTTATAATATACGTACAATCAAAAATGTTGGTGCTCGCCGCATCTGTTACGATCTTTCTTTTCTTTTCTTATTGTACTCTTAAAGACATGGTGGACGTCTGCCGACACTCTTCTTCTCCACCACAAAACAATTCTAGCTAGGCAGTAGTGCCTAGTGCAATATAAATCTTTATCCACAACTGGAAATTTTGTGATAATGCATGAAAAAGTGAACTTTCCTAGGCCTTGTTTTTTCCATGAGTAGATGGAGAACAGCGCATGTCATCACACAAATCATGATGTCCTCCATACCCGTTGTAGATATTCTTCGTACATATGAAGTTACAACACTCATCGACCGTAGAATCCTCATTTGCTTGTGTACGTGCTGCAAAAACATTGAGATTCTTACCAATGGATATCCACCTCTGGAATTTTTTCATCTGTCACTATTAAGTATTGACAAGTTAATACCATATCATCAGAAACAGTAGAAAAAAATTAACCAAAGAAATGGTGAGAAGAGCGTATAGGAAGCTCTGGTTGAATAAAAAAGCTGATGATCAAGAAATACGAGGAAAGGTTTAGAAAGAAGAATTGATAACTTAATTTGTTACGAATATGTAATTTTCTCATAACTAGGATCATATTCGATGAAGCATGGTTTCCAGTCAAATAAAGTTGTGTAACTCAGCAAACACTGAAGACTTATCACGTGATGATTTAATATTAAAACACTCCAATGGAGCTTCTTTCTTTGCAAGTAGAATTTTACATGGCTTCATCTGGTTAGACTCCATTTCTTTTTTATGTAAGCCACGTAAAAGATTAGTTGGGGAACAACCCCAGGACAAAAGAAAGAGTAAAGACAAATGCTTCCTGTAAAGAATGCTAACGCGATCATTGTTCTAGAGAACAGAATAATGGATCGGAGGCAGCCTTTTGGACACAATGGGCTGGAAAATAAACAAGAGCTAAAAATATATGAAACCATCTTTCACATGAAAAGTAGGTTGGCTTTCTTTCGGAAGTGTGGAAGTGAGGACACAGTGGTATGTTTTATTCACATAGATGATCACTCATTTTGAAACCTCAATCTGGAAGAGAATATTGTGAGCTGGTTGAGAAATGTAATTAAATTGTACTCGTACAAGCTTTAAATCCATTTTATTAAATGAAATCCATTTTATCCACCTTTGAATAAATTTACTTCAAAGAGTTTTTCCACCTTATGAAATTTTCAATATAAACGGTTCACTTTCTTGAATTTTTTTGTGTTCAGTGGATTTATTATTATAGAATGTATATATAGGAAATATTATAGGCACTACTCTAGTATTGGAATCTTTACCTTAACTATTATATATTGCCCTACACATATAAATAGAAAAGAATTGGCTAACTAAAGGTTAAGTCTCCTACTTTTTCTTAACTTGGTATCAGAGCCTTCTGCCATCAGAACTCCTCTCTCCCTCTCCCAAATGGATTCTGTTGTTGCTGTTGTTGCTGACTTCACCCTTCACACCGGCATTGCAACCCAGACGGCCAGCCACCCACAAGCTATTGTCAGTGGTGTTCTTCCACAGCAGCAGCCTCCTTTGCTTGCAGAACACATCAATAACTATTCTTCTCATGTTTCTGTCATTCATCTTCATATTATGGGAACATCAACTCCAGCCATAGTAGTTTATTCAACATCTAACAAGTTGTTTCGTTGAAACTTACAAACACAAATTATCTCTATTAGCAAATGCAGATGAAGCCATATCTTCTTAAACAAAGCGTTTTTTATTTTATTGATGGCTTGGTGTCGTGTCCTCCATCTCATGAACCAACACGTTACACCTGACCTTATAACTACGACTGATTCTGCATCATATCTTGGTAATGATCATTTTGCATGTTAGTGATGGTAAGGGCCTTGCCATATTACATATTGGACATAACATATTTCATTCCCCCAAAACACATTTTTAAATTATTTAATGTTCTTCACATGTTTTATATTACCAAACCGCTACTTTCTATTCAAAAATTTTATCGCGATAATCATGTTTATTTTGAATTTCACACTTCTATGTTTTATGTCAATGATCTCATCACCATTAAAGTGCTCCTTTCCAGTCAGAGTAGTGATGGTCTCAATGTCCTATCTAAGTCTTTTGCCACATCAATCCCTCAAGTGTATTGGTCTCCTTGCATCTTTGTGACTGTTGATCTGTGGCATCATCATTTGGGTCATCCTACTTCCTGCATTTTAAATTTGTTAGTTTCCAAAAATAAACTAGTTTGTACTTCTAGACGCTCTCTTACTCAATGTCAAGCTTGTCTACTAGATAAGTCGTTGCGTCTGTCGTAGAGACCTACGGGTCACAAAACTACTGCCCCACTTGATTTAATATTTAGTGATGTTTGGGGCTCTACTCTTATGTTTTTTTCTAATGGTTTTTGTTACTTTGTTATTTTTATTGATGCGGAATACCAAACATATATGGTATTACCCTCTTGTTGCAAAATCTGATATGTTCTCTACTTTTCATTGTTTTTAAACATTTGTTGAGCGTCAATTTTCACATAAAATTAAATCTATCCAAACTGATTGAGATGGTGAATATTGTAAGTTACATCAATTCTTTCATGCTATTGGTATTCATCACAGGTTAATTTGTCCTCATGTCCATGAACAGAACGGCACCGTTGAGCGTCGTCATCGGCATATTATCGAAACTGGCATCACCCTTTTAGGCCAATGTAGTGCACCATTACGACTTTGGAACTATGTTTTTGAATCATCGGTATATCTTATTAATCATGCCTATTTTTGTTCTCCAAAAAAAATCTTTGTTTGAGTGTATGTTTCGTCATACTCCTGATTATAACTTTCTAAGTACTTTTAAGTGTCTGTATTTCCCTTTTTGGAGTTCATATCATGCTCATAAGTTGGATTTTTGTTCCTCTCCATGTGTGTTCTTAGAATATAATTCTTCTCATTTTGGTTATCGTTGTCTTGACTTAGCATCTCAACGTATTTATATCTCTCGTCATGTTAGTTTTCATGAAGATGTGTTTTCTTTAGTGAATTTTAAACAGATAACACAACAACCGATTACCTAACCACAACCTACACGCCTCTCAACCTTGAATCCTCCCCAAAACTTTCAGCGTACTGTCCCACAAACTCGCCAAACCAGCACCCTTGACTTGTCATCTATCGCACCTTTTCTAACCCACCACTTGCCCACCGGGTCTGCAACCATTTCATCACCACCCAGCCCTGTCATACTGTCACCATCTGCTTGTTTTTATAATAATCATTATGCAGGAATAGGTTCTCCCTCTATAAAAGTTCATGCTTCCAGGTCTATTACTATAGAACAGACCGGTTCTGCAACAGGTTCTCCGTTGTCTGCTGTGCAATCCGGCCCCTCGACAGGTTCCCCAACAGATCTACAACTCTGTGTCGATCTCTCCTTATATCCTCTCCAACATCTCACAGATACAGGTTCTTCTCCCCCTTGACCTGCTGCTCGTTAACATCACATGGCCCTCAGTCCTCGGCAGCCAAAAACAACACTATTAACAGCGTCTGTCACCGTCATTGATCCTTTAATATGTCGGGTAGTGTCTCCTCCTAACCATGAACCCATTACTTTTACTGATGCTAATATGAGGTCTGGCATAGTACTATGCGCGAGGAAATTCAGGCCTTGCGCACTAACAAAACTTAGACCTTGGTTCCCTTTCATCCATCAATGAATATTGTTAGTAGTCGGTGGGTGTACATAATAAAACATCATGTTGATGGCAACATTGAGAGGTATAAGGTGTGCCTAGTTGCTAGAGGCTTTACTCAACAAGAAGGTATTGATTACTTTGAAACTTTCAGTCTTGTTATCAAGCAAGCGACAGTCAGACTAGTCTTCTCCATTGTAATTTCACGTGATTGGAAGATTCATCAGCTTGATATCCATAATGTCTTTCTCAATAGAGTTCTTGATTAAGAGATTTACATGAAACAACCTTCAGGTTTTTTTGATTTTGCCCTTCCCTCTCATGTGTGTAGATTGTATAAGTCTCTATATGATTTAAAACAGGCTCCGCAGGCTTGGTACACTCGTCTGAATGATTTTTTGCTTTTTATTGGTTTTCGTGCTTCCAAGGTTGACACCTTTTTATTTATCTTCTCTGTTGGTACTGACATTTATTTTCTCCTAGTGTATGTTGATGATAATCTGCTTATGAGTAGCAACTCTATTATGCTTAAACGCCTAATACAGTTGTTGAGCTCAGAGTTTAAGCTTCATGACTTAGATGTTGTTCATTATTTTTGGGCATTGAGGTTCAGGAAAGAGAAAACTCAAGAAAAAAAAGATGTACAGGTTGAAAATTAAAAAAAAAAATTCTCACAGCCAAGGTACAAGGTAAGATTGGTTGTGATAGGTTTTGGTCAGAAGAAAGGTATTGATTTTAAAGAAATCTTTTCACCAATGGTTGAGATGTCTTCAATCCAATTTGTGCTTAGTTTAGCAGCAAATTTGAATCTTGAAGTTGAACAGCTTGTTAGATGAGAAGATCTACATGGAGCAATCTGAAGGGTTTGAAGCGAAAAGCAAAAAGCAACTAGTTTACATGAAGAAAAAGAGTTTGTATGGGTTGAAGCAAATTAAGGCAGTGGTATAAGAAGTTTAATTCTTTCATAGTGGAGCATGGTTATGATAAGACCACTTATGGATGATATGTTGAATGTTGGTCATGATGCTAAGAAGATTCAAAGTTTGAAGGGAGAGTTAAGTATGTATTTTAAAATGAAAAACTTAAAACTAAAAAAAACAAATTATTTACATGATGACTAAGCATGATAAGAAGAATGGAAAACTTTGGTTATCTCAAGAAAGATATGTTCAAAATATATTGAAGAGGTTCAACATGACAAGTCCAAATCTATTAGTTCTCCACTTGCAAGCCACTTTAAGTTAAGTTCTTAACAATGTCTTTTAAGTGATGAAGAAATAAATGAGATGACCTTATGCATTCGCATTTAGTAGCTTGATGTATGTTATGGTTTTGCACAAGGTTGGATATAGTTCATGTTATTGGTATGGTCAATAGATTCCTTTTTAATCCTGAAGAGAACATTGGTTAATGATGAAATGGATACTTATATATCTCAAAGGTACTTCTACTTATAGTTTATGTTTTGCCAATGATAAACCTATATTAGATGGATACACAGATGCATATATGGCTGGTGATATTGATTTTAGAAAGTCCATATTAGGATAGTTAACAACCTTTGTAGGGGGAGGAGCAATTTCATGGCAATCCAGGTTGTAAAAATATGTTACATTATCTACTACAAGTGCTAAATGCATTGCTTTTACTGAAGGGGGGGAAAATAGTTATTATGGATGAAAAAATTCTTGCATGAACTTTGTCTAGTGCAAGAGAACTTTATGTTGCACTGTGACAGTCAGTGTGCAATTCATCTTAGTAAGCATCCTACTTTTCATTTTTTATCAAAGCACATTAAAGTTGGATACTAATGGATTCAAGATGCTATAGAGATGAAGTTCTTTGTTGTTGACAAGATCCATACTAATGACAATGTGTTAGATGTGATGACCAAGCCTTTTCTAAAACGGAAACTTGAGTTTTGTAAAAAGGCAAACGAGCTTAGTAAAGCTCCCTAAATGAGTCGGGAGATGGTGAATTTCTTACATGATACGTGAAAGGGGGATTTATTAGGTGGTCCTGCTCTATGTGAAGTGGACCACCACATATATAAAATGAAAGAAAAGATTGTGCAGAAATTTGTCAGCTTAAGCATAGTTTGTTTAATCTCTGATTTGCAACTCATTTACTATTAAATCAAGCTGAAATTTTAAAATAGATTCCAAATGCACAACCTTTCATTACATACGGTTGGATTGAAGATTAGAGCTGTCTAAGTTGGTTGTTTCATCATAAAATGAAGTTGTTAGTTTTGTGAGGATTTCCGAACTTTTTCTCTTTAATTTTGTTGTATTCTAAGAATATGTTATTCTTGATGAATTATATGTCATAGTCCTTAGTTTTAACTAAGAAAGATCACTTTTTTATTTCATTATTTGTTGATAGTAAAAGTTTTAAGGATAACTAAGGTTCTATGGTTTTTTCCACATCAAATTTTTCAGGTGAAAAGTCTTGGTGTTGATTTGTTGCGATTGGTTATTTAATTTTATTGCTTTGTTAATCCTATTTTAATTGTACAAAAAAAAATTGAAACTTGTGAATTATAAATTTAGTTATATTAGTGATTTTTCACAAATCAAACAGGTTTAAATGTATTTTTGTGTTAAATTAACAGGGAATTGCATGTGATATCTTATTTATTATTCCTCAAAGCTTTTCAAAGTAACACAGTTCAAACAAGCATCCTTGGATCATAAAGCAAGTGGGCAATTTTGAAATAGGCATAGTAACTCTTGCATCAATAATCAAATCATTAATACCAATTCAAGGGGAAGAACATTTATTGGTAAAAGGGACATACAGTATAATGATATCCCTGCCGCTGCCAGACTTCAAATTCCTTCTTTTGCTACTGACAATAAAGGGCAGCATCTCCCTGCCATAAAACAAGCCCAAACAATTCTCTAATCAGCATTACAAGATTCTCCTAATCAGATGGTTAATTTTAATTTCTTGCACTAATTCGTTAACTCTAGCCAAAACATGGCAACATTGCAAAACACTGCTAGTAGTGATGGTCGCCAAAGAGCATAGATGCGTTCACATTCCTGGAAAAAGATGGAGAATAGCATCTTTAATCTTGTTTAAAATTGCTTTTGAATTGGTCAATAAACAGAGCAGCATAAAGAAAACGAAACTACACTTTCTCTAACTGTAAAAATCACAGCAATATAACCAGTGGTCTAGTGGTAAGAGTTTGATATTAAAGGATTTATTTTCCCTGTGATCTCAAGTTTAAGCCATGTGGTTGCTAATATGATGGCCGCTGGAGACTTACATAGTCGTTAACTTTAGGACCCATGAAATTAGTCGAGGTACGCGCAAACTGATCCGGACACTCACATTAATTAAAAAAATGCTGACATTACACGCAGTTGTGTTTGGTATTGTGGTTGCTGTTGTGGTTGTGATTTGAAAAAAGTTGTTTTTATAAAAAGTACTTTTAGTTGAGGTTGGTTTGAAAAAATATATGTTTGGTTAAAACTGTGATTGAAATTGAGGTTGAACTAAAAAATAGTTTAATGTGTTTGGTTAAGAATGCTTTTCAAATTGAGGTTGTAAAATAATTTTAGAAAATATATATTAATATTGATGGTTTTTAATTTAAATATTATAGATTTAACTACTGTTATTACATCATGAAATAAATAATATTTTTTATAAAATATTTTTTATTATTCCATTAAATTATCTACAATTCCTTCACGTATGAAATACATCGACAGGTACTACAGTTTTCTTAGTTTCTTAAGCGCGCAACAACATCAGGTAAAATATTATCAGAAATAAAATTAGAATTGCTATCTCCATCTAATTTATCATTAGTGTCATTAGCTAACGTTAAATACAAATTTTTTAAATAAATCACAATTAAAAAGAAAAAAGAAAATATTTTATTTTATTTTACTGGGTCGGATAGGTTGGTAGTTATGTTTTAAAATATATTAAAATAATATTTTTTTAATTTTATAAAATTTATTTTTGATATTAATATATAAAAATTTATCATACTCGGAAAAAAACCTCATCATCTTGCGATTCCCTTCTAATATAGTTATGTAATGTTATTAATGCAACTATAATTTAGTTGTGGATTTTTAAAAAATAAATTTAAAAAAATATATATATGATTGAAAATATTATACAATAAATTTTTATATATAAAATAAATAAAAAAATCTATAAATATATTCTAGTTTTTACAAAATTAAAGTTTAAATGTAATTATCCGTGAATTAAAAAAAAATAGGTGTACATAAACAGATATTATAATAATACTTTTGGTAGTGTCTTTTGGTCAACTAGCAAAAAGAGTAAGGAATTACTGCCTCCATGCTTACACAAAAAAATCATCTCAACAGGCAATGAACTCTCTTTTGTTATGACAGACCGATCCTTGTTCCTCAAGGATCAAGAGAGACACTAAGGTATAGGACCCACCATAGAAGGATTTTCAGCATGATGGCCCTCGACACACCAGACTACCAAGTCCAACGGCCATTGTAAACCTTGAGTGCTTGAGCGTCTGTTCATTAATCTTCGTCCAGATCAAGTTTAACAGAGGGGAATGGAACAGAGCTGTTAGCTTCGGCAAGGTAAGTTTTTTGTTACAATAAAAAAAGCTTTGATGAGAGAAGAGCACGGAGTGAAAAGCAGGTGTGAGCTGCTTTTCACATATTGAGGTCCAACCTCAGTTTTTGTGTGGGGCCCATGTCAAATAAAAATACGGTTTGCAATTACCAAACATCAAAATTCTGCTTTTATCGTAAAACGCAGCCGCAACTGCAATGCCAAACGGGCACTAATGCAATGGACAAAACTTCAAGAAGGTGCATCCATTCGATTGTATGCATGATGAAAATAGCTAACTCGACTCGACTGAAAAAGTATTAGCTCCAAAATCCCAACTAGTAGAATTTATTTATTTTTTTCTACTATTGTGATGATAAATCATGAAATACGTACAGGGCAAGGATCCAATAACGCCTAAGAGCAATTGCTAAGCACATGTCTGCAATTCTAGTGGTAAGAATTATACGATAATTATGACGACAGCCCTACTGGAAATTAATATTGTAAAAGCTCCGACAACCTTTTTTTTGGTTGCAGTCCGATTCATGCATATATAGTAATAAGAGCACAGCTCAGACTTCAAAACTACTATTATTCATGAATCCCACATTAACGAAAGGGAGAGCGAATCTATACATATCAAGACGATTCAAGAGCCGTACAGTGACTTTGTAAGGTCCTTTCAAAAGCAAAACAAGCCCACTGACTCTCAAGACAAAGCTTTCTGTAAACTTTGTTTGGTCTGTACCAAAAATCATACGCACATATATACGTATATGGCACTCTGAAAGAGACACAGATACCAGAAAGACAAAAGAGCTTTTGGGATTACCTTTTGGGTATTTTCGCTTTGTTAACGTCATTTAAAAACAATATTGGCCAAATAATAAAGGGTAGAAAATTTTTTGATAAAATAACATAATTTGGTATATATTGCAATTGAAAAATGAGATATTTTAAGTTGTGTCAATTAAAAAATATAATATTTAAAGTTTGCATGATTGAGAAACGGGACATTGTAAATAAATTGTTAAATGAACCGGAACAAATTACAATATATGTAGAGGAGAGAAAAGAAAAAAATAAATAAATAAAAAGACTCTAGAGATAAAGAAATTTTAATTATAACACAATTAATATCATTAAAAAGATCTTGATGAGATAAATCTAACAACACCAATAAAATAAGTTGCATGCTTTACCTGAAGGCAGATAAACAATTACAATGAAGGGGAAAAGAGAAAAAAAAAAGATTTTATAGACACGTTAAAATTCTGATGATAATATAGCACTGTTATAGTGTCAATTAAAAAAATTCAATATCAACACCACCACCAATATATCATATTGAATCTTCAAAGATGTCATCATCAATATAGTGTAAATTATATAAAAAAAAATCAACACGAACACCTACAAATAAAGTGCTAATTTAAAAACCACCAATATATCATATTGAATCTTCAAAGATGCCATCATCAATATAGTGTAAATTATAAAAAAAAAAAAATCAACAAGAACACCTACAAATAAAGTGCTAATTTAAAAACCACCAATATATCATATTAAATCTTCAAAGATGTCATCATCAATATAGTGTAAATTATAAAAAATTCAACAAGAACATCTACAAATAAAGTGCTAATTTAAAAACCACCAATATATTATATTGAATCTTCAAAGATATCATCATCAATATAGTGTAAATTATAAAAAATTCAACACGAACACCTACAATAAAGTGCTAATTTAAAAAAAATTATTTTATTTTATTCTCTCTGTTTTTTTAGCAGAAGTTTTTGAACTTCTTTCTTTATATGATCATCTCAAGCCATAGACTTTCTTTTTATTCATTGTGCGCCTTTAATTTTGGCTAAATTTTCACATATTTCATGCAATTCAAGTTCAT
>Ga0325410_1004547_pt1 | contig 15472 bp, 15 predicted proteins | sample PopdelMetagenome_16_FD_206182 | JGI IMG/M metagenome (GOLD analysis project Ga0325410, IMG submission 206182) | Populus deltoides microbial communities from Bellville, Georgia, United States - Xylem-PdIQD-R3 | ecosystem: Host-associated > Plants > Phyllosphere > Stem > Wood/Secondary xylem...
AAGGCCGAGAAGTTGAAATCATAAAGCGTACCTCTCAAGCCAAAGTCTGCAAGGCTCAAAATGGTGACGCTTCCAGAATTGTCACAGGTGATTCCAATCCAGTTAATGCAAGGGCTGATGCCGACCCTAGAAGAAAGGAGAGATTGGCTTTGGTTGTCAAGACTGGCTTTCCATCGGAGAAGAGCCTCAGCTTCTGTATTATTATTACCAAATGGTGAAGTTGGGGAGGAAGTGTGTTCAGCTAAAGCAAAGAAAGAAGAAAAGCTGAATATGTGGAGCAAAAACAGGATGTGGAGAAAGAAGGAGAAGAATGGTTTGTCTAGTAAGGACGTCGTCATGGTGTGTTTTTCAAGAGACATAGGATATGGTTTCCTATGGTAGATTAGGCTCTTCCATGGAGAGGTATTTATAGGCAGGAAAACATGATTGGAATTGTTTTTTTATATATAAATCATTGATTATTACATCTCTTCTCTAATAAGTTGAAATTAACTAGGCTAGTGATAGTGCATAAAATTTAAATAAATAAATTTATTATTATTTTCAATCCCTCTGTAAAATGAATTAAACACTCACCCTGGCTTTAAAATAATTAATTAATCACTTGACCAATGTTGACTATGCTTGATTGAATTTGTTTTTTGTTATAGAAGATATCCTCTTTCTTCTCATTAAATTTTCCATCTTATCTTTTTTTCCCTTTTACTACTTCATATAAACACTACCAGAAATTCGCTTAATACCAACGGAATTACCGACGAAATAATTCTGTCGGTAATTTGATGTTGCCATTACCGACCGAATTTAATCCGTCGGTAATTTCTCGGTAGCTAGCTACCGACGGCCAAATTCTGTCGATAGCTGCCGACAAAATGTTGAGAATATAAAAAACAAGGGTGGTTCGCTGACGTGGAGGTTATTGCGGGTATTTTTTACCGACGAAATCACTGAGGGATTTAAAATGTCAGCTCCATACGGTGACATGACCGATTCACCATTGAAAATGCCGACGGAATCACCGAGGGATTCAAAACGGCATCTCCGTACAGTGACGTGCCCTATTTATCATCAGACAAGCCGACGGAATCACAGACGGAATAGGTCCGTCACTGAAGCCGCCGACAAAACTTAATATATCCCCTCTCTATCGACCCTCTCCTCCCCTATTTCTCCTTCTTCTTCCCCATCTCAACTCTCCCCAACTGCAAACAACCAGCCCCCACCCCCCTCAAAAAAACCTCTCTCTCTTCTCAGCACAACAAGTCATATTTCTTGAAGTCTTCTCGTCACAGCATCCATGTTCTGAATTACCAATGGATTTTTATCAGTTTTTGTAAGTAACTCTATCTTTTTAAATTTTAACATTTAAATGTGAATTTTATTGTTTTTTGAGTATATGTATTTTGTTAGTAGATGTACATGTTTTATTGTTATTTCTCAAACAAACTTGTAGTATATGAATGTATAATTTTATACTTGTTATGGCTTATTTTAGATTTTGTAAGATTGTGTTTGTTTGTAAATTGTTGAAACTTTATTGAATTACTGAATTACATGTGTTGTTTTGAAATAATTAATAGCTTGTTTAATGGGTCCGTTTTAATTTTTATCATCAATGGTATTGCAGAGTTGTAATTTCTGTAAATTGATATATATGTATTAATTTGTATGGACATTGATACTTGATAATGAATATTTAATATTTATGAGAAGTTGTAATTGGTTTGTTGGATAATCTCGAGGTAAACCAATTTTTTTTTCAAATTTATTTACCTAACATAGTTATTTAATACATTTTGTCATCATAATTTTATAGAAATTCAATAGAAGTCATGAATGATCGTTCATGGATGTATCGAGATTCACCTCAAGGATTGCGGAGGATGGATTATTGTAACGGGGTTCAGAGTTTTATTAATTTCGCAACATCTATTCCCAAAACTTTTACTGGAGGCGGATTAGGTATCCATGCAGGAAGTGTCAAATTAAAAAGTATTTGCATTCATATGTTGCAACGATGCATCTTCTATACAAAGGGTTTATGGAGAATTATCAGTGTTGGTATGCATACGAAAAAGTATTTGTTAGTAAGAGAAGAATGGGAGAAAAATGGTTGTGTCAACTTCTAGTGCTAGCAACATGCATGAAGCGGCAAATAACAACACTAATCCTTACAAGAATATGGTTATAGATGCAATGAGAATGAATCAAGGTAATATCAGTCAATGTCCAATTGTAGAAGAAGAACCTAATGCAAATGCAACTAGGTTTTTGGATTTGATGAAAGATTCTAACAAACCATTATGGGATGGCTGCACGAACCACAGTACCTAAATTATCGGTCGTAGCACAACTGTTCACCATCAAGTCAGATCACGGGTTAAGTGAGGCCGGGTATGACAAGATTATTGACATGGCACCAATCATATGATGCGGTTGATGGAGTGATGGTGCATCCTTCTGACGGCGAAGCGTGGAAACACTTTAACAGTGTGCATCCTCACTTTTCAGCTGAATCAAGGAACGTGCATCTTGGGTTGTGTACAAACAGATTCAACAAATTCGGGTCATTTACTGCTCCTTATTCTTGTTGGCCAATCATACTGACGGTTTATAACTTGCCACCGGAGATGTGTATGAGATCGAAGTTAATGTTTTTATCTATGGTCATACCAGGTCCAAGCAACCCAGGCCCGAATATAGATGTTTTCTTCGACCGTTGATTGATGAGTTGGCGTAGTTGTGGTCCTCCAGAGCTTTGACTTATGATTTATCGAGGAAACAAAATTTTCTTATGAGGGCGGCTTTGATGTGGACTATCAATGATTTTCTAGCTATGGAATACTTTCTGGTTGGAGCACACATGGGAAACTAGCATGTACATACTGCATGAAAAACAACAAGGCATTCACCCTAACAAACGGAGGTAAAGCTTTTTTTTTACTGTCACCATCGTTACGTGCCCACATAATCACAGGTACAGAACGAACAAAAAAGATTTCTTTTTTGGCAGAGTTGAAAAGGATGTTGCACCCTCGCGTCTTTCTAGTGAAGAATTGCATGATGTTGTATCAGAGTACAGTGACATTATGTTTGGTCTCCAATCAGGTAAGCAGAAGTTTCTTGGTTTTGGTTTGACCTATAATTGGTTAAAGTGAAGTATCTTTTGGGAGCTTTCTTATTGGAAGACCAATCTTCTCCGCCATAACCTTGATGTCATGCACATTGAAAAGAACGTGTTTGAGAATATTTTCAACACCGTCATGGATGTGAAGGGGAAGACAAAGGACAACATCAAGGCTAGATTGGATGTAGCTTTGTTCTGTAACCGTAAAATATGGAGTTGGTTTGTGATAAGTCACGGGTCACAAAACCAAGAGCAAGCTTCGTGTTAGAGAAAAATACACAACTACTAGTCTACAAATGGCTTAAGAGTCTGCGTTTTTCCGATGGACATGCCTCAAACATATCAAGGCTGGTTAATATGGAGGAATGCAGATTGTATGGAGTGAAGAGTCATGACTGCCACGTGTTTATGCAAACACTCATCCCATTAGCTTTTTGTGATTTGTTGTCAAATGGGATATGGGATGCACTCATGGAGATCAGTCATTTCTTTATAGATTTATGCTCCAGCAAGTTGAATGTTGATCACATTGAGAGGCTTAAAACGAATATCATCGAGACACTATAAAAACTTGAGATGATATTCCCTCCATTATTTTTTGACTCAATGGAGCATCTCCTCATACATCTACCGTTCGATGCAAAAGTTGGAGGACCGGTCCAGTATAGATGGATGTACCCATTCGAAAGGTTAGATATTACAGTTGCAATGTAATTCATATATAAAAGTATTTTCTTTGTTTTCTTCATTGAAAATATTTGATTAATTCAATGCAGGTACTTGTTCAATCTCAAGAAAAAGGTTAAGAACAAGGCGCATGTTGAGCCTTTGATATGTGAGGCCTATATTGTTGAGGAGATCTCAACATTTCTCTCGTACTATTTCGAACCTCATCTGAGAACGAGAATCAATCGCGTTCCACGACATGATGATGGTGGTGAAGTGTCTTCCAGTGGGAACTTGTCAATACTTTCCAATCCTAGACGACCCATACCTAAAAATATTGTAAGAGAAAGATATTTGTCAGAAATAGAGTTCAAACAACCTTTTATTCAATAAGTGTATATATGTGTAATACTAATTAAACTTTGTCAATAATATACTACTAATTATATATTGTAATATAATACACTCATTACCACTTGTAGGGAACATCAACAATATTTGTTGTCTAATAACTCACAGCTGACCGAATCCTAGATCTTTCAATTACAAGATGAACAATTTGCCACATGATTCAGAACACATGTAAGCACTATCACAAACTCATTCTCACTTTCAAAATTATTGTATGCATGTCATTACGTGATTCTCGTTTACTGTTCATTGATGTACATTATATACAAGGTTTATCAAATGAGAAAAAGTGTTGCTAAGTCATCGTCTTCACTAAGCCTGGGCCCTGAAAGAAAAGTTAAATGCTACAACGGGTATTTTGTCAATGGATATGTTTTCCATACTGAAGAATACAGGCATGGAAGAAAGACATATAATAGCGGTGGTTGTGTTAAGGGATCAATTAGTAGTGAGTTAGAAGTTGACTCCTACGGTAGATTAGAAGAGGTCGTCGAACTGCAATATCATAGTGGGCAGAATAGAGTGTTTTTATTCAAATGCTATCGGTATGACACGACTGACAGAGAAATCAGAGTTGATCCACACTATGGTCTGGTTGAAATCAACTCAAAAGCTAGACTCCGCAACGTAAACGATGTCTTTGTTTTCGCAATGCAATGAGTCAACAAGTTTATTACACATACACCCCTTCTTTTTTAAAGGATCGATCAAGAGTGAATTGGTTGTCTGTTTTAAAAACGAAACTCAGGGGTCGTGTCGAGCTTGTTCAGGATGAGAACGAAGACACAAGTGTTTGAGATGAAGTCTTTTAAGTTAGTGAGTTGGTTGGATCATATCAAGTTGCTCCTTCGATTGACTTGGAAGAAGATTCTAATTTTTGCATTTTCGATGATAGTCTTATTGATGTTGACGCAGAGGAGTTGTATGTTGTTTTGAGCTCTAGTGGACAAGCAAATGTCGATAAAGATGATGATATCCATATTGAAGATTGTGATAAAGGTGATGACTATTCAATTGACGACGAAGAAGAAGAAAATTCAGACTAACTATCAGAATGAAGCCCTGTGTAAAACATGAAATATGTGTTGTTTAAGCATTGTTGTTATTGTTTTGTGCGATGGCAGTTTAGCAATCAAAATAATTACTTGAAATGCTACTATCACCAACGTCCATACCGACGGTACGTCGGTATTTCACAGAGAGTTGAAAAATAATTACTTGAAATGCCACTATCACCGATGTCCATGCCAACAGATTCCAATCCGTCGGTATGTTGTCGACGGGTCACTATTATCGACAACATCATTGACGGACTATGCGAATTCCAAAGAGCGGTGCATTAAATGCATCTCTGACCGCGTCATTTTGCCAACAAAATTACCGACAGACCATGAAAAATATGGAGGGTAATACAAAACATTGGTGTGAAATTCAAAAATTACCGATGGATTTTCAAAACTTCACCGACGGAATAAATTAAAATAATATTATTTTTAATTTTCGTCGGTAAAAATGCGCTATAAATCCTTGTGACCGCCCTTTCAGTTCATTTTTTCATCTTCTCCATTCTTCACCTTTTAGTTTCAATTTTTTTCCTCTCATTTCTTCAAGACTTTTACCTGCAATCTCTAACTAGTTTTCTTCTTATTCTTCATCAAATTAAAAGGTATGTGTTTCCTCTATTTCATTTTACGTTAAAGTTTTTTTTTTGTTATGTTTTTTTGTTTTGGTGTATTTTTATAATGTAGATAAAGTCTTGAAATAAACACATTATTAAGGTAAGCATATTTCATTCCTAAAGTCTATAGTTTTTTTTTTTAAATTATTCAATATATTTTATTGTTGTATTGGCATAATAATTGAATAATTTGTTGAATTATGATTGTTAATGTTGAATTTACCTTAGAATAAGTAATTGAATATGTTGGAATAATTAGTAATTTTACTATATTATTGCATGATTTGTGTTTAATTATTTGCATTAATTTTAATTGTTAGTCTAGAGTTTTTTTTGAATTTATTGAATATTTTTTATTGTTTGTATTTATATAACGATTGAATAATTTGTTGAATTGTAATTGTTAATGTTGAATTTACCTTAGAATAAGTAATTGAATATGTTGGAATAATTAGTAATTTTACTACATTATTGCATGATTTGTGTTTAATTATTTGCATTAATTTTAATTGTTAGTCTAGAGTTTTTTTTTAATTTATTAAATATTTTTTATTGTTTGTATTTATATAATGATTGAATATGTTGTTAATGTTGAATTTACCTTATAATTAGTATGAATGTTATATGTATAGATGTTATGTTATATGCAATATTAGTATAGATGGAGTCAATTGGTTGTGGCGTTTGTCAATATTTGCAAGTTTGTGGATTTGGGTAGTATCCAGTATAAGGGAGGTGCTATCGATTTTTTTTAACATTCAAATTTAATTATATAATTATTCGTATACAATTGTGTAGATGCGTAGAATAAAAACCACAGCTCGTTGCTCATGTATGGTCGCAGTTAGTTCTTCTAGCAGCGAGGATGACATATCCTTAGGTGCCTCTCAAGAAGAGGCACCTATGCCACCTACGCCTTCAACCGATGGCCTTTTCCAGCGCGGGTTCACAATGCAGAGGTGGGGTGCCTTCACAGCGGAATCAATTCACTCGCAAGTACGAGGCACAGTGGAAGGACGACCTTTCAATATAAGTTTGTTAAGGTTTTAGTTTTTTCTTTTAAATTATAACATAATTTATGAACAACTAATCAATAATTCATTAATTTATTTTATTTTCAGGTTCACAAACATTGAGGCTACCCGAGTAATATCATCGGCGTTTAAATTGTTGATAGAGATTCCATTATTTCAATGGAGTCAGGTGTCCAGACATCCTAAATGGATACCAGAAAATCGATGCATGGTTTAACATATTTGAGGTTGGTGTTAATTTCTAATTTCCAACTTATTTCTAATAATTTATTAATATAATTGTAAATAAATTATTTTTTTATTTATCTAATTATTTATATACATCACAAATTCGCCTGGGATAGGGCATATGACAAATTAAGTTGTGAGGAAGGTGTGGGAAAATCACGCGGCAACTAGGTAACATCGAAAACAATACAAGATTTTTTTAGAAAAAAATTATGTTTCAACGTCTAATTTCTCGCTATGGAAGTAGGTTGTGTGATTTTTGGTATGAATCACAAAAAAAAAGGCAAAAAAACTGTGAGAGAAAGGGGTTTTCAAGGCTGGAACGACGTGGCAGTTTGGAGGGATTTCGAACCGATATACATCCCGGAAGATATATGGCCACACTATCTTGAGCACGTGACGTCTCAGCGATTCACACAACGCTCACAGTCCGGTGCTAGCAACCAAAATCAACCAATTCATGGCTCGGTGACAACGCACACTGGCAGCTCCATTCTGTTTGCTGCACATGCAAAACGGGTGGTAAGATTAATTTAAATAAAATATATCATTAAATTAATTTGTTGTTAATTAATCTTTTTTCATTATAGGCTACGTCTCTTGGACGTGAGCCGAGCATGATGGAGCTGTTCGTGGAGACGCATGTGCGGAGTCCAGACCGCCAAAAAGGGGCACAACAGTTCGTTGACAACCGTGCTTAACACTTCGTGGTATGTTTTGTTCAACCATTTTATTTTGTAAGTTATTATTTTTATTGAATTGAATATGATGATTACTTTTTTTTTATTTTCAGGAGACCTATAATAGCCGGTTGAGGGAGAGATATGGGGACGATCCTTTGACCCATCCGAAATTCGATCCGGATTTTTGGATAGAGGTTGGATCGTCTGGTGGACTCGATAAAAATCAGGTTTACAGGCTCTCCAACACTACGGCCGAGAACTTGCGGGCGGCCCGTAGTGTTTCAACCGTTGGGAGCTCTCAATCAGTATCGAGCACCCAACTAAAGAGTTTGTGGCCTTGCAGCAACACATGGCTCAACTCACTGAAAAATACGACCACCTATTAGTGGAGTATGCACAACTCAAAGTGGAACATGCACAACAAAAAGCGGAGTATGCACAACAAAAAGTGGGTAATGAACAGCTTTGCGAAATGGTCATGAACATGGCATCACAGAGTGGTGATACATGTGCGCCTCATCCTTTTTGACCGTATAACTACCAGCCTCCTCATTCTCTTCCTCCTCCTCCTCCTCCAGCTCCACCTTTAAATTAATTTGTAATAAATATTATTTACCTTTAATAGTTCATTTAATAGTTTTTTTTGAAACACATTCAGTTTGTAATGAATATTATTTAACTTTATTTTTTTTTGCTTTTGATGCTTAATAAAAAATTTATTTGCATAATTGGTTTTTATTACCATTAATTTATATAATTTTATGTTATGTATTCTAAATAATTTTTTGAAAACATATTTAAAAATAATCACATAGGGTTTTACCGACGGAATATATCTGTCAGCATTTGACAGTAGCTTCCATAGTCATCGACAACTTTACAGACGGATATATTCGGTCGGTATTTCACACTCACCGACAACTTTACCGACGGACTTAATCCGTCGGTATTTGACAGTACCTGCCACAATGACTGATGAATGTACAAACGGATATCTTCGGTCGGTATTTCAAACACTCACCGACAACTTTACTAACGATATGTATCCGTCGATATATCACACTATCACCGACGGGATAAATCCGTTGGTATATTTCAAGCGGAAAATTTTTTTTTTGCGCGCAATTTCTGTCTGTAAAACCATTGGCAAATGTTTTTTTTTATGTTGCCGGCCGATATAGTGATGGATGGTGGTATTACAGACGGACGTATTTTGTCGGTAAGGACGTCGGTAAAAATAAATTATCGACAAACTCTTAATCACATACTGACGGAATATTTCCGTCGGTAAAACTGTGAAATCTTGTAGTGAAAGAAATAAAATAAATTGAAAAAGACCATGAAATGGAGAAAAAGATCAAATTACAAATAGATTTAAAATCATAGGGATTAATTATTTATTTTCAAAGCTATTTCCAATAGGATCAAATTCTGATTTCAACTTTCTTTCCCCTTTAAATATCATAGTTTGCAACATTAACTGGAAAGTCCTACGTTCACATGCACACTGCCTCGTGTATACTATGAATGGATAAAACTCTCTGCATATGTCAATGGTGACGAGCAGGCAGAAAAGTGAATAAAGGGTGATAAAAAGCAAAGAATTCTATGAAAGAAACTTTAATCTCGAAAGTTTTTTCTAGCAATTTGATCACTAATTCAATGTATTCAATGGAAGATATTTTAATTGACGTCAGACACTTGTGGGTGTATCGCTTTGTAATTTCCAGTTCATCAATAATTTCTTCTCCCTTGCCATATTTTCCACTGAAAAGACACCGGAAAAGTGGACGTGAGAGTGAGAGACTCACCAAATTTCCATAATGGAGGGCCAACTTTCACGAAGAGACTGAGAAGACTATGGATCAGTACCCGTAACAACCACGGAACAAGTCAAACAAGTATGTCAAACAAGTATGGTATGTAGTTTTAGTTGGTTAGATTTTGAATTTGTTATTTTAGAGATTATCAGTTTGAATTTTATAAATTTTAGAATCATTGAAAATTTATATAATTGTTAATTTCAGAACCCGTGAGATTAGTTAAGGTACGCATAAACTGGTTCGGACACCCACATTAATAATTAAAAAAAAATATAGTCCTTCAAAGAGGTTGGTTAAGTTCTTATAAATCCATTTTTCCGAAGTTCTGTTGGATCTTGTACAGACTTAGATTGTTGTTAAAAGTAGTTCGATGAGGGAAAGCTGGAGTTGATGTGAATATCTTATCTACAGCAATGGTAAAATTAAATTATTCTCAACGAATTCTAAACAAAAATACTAATTAATTTTTTATCATATATATTTGTGAACTCATTTTCTTCCCCTTTTTATTTTTATATCTGATTTTCTAATTTTTGGTTTGCTTAGTTATATTATTATCTCTTATTGTATGTTTGTTCTATTTAATCACATTATAACTTAGTCTCTTATTGTATGTTTGTTCTATTTATTCATTGAGTTGTGAAAAACTCATCATTTTATCATTTCAATCTTTTCAACTATATATAGTGTGTGTATTAGCTGATCCGATGCAAGTTATTAAGAGCAGGTTTTTGTCTATACTCTAAGCTGATATACCCAACACTCTTTCATGCGGGCCATGACATGTATATATTTAAAAAGAAAAAAACGAGTTCACCTGAGTCACCATGTATAACCTGGAATCCAGCTCCTTAACCGAGTTAATCCCAGGTTAGTTTTGATAACTATGATTACGAGGACACATATCTGGAGAAAGAGGGTTGGTGATGAATTATATCCTTTTTCCACCGTAGCATAGTCACTGGATCCTTGAATCTACCATGGGTATTGGGTTTAGGGCAATAAAACTGCAGTTGATAGGTTGGCTTGGTTTCAGATTAGGCTCAGCCCAAAGAAAAGGACTGGGATCCTGTTCTTCGGCTGATGAGCTTGCTTGAATTGAACTCGTGAAGTGGAGATGACCATGCTCCTCGGGTGCTCGCGAAGTTCTGAAAAATTGTTTTAATAGGACAACGAAACATTGCCTTAGAAGTATCTATCAATAAATCCAACAAATCTGCTCTGTTTTGGAATCTGGGTATACTCATGCATGTGATGGGATGGCATGCACTCCAAGAACAGATAAAATGCTTGTCAAGTTCAGGGAATATGCTTGCAGTAAGCAAACTCATCTTTAGGTCAGTGTTTTTTTTTTTTAGTTCTAATAAAATTATGTTCAGGTTTAAGATAGTGTCTTGACAGCACAGACATTGGAATGGGAGATTGCAAAGCAGAGCTAGTTGTAATGAAGCTAACGTTTTTCTTTGATCATCGATGGATGCGTACCATCTCTTGCTTGCAGACGGTCTTTATTGGGCAAAAATGATTTACTTATTTATTTATTTATTTTAATCGCTATCTCCTTTACAACTTGCAATTTACTCTACTCTTGAACTGTGTAACACACTAATTTTTTCTCAAACGACAATCCTTGCTTACAACCTTTATTTTTCCTCTCAACTCAATAACTTAAACTATTAGGTGAGTTCACGGAATATGATTTATAGTATTTTTTTGCACATTTCTTTAAGTGAAAGCTCTTTTAACTTGAAACTTGCACGGGCCTACATTACCTTGTGCTTAATTTTTTTATCAAATAAATAAGGATGGTGAGATTCGAACTCGAGACCGCTTAGTCATCAAGGCTCTGATACCATGTAAAAGAACCATTTTAACCCAATAACTTAAACTGTTAGATAAGATCTCATAATATAATTTATATTATTCTCTAACAGTGTATACCAGGATAAAGGTCTCTCCAATGTCAAATCTTCTCACTTTTGCTTTTTCTTTAAATTCTCGTGCTTGACAAGCAGGCAGGAAAGTGAAATAGATAAACTATTTCCAATAGGAGATGAGGTTAATTGCTTCTTTATGACCAATTGACAATGAAAGTAAATAAAGGGTGATAAAAAGCAAAGAATTCTATGAACGAAACTTTAATCTCGAAAGTTTTTTCTACCAATTTGATCGCTAATTCAATATATTCAATGGAAGATACACTTGTGGGTGTATCGCTTTGTAATTTCCAGTTCTTTGAACAAAAGTAGACAAAGAAAGATGGTGCAAAGTTTGAATGGAGTGTCTAATATCTGCCATTGGACATGAAAGGAAAGGGAGACTATAAGGAGAAGAGGACCTAGCTATTCTTAGCTTTGTCCGGTTATTTTTGTTTAACCTACACAGCGAGTATACATAATGGCTAAATGAGCTAATCTACAACGAATTCCTCGTTAAATTACTCTCTGTAACTGACAGAGGGCCAAAAAAATGGCATTCTTCATATGTACACCAATAAAAAAAAATCATACACGACAATGCAACCTCTGGTTAGACAATCGATGACGGACCGGGGAGACGCTCTCCCCTTTGGAGATGAAACAACAGCTGCCTGTTGGAAGTGACATAGCCAGAAGATTGCTTTACTGCAATTCTATTCTGAGGTTTGGTGTTCAAAGAGAAGAACGATTATCACACGGAAATTCCTGCTGTATTTTCCTTCAGTCTCCTCTCAGCTGCTAGAGCAGCAGCCACAGACGGGGGCAGATGTCTTAGGTTTTCAGTTGGCTTTCCATCACATTCTGGTACAGTGGACGGCACTGTTGCGAATAGGGACTCAACATCCTTAAGGGTTAACAAAGGCTGATCCTGATTCTTCGTGTTCCCACTTATGAATGAACTGGTGCTTCTACTTCTGTTCAGTTTATATATGCTCTCTTCCACGGTGTCTTTAACCTAATAAGATCATAGAAGAAAATGGAGAAATTTTGTTAGAACACATAGAGACTATAAAGCAGAAATTCTAACAGATGAAATGAATTTTCAAAGTTTGGGACAACAAGCAAACTAGAAAGCATGAGATTGAAGAATTACACACGAGCACAACACAAAAAGGAATGAGATTGAAGAATTGTTAATAGAAACCCTCACGCTAGTCCTTAAAGAGTTCCTGCATGCTCCTTTTCATAGCATCAAATCCTAATATAATCACTAAAGAAGGGAGTGCACATTTAAATTCTGAAACAAATATAAAAGGCTCCATTCGAGCAACAATCGGATGGTTGACATGATAAGGATTATTATAAGTCTAATCTAATTACATATAGAAATTGCATGGATAAATGGAGAGCTAAATAGAAATGTAAATTATTTTAAAAAGGAACTCAAACAAATAGTCCCAAAATACCCCATGCTATCTTCAGTGTGGTGAGGTTATGTATCTCAAATGCAAAAAAGGAAAAGGAGCATACTATAAATCGATGGACTAATGTCCTCTTTTCCTGTCCAATTCGGTGCACCCGGCTGACTGCTTCAGCCTCAGCTGCTGGATTGAGCAGTGGCTCCACAAGAACAACATGCTGTGCTTCTAAGAGATTGAGTCCATTGGCTCCATGCTGGATTAAGAGAAGCAACACTTGAACAGATTTTGTTTCTTGTTGTTGTCTATGAGTTCTTTTGGGACTGCTATTCTGCGCTCTGTATTCACTGATGGCAACATGTGATTTCCTGCATTTATGAAGTCACAGCCAAAAGACATGATAAAAAATAAGTTGAAGTCTACAAATAGCTCGATCAACATTAAAATACGTGAAACGCACTTCTAACAGTATTTTTGGCACTGGGAAACAAAGAGGTATGCATACATTCAAACTTTTAAACTTCGCACAATACCAATTTTTACAGAACACCAAGTGTTGATCTACTATAATTGGATCTCTCTCTTCCCTCCCCAAGGTTAAATTACAAGATTTCAATATTTGCACAAATTATGCAAGGCAGTTATTTTTCATCCCCAATCTCCTTTTATTTTGTTTGTGATATCATTAGTATTCATCAACCTAATTTGTGCACTTTGCTTGTATAAGAATGCTGAAAACAGAAGGAACCACTTTTCTTGGATGATGTGGTTTCTTGATAATTTTGTTTGAGTTACCAAATTAAGAGGAATTTAACAACAATCTTTTGGCAAACCTGAAAAGCAAAATGAAAATTCTCCTGGATGGCATAGCCCTTTTCTTTTGGCCCATCAAGGTCCATGAAGATCAGTTGAACTATAAAGAAAACATACATAAGATGATCAAGAGATCTATCTACCTTCCTCCTTTCATCCGGATATAGGTGATTTCATTAGCATTGAAAGCATGCTCTAACACATCAAGGACATCATTCCAACTTGAAAATACGAGAACCTTTGCTTTAGGATCTGAAGACTTTATCCACAAGATTCTTCTAGTGACTGCTTCAACCTTTATGGTGCCAAAAGAGAAGTAAACAAGGTTTATGCTCTGGGAAAAGGAGAATAGAAATGCAATAGTAACATGCTGTCTTAAGTGCACTATGTGCATGTTCCAAGACTATAAATTTGAATTTAAATTTGCTCAAGGCATTAGATTAGGAAGTAAACCTTTGTTCCATATGAACCTTGAACAGCCAAAGACGCTTCAGTTTTTTCACAGCCTTGAATTGCATCCAGCATAGCAGAACTACAAGATTTGTCCCGTCTATCATCGGCATATGCAATATTCCCAAAATCAGTATGCTGCCGACATGTTGGGCACATTACCCATTTACGTTGGAACCTGTTATCATGCATTTTTCGCTCAGTCATTGCAAAGAAACCTGCAAGAAAAAAGCATGAAATGAAAATTAAATGGCGCTTAACCAGGGTGAAATATCTCATACGAGAGGAATCAACAGGTAATAAAGTCAACTCCAACGTACTTAAGATGGTTGAGGACATCTAAGAGACAAGCAAGCATGCATGTCTGAGTACATGCATGCAAGCAATCATGTGCATCGTGCTCACACACACGTGAAAGAGAGAATTCTGAGGAACTGGTGCAAGCAATCATGTGCATCGCGCTCACACACACATGAAAGAGAGAAGTCTGAGGAACTGATGGATCAAGGATGCTAGGACTGTTGAAGTTTGGTACCAAAGCTGGAACAGGATTACTTTGTAGTAATCTACTGCATTGCTATCTATCTATTAGCTGATAGCTATCTATCTGTTAGCTGATAGCATTATCTAGATTAGGATGTTTCTTTCAATTCATTTGTTTAAGCTTATCTAGGATTAGACTAGCTTGTTATACAACTCCTTTAATAAAGGAGAACATAGCTGGTACGTTTCTTTAGTATTTCATTTTTCTGTAATGTTTGTTTCCTTCTATAAATAAAACACCGGGGATGGCAGTAACCAACTGAGACATTTTCTGCTCCTTGTTCTTTCAACTGTAAAGACTTTAGACTTTGTTCTTTGTTCTTAGTTCATCAACAATAATCTGTTCTTTATATATCAGTTTTTCCAACAATTGGTATCAGAGCCCCTCTGATCTTTGAAGGGTTTGTGAGTGAAAACACGAGAGAATAATAAGGTTAAATCAAAGCTTTCTGCTTTGAAGGGTTTGTGAGTGAAACACGAGAGATTAAGTGAGTTTTTTTTTAAGCAATGAATTCTGCAAATTTTCCAGCAAAAACACCAGTGTTCACAGGACAGAATTATGGTGTGTGGGCTGTAAAAATGGAAACATATCTCAAAGCTTTTGACTTGTGGGAGATAGTGGAGAGTGATAGGCAACCCACTCCACTAGGAAACAATCCTACGATTGCACAGATGAAAT
>Ga0325410_1004548_pt1 | contig 15470 bp, 10 predicted proteins | sample PopdelMetagenome_16_FD_206182 | JGI IMG/M metagenome (GOLD analysis project Ga0325410, IMG submission 206182) | Populus deltoides microbial communities from Bellville, Georgia, United States - Xylem-PdIQD-R3 | ecosystem: Host-associated > Plants > Phyllosphere > Stem > Wood/Secondary xylem...
ATGATATATCGAGGAAACAAAATTTCCTTATGAGGGCGGCTTTGATGTGGACTATCAATGATTTTCCAGCTTATGGAATGCTTTCTGGTTGGAGCACGCATGGGAAACTCGCATGTCCATACTGCATCGAAAACAGCAAGGCATTCACGTTAGCAAACGGAGGTAAAGCTTCCTTTTTTGACTGTCACCGTCGCTTCTTGTCACTTAATCACAAGTACAAAAAGAACATAAAAGATTTTTTTGTTGGCAGAGTTGAAAAAGATGTTGCATCCCCGCGTCTTTCTGGTGAAGAATTGCATGATGTTGTGTCAGAGTACGGTGACATTGTGTTTGGCCTTCAATCAGGTAAGAAAAAGTTTCCTGGTTTTGGTTTCACCCATAATTAGGTAAAGCGAAGTATCTTTTGAGAGCTTCCTTACTGAAAGACCAATTTGCTCCGTCATAACCTTGACGTCATGCACATCGAAAAGAACGTGTTTGAGAATATTTTCAACACCGTCATAGATGTCAAGGGGAAGACAAAGGACAACATCAATGCTAGATTGGATATAGCTTTATACTGTAACCGTAAAAATATGGAGTTGGTTTATGATGAGTCACGGGTTGCAAAACCAAGAGCAAGCTTCATGTTAGAGAAAAACACATAACTGTTAGTCTACAAATGGCTTAAGAGTCTGTATTTTCCGGATGGACATGCATCGAACATATCAAGGTTGGTTAATATAGAGGACTGCAGATTGTATGGAATGAAGAGTCATGATTGCCACGTGTTTATGCAAACACTCATCCTATTAACTTTTCGTGATTTGTTGCCAAAGGGAATATGGGACGCACTCACAGAGATCAATCATTTCTTCAGAGATATATGCTCCAACAAGTTGAATGTTAAGCACATTGATAGGCTTCAAACGAATATCGTCGAGACACTATGCAAACTTGAGATGATATTCCCTCCATCATTTTTTGACTCAATGGAGCATCTCCTTATACATCTACCGTTTGAGACAAAAGCTGGAGGACCGGTCCAATATAGATGGATGTACCCATTTGAACGGTTAGATTTACAGTTACAATGTAATTCATATATAAAAGTATTTTCTATGTTTTTCTTAATTGAAAATACTTGATTAATTCAATGCAGGTACTTGTTTAATCTCAAGAAAAAGGTTAAGAACAAGGTGCATGTTGAGGCTTCAATATGTGAGGCCTATATTGTGGAGGAGATCTCAACATTTATCTCGTACTATTTCGAACCTCATCTGAGAACGAGAATCAATCGCGTTCCACGGCACGATGATGGCGGTGAAGTGCCTTCCAGTGGGAACTTGTCAATATTCTGCAATACTGGACGACCCACACCTAAAAATGCCATAAGAGGAAGATATTTTTTGGAAATAGAGTTCAAACAAGCACACAACTATGTTCTATTTAACTGTGATGAGCTGAGACCTTTTATTCAGTAAATTTATATATGTGTAATACTAATTAAACTTTGTTAGTAATATATTGTTAATTATATATTGTAATATCATACACTCATTATTACTTGCAGGCAACATCGATAATATTTGCTCTCCAATAACTCACAGCTGATCGAATCCCAGATCTTTCAATTACAAGATGAACAATTTACCACGTGGTTCAGAACACATGTAAGCACTATCACAAACTCATTCTAACTTGCAAAATTACTGTATGTATGCATGTTATTACGAGATTCTCGTTCATTTACTGTTTATTAATGTACATTACATACAAGGTTTATCAAATGGGAAGGAGCGCGCCTAAGTCATTGTCTTTACTAAGCCTGGGGCCTGAAAGAAAATGTAAGTGCTACAACGGGTATTTTGTCAATGGATATGTTTTCCATACTGAAAAATACGGGCAAGGAAGAAAGACACACAACAGCGGTGTTTGTGTTAAGGATCCACTAGTAGTGAGTTAGAAGTTGAGTACTATGGTAGATTATAAGAGGTCGTCGAAATGCAATATCATAACGAGCATAATAGAGTGTTTTTATTCAAATGCTATTGGTATGACACAACTGACAGAGGAATCAGAGTTGATCTGCACTATGGTCAGTTTGAAATCAACTCAAAAGCTAGACTTCGCAATATAAACGATGCCTTTGTTTTTGCAAAGCAATGTCAACAAGTTTATTACACATACACCCCTTCATTTAGAAAGGATCGATCAATACAAGGTTATTGATGTACATAACCTTGTCAAATGTTCATTTACTGTTTATTGATGTACATTACATACAAGGTTTATCAAATGGGAAGGAGCGCACCTAAGTCATTGTCTTCATTAAGCCTGGGGCCTGAAAGAAAATGTAAGTGCTACAACGGGTATTTTGTCAATGGATACGTTTTCCATACTGAAGAATACGGGCAAGGAAGAAAGACACACAACAGCGGTGTATGTGTTAAGGATCCATTAGTAGTGAGTTAGAAGTTGACTACTATGGTAGATTAGAAGAGGTCGTCGAAATGCAATATCATAACAAGGATAATAGAGTGTTTTTATTCAAATGCTAGTGGTATGACACAACTGACAGAGGAATCAGAGTTGATCCGCACTATGGTCAGTTCGAAATCAACTCAAAAGCTAGACTTCGCAACATAAACGATGCCTTTGTTTTCGCAAAGCAATGTCAACAAGTTTATTACACATACACCCCTTCATTTAGAAAGGATCGATCAAGAGTGGATTGGTTGTCTGTTTTAAAAACGAAACCCGGGGGTTGTGTCGAGGTTGTTCAGGATGAGAACGAAGACACAATGTGTGAGATGAAGTCTTTCAAGTTAGTGATTTGGTTGAACCATATCGAGTTGCTCCTTCGATTGAATTGGAAGAAAATTCAAATTTTCGTGTTTTCGATGATAGTCTTGTTGATGTTGATGTTGACGCAGAAGAGTTGAATGTTGTTTTGAGCTCTAGTGGACAAGCAAATGTCGATGAAGAAGATGATATCCATATTGAAGATTGCGATGAAGGTGATGACAATTCAATTGATGATGAAGAAGAAGACAATTCTAACTAACTATCAAAATGAAGCCCGTGTAAAACCCTTTTTTTCATGTAATTTAGATTATAGATGATATATTTTGTAACACGAAATATTTATTACTTGAAATAATTACTTGAAATGCCACATCATGAAATAATTACTTGAAATAATTATAGATCATGGATGATATATTTTGAAACACGAAATAATTACTTGAAATGCCACAATCACCGATGTCCATACCGATGGAATAAGTCCGTCGGCATTTCACGGAGAATTTAGAAATAATTACTTGAAATGCCACAATCACCGACATCAATACCGACGGAATAAGTCTGTCGACATTTCACAAAGAGTTCGGAAATAATTACTTGAAATGCCACAATCACTGACATCAATACCGACGGAATAAGTCCGTCGACATTTCACAAAGAGTTCGGAAATAATTACTTGAAATGCCACAATCCCCGACGTCTATATCGACGGATATAATTCTGTCGATAAGTTATTGGCAAGTCAATATTACCGACAAAATTACCGACGGATTGTGTGAATTCCAAAGGGTTGTGCATTAAATACATCTCTGACCGCGTCATCTTGCTGACGGAATTACTGACGAACCACAAAAAATATAAAGGGTCATTAAAAATTTTGGTGCGAAATTCAAAAATTACCGACGGATTTTTGACACTTCACTGACGGAATAAATTAAAATAATAATTAATTTTATATCCGTCGGTAAAACTGTCATATAAGTTCCAGTGACCGCTCCTTTAGTTCATTTTTTCTTCTCCTCAGTTTTTCAACTTAAATTTTGATTCTTTTCCTCTCCGTTCTTCAAAATTGACACTTCAATTTTGATTTTGTGAATCTTCATCATCTTCATCAGTTTAAAAGGTATGTGTTTCTTCTATTTCATTTTACTTTAAGGGTTTTTTTTGCTATTTTTTTTATTATGTTTTTTGTTTTGGTGTATTTTTTGTAATGTAGATAAAGTATTGAATTCAACACATTATTAAAGTAAGCATATTTCATTCCTAAAGTCTATAGTTATTTTTTTTTTGAATTTATTGAATATTTTTTTTGTTGTATTGGCATAATTATTATTAGTTAATTTGTTGAATATTTATTGTTATGTTGAATTTACCTTAGAATTAGTAATTGAATATGTTGGAATAATTATTAATATTACTCTATTATTGCATGATTTGTGTTTAATTTTTTTCATTTATTTTGATTGTTATTCTAGAGTTTTTTTTGAATTTATTATTTTGTTGTATTGGCATAATTATTGAATAATTTTTTGAATTGTAATTGTTAATGTTGAATTTACCTTAGTATTAGTAATTGAATATTTTGAAATAATTGTTAATTTTACTCTATTATTGCATGATTTATGTTTAATTTTTTCCATTAATTTTAATTGTTAGTCTAGAGTTTTCAATGCAAGTTTGTTAAGGTTTTAGTTTTTTTTTATAAAAATTACAACATAATTTATGAAGTAATCATTATTGAATTTATTTTATTTATTTTCAGGTTCACAAACATTGAGGCCACCCTAATAATATCATCGGCGTTTAAATCATCGATGGAGATTCCATTGTTTCAATGGAGTCAGATATCCAAGCATCCTGAATGGATGCCTTAAATCAATGCATGGTTTGACAAATTTGAAGTTGGTGTTAATTTATAATTTTCAGCTTATTTCTAATAAATTATTAATATAATTGTAAATAAATTTTTATTTTTATTTAAAATTAATTATTTATACACAGGACAAATTCTGCTAGGATAGTGATCATAACACTATTACGAGGAGGGTGTGGGAAAATCACGCGGCAACTAGATAACATCAAAAAGAATACAAGATTTTTTTTTAGACAAAAATTTATGTTTCAAAATGTAATTTTTGGTTGCGTGAAGTAGGTTGCGTGATTTTTGGTATGAAGCACAAAAAAGGGAAAAAAACCGCGAGAGATAGGGGTTTCCAAGGCTGGAACGATGTTGCGGTTTGGATGGATTTCAAACCGATATACATCCCAGAAGATATATGGCCGCACTATCTTGAGCATGTGACATCTGAGCGGTTCACACGACGCTCCCAGTTCGATGCTGGCAACCGGAATCAGCCAATTCATGGCTCGGTGACAACGCACACTAGCAGCTCTGTTTCGTTTGCTGCATATGCGAAATGGATGGTAAGATTAATTTAAATAAAATATATCGTTAAATTAAGTTGTTGTTAATAAATCTTTTTTCATTATAGGCTACGTCTCTTGGACGTGAGCCGAGCCCGATGGAGCTGTTTATAGAGACGCACGTGCGGAGTCAAGACCGCCAAAAGGAGGCGCACCAGTTTGTTGATAACCGTGCTCAACATTTCATGGTATGTTTGTTCAACCATTTTATTTTGTAAGTTATTATGTTTACTGAATTGAATATGATGATTACTTTTTATTTTATTTTCAGGAGACCTATAATAATCGGTTGAGGGAGAGATATGGGGATGATATTTTGACCCATCCGGAATTCGATCTGGATTTGTGGATGGAGGTTGGATCGTCAGGTGGACCCGATAAAAATCGGGTTTACAGGCTCTCCAACACTACGGCCGACAACTTACGGACGGCCCGTAGTGTTTCAACTGTTGGGAGCTCCCAATCTAAGGAGTTTGTGGCCTTGCAGCAACGCACAGCTCAGCTCACCGAAAGATACGACCACTTATCAGCGGAGTACGCACAACTCAAAGCGTCTCATGCATAACAAAGAGCGGAGTCTGCACAACAAAAAGTGGCTTATGAACAACTTCGTGAAGTGGTCATGAACATGGCAACACAAAGTTAAACATGTGCGCCTAATCATTTTTGGCCGTATAACCACCAGCCTCCTCCTCCAGGATCTCCTCCTCCTCCTCCTCCAGCTCCACCTTTATATTAATTTGTAATAAATATTATTTACCTTTAAAATTTCATTTAATATTTTTTTGAAACACATTCAGTTTATAATGAATATTATTTAACTTTGATTTTTTATTTTTGATGTTTAATATAAATTTTATTTGCATAATTGGTTTTTATTACCATTAATTTATTTAATTTTATATTATTTTTTCTCAATAATTTTTTTTGAACAAATTTAGAAAAAAATACTATTACCGACAGAATGAATCCGTCGGCATTTGACAGTACGTTCACCGACACATTTACAGACGGATATATTCGATCAATATTTCATACACTCACCGACAGAATTACTGATGGACTGAATCCGTCGGCATTTGACAGTAGCTGCCACTATTACCGACGACTTTACAGACGGATGTATTCGGTTGGTATTTTAAACACTCACCGTTAAATTTACCGACGGTATATAGCCGTCAGTAAATCATGATATCACCGACGGAATAAAAATCCGTCGGTATATTTCAAGCGGGAAACTTTTTTTTGGTGCACAAATTTTGTCTGTAAAACTATCGACAAATGGTTTTTTTGTTTTTCCAACCGATATAGCGACGGAACGGGGAATCACCGAAGAAGGGAAAGCCGACGGACGTAATCCGTCGATGAAGACGTCGGTAAATAAATCACTGATGAACTACTAATCACACACTGACGGAATATTTTCGTCGGTAAAACTGTGAAATTTTGTAGTGTACAATATATTAAAATAAAAATGAACGAGAGATTTGAATGAAAAATTAAAGAAATAATAATTCTTATAAAAATAATAAATTGATATGTCGTTAACTCAGTTTTGAGGATCCACACATTTATTCCTATAAATTTATTGACCATTGAAGTAAAATAAATATTTTTTCACGTCAAGCAAATACATTCAATATTCCTTAAAGTTGAAGGAAATCGATGAGTTTACAAGTGAATTAATTAGACAAAGCTCTCTAATCAATTTCTTACCATCAAGCGAATTTATCATTGAAAGCAATTCTCATTCACACAGCAGTAGTTTTAGGAGTAAAGTCTGTGCATTTATTCTAAGCAAACATACAAAAGCTTGATAATTTAACTTAGTTTATTCTTTCTTAATAAATCAAGATGAGAGTTGCAGCAATCAAATTAATTATTTTGGTTCTTACTCCAGTCCCTAACAATAATTATGGATTGAAAAAAACTAGAAAGCATACATGCCATCTCAAAACAATTCAATAAGCTTGAGTAATAATCAATAGCATAATTCTAAACAAGAAAAAATAAATACTTGAATCTGAAAGAATTACAATGTTAACATTACTTCTCACAACTTGCTGATGGAGATGGTGTGTATTCCTCTTGAACTGAAATTAGAAATTAGTTCATAGTTGCTGGAAAATTAACAAAGGCAGAGAAGAAAAGAATGTTGCAGAGCCCCTGTTTTAGCTGTGTTCTACTCTATTTATTCTCTTCCTTGGCTGCTGAATTTCTTCAGAATTCTTAGGCTAATTAGAAGTTCTTATGCTACTTAACTTCTTCTTTCTTTATCTGGTCCTTAAGGTTGATTAAATCCCTCAGAATTTGTGTTGAAAATGAACTTACTGCTATCACAACTCTGTTGTAATTCCAACTTTACTGCAACTTAGACTTTGTTTTCGACTTGATTTCTTGCAATATCCGACCATTTCAACTGTATTATTTCATTTATGGCATGTTTAGAGGCTTCATTTGCACCTTTCTTGGGTCCTTAGACCCACCATATCTATGTTAGACTCTCAATCGTAGTGGGATGCTCAATACCGTTAGTTTTCTCATCAGATCCAAGAGACCAATCTCGTTCCTCAGATTGCGTCCAAATTTGCGCCTTCAAAACGACTTTATCTGTCCTTCATATATATGCCCATAATACCTTCCTGGAAAGCTTGATATGTGCACTTTAACTTTGATTTAGCCCACGTTCACATTCGAAAATTATAACTTGGTGAAAAACCTATCACAAGAAGCAAGGTCCAAAACATAAAATGCAGAAATTCTTATCTTTTAGCAATTAATTCACAATGTCTTCTAGGCATGCCAAACTCTTAAAAATAACTTCCAATAAGATCAGATAAGCTCAAAATACATTAAAAAAATAGTGTAAAAGGAATAAAAACATAAGTATATTTTGCACTTATTAATAAACAATGTATGATAAGTCCATCGTTGATTGACTAAAACCCATAATCCATACATATAATCCATTTAAAAAAACCCACGTTATTATATAATTTATAATTAATCAATTTTATTATTTCACTAGCATGAGTATGAATTTTTTTTCCTAGATTATTTATTATGTGAGATTGGTTTCCTTAAAAGAACACAAATTGTGTCCTTTTATTTTCTCCTCTTTTTTTTTCATGTATAAATTCTTGAACATCTTTCGATTTCCTTTTTACATCCATCTAATTTGGATAGGCAACCTGCCATCTTTTACAATCTTAGTTTTTCCAACCTTATACTTCATGTCTCATGTTTTCTTCTCTCACTCATTATCTGCCTCATCCTTTGATTTCTAATGGTCATCTTAAAAGGATTTGACTAGTTACCTTAGCATATGTGATAATTAAGGATTACAGATAAATGATTTTCTAAATAATTTGAAAACGATTCTATTCTTGTAAATAAATACACATTTTTCTTGATTGTTTTTGTAGTGCCAACTCTTAAAGTTGTAAAGAGTTATCCACCTTCAAATCTCATGTTCCAAAGTATAATATTTAAAAACTTGGTTACAAAGTAAAAAATAAAAAAAAAAGACCAAATTATAGGATGTTGATAGTGATTTTCTTAAATTTTATTTTTTAGAGCATTTAAAATAAATATTTGGAACTTAACTTGAGAATAAACGAAAACTATCTCATAATCAAATAGATGCAAGTTCAATAAATATATAATCAAAGTAAGGAATAGTAAGGGTATTAAGAGAGGTTAAATAAAAAATCAGAGTTCTAAAAAATCTAATTAAATCAAAAGGATTAAATCGAGAGAAATAGTTATGGTTTTAATATATATATATATATATATATAAAGAAAAAAACTTAATAACCTAGAAAGGTGGTTTGGTAAGAAAAACCTAATAAAACTAAGAATTAGGATAAGAAAAACAATAAAACAAATAGTAAATAATGGAATAAAGAAGGAAAAATAAAGTATAAAAAGTCTACAAAGATGGTTTGGTAAGAAAAACCTAAGAAAACTAAGAATTAGGATAAGAAAAACCTAAGAAAACTAAGGATTACGCTATGAAAAACAATAAAAAAATAGCAAATAATGCAATAAAGAAAAATAAAGTATAAAAAGTGAAAGGTAATCTTGCCAATGATACACATTACCCAACCCCTAAATTGTCATGGTTTGGCCACTACATCATGTTTATTAAAAGGTATATGTTGAGTTGGACCAAACTATTGACATTATGGGCATCCTTTTGCATAACTAATGCAATTTTTGGTTATGCTTAGCCAATAAAATCCATGATTCATAATAAGCCATTTTATCTTAATACTAGATTGGTGAGCTCCATAAAACTCTTCAATAACCTCAAACATGATAATAAGACTTTTTTTTATCCTAAGCATCTAAGTTGAATTTCAGTCATATGCCTCTTATATAATACATTTGTTGGAGTATATAATTTACCACTTTTATTTTAGAAGACCTTGAAACTTTTTGTGAATGATCTCACAAACAATTTTTAATCTCATCTCTCCATAAATATTGAAGGTCGTGTTATACCTTGATCCATGTAAAGCTAAGTCATTCACTTTTATAGTGTTTCCTAAAAAAAAAAACAATGATAAGATTATAAAAAAACCTTTTAATAAGATTTGTGGTCATAGTATGGTGTAAAGTTAGATTTGGGTGTTCACACTTATATTCTCTAAATAATTGGTTGATAATAAATCGTAAATCCTTTGTCATCATGACTGATTATGCTCTTAACTCTAAGATTATCTCTAAGCCTATGATTGATGCCTTATATTCAGCTTGATTGTTTATGCAATTAAAATCAAACAAAAAATATAAGGTCATTTTATGACTTATTAGGGATATTATAACCACCCTTGCATTAGCTTTGTTTTTTATTTTCTTGAATCCATTAAACCATAATTTCCATTGAACAGGTTATGCCATGATAATATTGATATCATATTCCAATTCATGGTCAATAGTAATGCAAGGATGATAAACTAAGAAATTAGTCCAAACTTGTCCTTTAATTTCTTTTTATGGCATGTAATTCAAATTAAACTCAAATAATATTAATGTCCATTTATCAATAAGACCTCTTAAAAAAGGTGTTGACATCAAATATTTAAGTTAATTTTTTATATATATTATATAAACATCTACTAGTGTAATTTAACATAAGCAAAATAAAAAAAGACTGAAATAATTTCCAATCAATGTATTTCCTCAACATATGCAAGTACAAAACTAACATAATACACAATCTATTCATGCACGAAGTTATTTTTTATGTTAGCATTCTACTAATTGATCCTTCTATTAGTGAAATGGACAGCTTTAAAGGCTTTTAAGGCTTGGTGGGGCCAATACTAGGGATTTGGCTAGATCAATTAACATATTAGCAGTTGGAATATGACATTCATTTTTTAGAGTTGCAGGATTTATATTTATGAAATTTACACATACCTTTAATTTGTCATTCTTTATCAACACCAAAACTATGTTAGATATTAACTCAACATATCTTACTGGCCTAATATACTAAGAGTCATTTGATCTCTTCCTTCACATGATTAACCATTTATCCATGTGGCTCAAACTCAAGTTTGATTAGTAGAGGATGTTTAACTAAACTTTTATCTAAACTATTTATTTTATCTTAATCCTAAGCAAACAGTCTTTATAAATATATAATAATGCTACTAATTCTTTTTAAGGTTCTATTGTCATACTTGCACTTTTAAAGGTTGGTTTATGCTCATTTTCACTTCTTAATTTAACTTCAATTAGCGTGTCTTGAACTTCATCCTATTAATCATCCATATCATGTACAAAAATTCATTATCTTAATTTGGTTTATTGAACAAATTTTGTTATGATATTTAATATGCCTATAAGCTTCATCAAAAGCTTTGAAACATGTTATTAAGTAATAATGACTCATTTAATCTTATGTTTCATACTCTAAGCTCTTTTTTGTTAATATTGTAGGTCATTTGGCCTAACAATATATGTTATGAGTCGCTCTATACATGCTGTCTTTTTGCTAACATAAAAGTTAATAGGTTGACCCATGTTATCAATACCCATGAATTGGAATAAACCTTCATCATTGATATATAACCAAATGTTTTCTATTCTTGAATTAACCATGAATAGTATATCATTTTCTTGGACTGTTTCAGTTGATCCATCTAGTAACCAAAACATCAAAACCATATATAAAAATGATAAGATACATAAGTTAGCATGTATCCAATCTCGTTCAAGTAAGACATAATTTGTCCTTACTTCTGATATAAAGAAAGTTATGTTGAAGGTATAAATCCAATAATTAAGATTATTTCTAGTACCTTTATAATATCTTTTAAGGTTGTTATAAAATCTAAAATGACCACTTTTGATGTGATCATATCATTCTTATGACAAGAAACTTTTATAATCAAATACTAGAGTATAATATTGAGCGAGACACCATTATCAAAGATGATCCTCTATATTGGTACACCATTAAAGTTAATTATGATGTACAAAGATTTTCAATATTACTCATAACCAATATTGGCTTAGAGAATGTGAGTCTTGTGTATTATTCATCCATTAGCTCTAACTAGTTCACTTCAATAATTTTTGTTTTTTGTCTTCACAATCACTATTCAAAAAAGCATTTGGCCAGATTTGGCTTCAAAAGTTTTTGGTAAAGTGAATACCATGGTGGTTGATGTTTGTAAACCCCATGTTAAAATTTTTAGAAAATGGAAGTAAAATATATATTAAGCAAGATTAAATGAATAAATAATAATATAAATTATGGATAAGGTAATTCTCAAAGGTTAGTAGAGAAATATGAATAAATTTGTTCCAATTTAGTATAAACTTTTATCAAAAACCCGAAGAATTACCCGGAACTAATTAAGAGATAAAGAGTCAAGGGCAAAACTATAATTATGAGGAAAATTCGAGCTCCCCTCCGTTATATACAACCCGTTAAGTAAGGAAGAAAGGAGGAAAGTTTCTTTATATTTTCTTTCTTTCTTTCTCAATAATCTTTTTTTAAGGTTACATGATATTGATACATTAATGAAGGTTTTTATTGATCAAATAGTTGGTTAGGAAATTGTAAAATTAGAAATGGATAGAAATATGAATTAGAGAAATAGTTTTTAAACAAATTAATGATGGTAACTCTTTTTTATCAGGAAAGACAACAGTGGCAGGACCCTCGTAGAAGAAGCTAAATTGATGGGAGGAGCAAGTAGGTGTTTTTCACCTTCGCTAATTATAGAAAATTTATAAAGTTGTTCAATTATTAATTGTGATATGGATAACAAGAAGATGAATTTTATTAGACTAGCTCATCAAAGAGGGACTAGTAGCATTTGTGTTTAGATAACTAGAATAATTTATTAGACTAGTTGATCGAAAATGCGCTAGTGACATACGTGTTTAGATGACCGAGAAAAATTTATTAGACTAGTTGACTAAAGAGGCTAATGGAAACAGTTTGTTTGATTATCAAGATATTAAATTTATCTTAGAGTTAAAAATATACGTATGAATTATATATGGATTGAAAATGGTAGAGTTAAAAATTATTCGTAGTGTTAGTTAATTGAGTTCATTAGTTAGATTACTATGTATATGCATACAAGTGTTTATTTATAAAGTTATTGTATTGTAATCTAATATCATGAAATGATGTAATTGTCAGGTTCATCTCATTCCAGAGTCAATCAATATATTCCTATAGTGCCACCTTTTGTTATAGAAATAGACTTATAATTTTGAAGATGTCAAATTGATATGTATTATAATTTTGGGCATTTTATTTTGTACTTGATATTATGCTTTTTTAAAAAATATGCATTTAATATCTTGTAGTCCTTTGTTAATGTTGTGTATCAATATCAAAATTTATGTTAATTAAGATAAAATCTTAAAGATAATCGCATTTTAGATTTTAACGTTATTTAATCATTTAACGAAGTATGCTAAATAAAATTATGTGTTAATTATTTCTTGGTTACAATGTTCCTATTTCATTAAAACTAAATGTATGTTATCCTTGAGTTGTGTTGATGAGAAAAAGGTCCAAGATTATTGGACTTTGACTGTAGTATTGACTTCTGATATAAAAGGAGGTTGATGATAACTTGGTGTGTTCCTAGTATAAGGGAAACTCTACCGAAATTCTAGTAGGGTGCATGTAAAAACAAAATCACCATTGGTTTCTTGCATTACATGAAAGACAATGTTATGGAAAATATGTTTTAAAAGTTAGGTATATTACAATGTTACTCTTTCATGACCACTCTTTTATATTTTAAAAGTGTTTTTTCAGCTTTTTTTTAATGCACCTTGTTCACCTATATATTGTATTAGGAATGAGACATATAGTTATATTTTCTTCTAATGTTATATTTTGTCATTGAAAAGGGTTTCTAATACTTCATCCATCATGTCAACATCCAAAAACTCATCTACATAAAAACAAATCATGTTGTTTTCATCATCTATTTGGTCTTTTGCTTGAATAAAGGTATTTGTTGCAGTTTACTAGCTTATTTGAGGTTTAAACACTTTTGTTGCACTTGAATGCTATTAATATTTTGTTATACAACAAATGCTTGTTTTTTCTTTATTATGACAACTTTTTATATCATTTTATATTTTTATTGTTGCTTAAGAGCTACTGCTATTTTTGCTTTTATTATACAATAAATAATGATTTAGGATAACGTTGTGGTACTTGTATCCTTTTTTAAACTCTTGTATAGTTGACCTAACACTTTGGACATCTTAATGGCTTTGTATATTTTTCTAAATATTTCTTCTATTATTTATCTCATTAGTATATATTGGTCTATTACAACCTCTTGAGATAGGGGTGGTGTTAAAGACAAAACCCTTTACATTTTAATTTATAAGAATTATGGATGTTTGGTGATTCTATTCTTAACAAAGATCAATATTTAATCAATATTATTATTTTTTATAAGAGTAGGTGAGATCATGTCCAATATTAATCCATTTAGTTTACCTTTTATAAGCAACTTAACTGGTGCTTAAAGTTATTTTCTTTCAACTAATTTGCTAGTCTATGTAATATGAAAGCCTTATTTATTGGGTAAGGTGTATGCTTGAGAATCCTTTTCCCTTACTAAAATGTTTAGGCATTGTATTCTTCTAAATTGAGCTTTATACAATTGCTTTTATTTTCATCTCTTTTTTAAATCTAAAAGATGTTGTTGATGACTAATAAGATCATCATCTTCCTCATCACTAGTCTTTGATGACTTTTGATGTGGCTGATACATGTGCCAGTCATTATTAATTGCATCATCGCCATATTGATTAGTGAATTTAGCGATGTGTTCCCTTACAAATTGGTTATCCTACTTGAGAAAATGTTTGAAATTAGCAATTTTTGTTTCTCAATGAATCATGTACAGTCTTTCAATCCATTCATAGCATGGGTAATTGTAAGTGAATCTTGTTGTTCATCCTACTTCTAGCTTCATCTCTCTTAAGTGTTGTGCTATTTCTATGTTATCTATCCCCCTTTTATTATTGATCAATGGTAGGGAATTGTTGTGTAATGGGAATGAGGTTCCCATGTTGTAAAATAGCCTATACAATATAGAATTAACAATAACAAGTTATGTTGTGGGATAAAAGCTTTATAGATCCAAGAAGTTGGCCTATGGCTATTTGTATACATTAGGTGCAGCTAGCGTGTTAGGATTTATCATGCCTAGATTGGGCTAAGTTTGTTGTTATTCCTAAAATATTAGGAAATACCCTCTTATAGGAGGCATACTCATTCCAAACACTCTTACTAAAGTGCTTGTTGTTACAGAATTCTCTTGGACTTACCCTTGGGTATGTATGACCATATGTTATCAGTGTTTAGTCTAACGAAGGTCATTTTATATTCAACTAATCAAATATGGCCTACATGATTCGGTTGTTGATTAGTACTTAAAAGTGCATTTTTATCAAGGTTCTATATCATTATTTTGCACTTGAAGTATCAATAACTCCTTAACTAAAGCATGTTTTATACTAACATATCTAATAATATAAGATACCTTTAATTTATGGTAAATGTTCATCTTAAATGCAGGCCTATCACATAAATGAAAGAATTGATTGATGAGTTGAAGTACTGAAATTGAAAGGACAGAAAGATGGCCAAACTTAGAAAAGAGATATTGGTGCAGTCCAAACTGGAACACTGTTTGGTAATCGGGTCATATCTGGAGCTGTAGATCTTGGATTTAGGTCTACCTTATATG
>Ga0325410_1004553_pt1 | contig 15461 bp, 7 predicted proteins | sample PopdelMetagenome_16_FD_206182 | JGI IMG/M metagenome (GOLD analysis project Ga0325410, IMG submission 206182) | Populus deltoides microbial communities from Bellville, Georgia, United States - Xylem-PdIQD-R3 | ecosystem: Host-associated > Plants > Phyllosphere > Stem > Wood/Secondary xylem...
TATATATATATATATATATATATATATATATATATAGGAATCATCTATACTCATATAATGAAAACATGCTGACTGAGTACTGCACGAGAAAAAAATGGACATGATCCCATCACTTCTTGATAAATCTTTCTCTTATCCATGTGACTCGAAGATAATTTTTATTAAGGTCATTTATTTGCTGGAAAATAGTTTTTTTTAAGTGAATTTCGGGAAAGTAAATTCCAGAAAAGTAAATTATTTTTCTATGTTTGGTAGTGTAATGAAAAATAAGTTGAAAAATATTTTTCAGTGTTTGGTTATGTCATGGAAATGAGCTGAAAAATAACTTATTAATGTTTTATTTTTTTCAAGTTTATTAAAATAATAAGGAACAAATCTTACAAATTAAAAAGTTGAATGAGAATGAAATTGAAAAAAAAATATAATTTCATAAATTATCTCAAATACAATAAATAATAATCAAAATAAAGATCAAATCTAAAAAATAAAAAAATTAAAAGATGAAGAAATTAAAATAATAATAATTACATTTCATAAATTATTTCAAATAAAATAAGTAACAATTAAAAGAATGAGGATCAAATTTGATAGATAAAAAATTTCAATTAAAAATGAGAAGGGAAAAGCAAATAAAAATTATAAAAATTAAATTCTAAGGGATGAAATTGAAAAACAAATATTCAAAACAAAATATATATAACAATCAAAAGTTTGAGGACCAAATTTGATATAATCACCAAATAATATGACATTTCTAAATTTTTCACGACTTCCGGAAAGTGTTTCCCGCCAAAAATAAAAGGAAAACACTTTCCTGGAAATCAAGCCAAATTTTTCTTTGACTGAAAAGTATTTTCTGTCGATCAACTTTTCTAATAGCAAATAAATACAGAAAAGTTTGGAAAGTGATTTCTTGAAAACCAGTTTCTAGAAAACAAACACAACCTAATGCTTAGTTTTAATACATGTGATGCTATTTCTTTGAGAAGCTCTGATTAATTTCATGATAAATATGATAAAACTCTAGGCTGCACCGAATTTGCATTTATGCTTTCACGTGATAATATATGTGTGATGATCAACGAAATATTAATGGTTATATATAAATGGATTTCTAAAACTCCTTTCTATCACTTAAAATTATTTTGAAATCACTTTAGAGAGAGTCCAAGTATTTGAAATATATTAATCTCTTTTATTTGTCATGTTGATAACTTCCTACTGCATAGCAACTTAATGATCCAGACATTAATGAAATTGACGTTGTCTGGATGTTTGGGAGTTCATGGATTATATATGATCAACAAATCTTACAGACTGCATGATATATTGGTCAAAGTTTCACAACTACCTACTAGAGCAATGTATTAGAACTGGCGCGCGGACAACTCCTGGTCAAAGTGTCACAACTACCTACTTTTGGTTTTTGTGCCCCTTCCTTGTCATCTCTGCAGGTGGTGGAACGAATTCTAAGATGGTTTTCTTGTGTTCAAGGTTACAGATTAATTTTTGTAAGAGCTCACTTATGGGAATAAATATTTATAATTTTTGTTGTGCTAATCTACTAATTCCATTTATTATAAACATGATACTTTGCTTTGCTCTTACCTGAGCCTACCTTAAAGCTCTAACCCAACATTGATATCTACCTGGAAACCGTGATTCAAAAGTTCAGAAGCAAGCTTTCAACATGGAAGGGGAGATTACTTAGCATGGCAGGAAGGATATGTTTACTGAAGAGTGTCTTGAATTCATTACCTCTCTATTTTATATCAATCTTTCTTATGCCACAAGGAGTTTGCAAGCTGTTGACCTCAATCTAGAAGCGGTTTTTATGGTTTGGAGCCTCAAAACATAGAAAAATTTGCAAGGTGCAATGGCAAATTGTGATGCGAGACAAATGCAAGGGAGGACTTGGGATTGACTCTCTACTGGCGAAAAACAAAGCCATGCTATTTAAATGGGTATAGCGGTTAGGTACACCTAATACTTCTCTTTGGAAAGATTATATTTGTAAAAAATATCCACCAATTTTTACAAATGGCCTGCCAACATTTTCTCAAAGACTCACGGGAGTGTGGCGTGGTATAATGTCTCTCTTGCAACCTGCTGATCCTTCTTTCGATACTATTAGAAGCATCATTTGGCATGTTGTTGGAAATAGCTTATCTATCTGTTTCTGGACTGATATGTGAGTCGGATCAGTTACTCTTCAAAATATCCTTTCAAGATTGTTTCTTGTCTCTAGTTCTCGGGATGCAACATAAACTATTTGACTAGCTATTCAAAATAAACTCAAAAATATTAGCTGTTTGGTTGAAGAATTACCCTTCAAAAAACCAATGCTTTATTTGACTAGCTATTCAAAATAAACTCAACACCAATAGTTTCTTGCTTCATCGTCGCTTAGTGTTTGAGGCTCAAGTAACTTAAGACTATTGAGTTAATTGAGAGATAAGTTTTGAATTAATTGTGGTGGTGCACAAGGAGAGCAATCTTTTTTTTGTATTTATATCTTTAGGGTTGTGTATAATATAATGATGGAATGTATTACATATGATAACTATTCCTATATAAGAGTATTTATATATATAGGGTCTATTTTTTTAATACACCCCGTCAAGTTGAAGGCAGAGATTCCACTCGAAGCTTGGATCGAAAGTAAGCAAACGAGACTGGTGGAAGAGGCTTGGTAAGAACATCAACTAGTTGATCTTTGGAGGAGATTAACCGTACCTGAATTTCTCGCTTAGTAACGCGATCATGGACAAAGTGATAATCAACTTCAACATGTTTAGTACGAGCATGGAACACTGGATTGACAGCTAAGACTTTGTATTCTGTTTCAGTAGAAGACCTCGCAACAATGCCTTGTTTCCCGGATTTCCATGAAATAGAGGTAGAACACTACTAAAAACAGGGGCTATTAGCATCTGAATTTAGCAACAGATAATTTCGTTGCTAAATTTTGCAACAGATTTGCAACGGATTACACATATATTATTTTTTTAATATTAGCAACAGGCTTTAGCAACGAACAATTCATTGCAAACTTTACGTTGAATTTAACAACAGATTTTTCGTTGCTAATTAAAAAAATAAATCTTTAAATCTTAATATAAAACCAAAATTATGTAGATCGTTGATTACACTTTTTATGATAAAATCTGAATCGTTTATTTTCGCTCACCAGTACTTTTCCCCCACACCGAAATACAGAGACCAACAAAACCAATTATAGCTGAAAATTAATTAACTTCCACTATTCCAGTATATCATTTGTCCCTAATAACATCGATCCATAACTGTTGAAAAATCACCCTCTTTTCATCGATTTGATTTTTCTTTATCCCAAACTGTTCATCATTTTCGCATTCGTCTTCGACATTCCTAATTTTTTTTCTTCATCTTCTTCTCCTTCATCTTAACAGTTTCAATATTTCTCTGTAAACCACCAAAAACACAGACCCATGGCAACATCGTACTAGACCTATCATCATCACCATCGAACATCCTGATTTACCCCCTCTCCTTGTAAGCAGGTTGGGTTTTGCACTCTTTTCTTCAATAGCTTAGGTAATTAATTTAGGGTTTTTGTTTTCTTTGTTGCAATTTAAGTTACACTAAACAGTTCTAACTTAACTTTTCTAATCTCAGGTGTTATTCTGTCGTGTAGATTCATCTCCCTCACCTATAACTGAAGAACACAGGTAATATTTTTTTTTCGATACTTTGAATAATGGTTTTAGTTTATTAATTCGATAATATAAGGTTTATGAAATGTTTTTACCATGATTTATAATATAATTATGCATGTTTAATTGAAAATTTATCAAAACCCCCAAATTAATTTTTAGGGTTACGGTTCATAAATTGAATGATTTTATGCAACTGGACCAATGCTGGCAATTCATGTGTCTGGAAGAGAGTGATTGATGGAAATTATGCATGTTTAATTGAAAATTTATCAAAATCCCCAATTTAATTTTTAATAAGTAGTCTTATTGATGCTGGGTGTTCTTTGATGTCTGCAAGTCTTTTTGTCCTCCTGTGCGCCGACACCTAGGTGTTTTGCATGTATTCATATGCTTATATATATATAAGGAAACTTGCTTGTTGATGTTGTGTTTCGTTAATAAGATTGTTGTTTTATTTTTGTATCTTCATTCATTCTTTTTTTTTCTTGCTGTTTTACTTGTTATATATATAAGTAGCAGAATTGTGTAGTGAAAGAGGTTAGAATTCATGGTTGCCTCCTCCTTGCATGGTGATCAGTTAATTTCCCACATTAGCTATATATGTTGCCTGTTTTCACTTGATTGTCTTATCTTGAGGTCAGCATGCATGATTTGGAAACATTATTGATCACCAAATGGTTTAGGTGGCGGGCTTTTAATTCTGTTCAGCTAAAAATGTTAGATGGTATCTAATTTTTCTTTTTAATCCTTCCTTCCCCCTAATTAATGTCCATTATTCTCACCTTGCCTAACTAGACCAGCAACCCACCCGTAAGGATGCAAGATCACAAACCCTAATTATTTTTTTTATAATCTAAAATGCTCTTAATTATATTTTAATATGATAGTCACATTAAGAATTTAAAAAAGTTAGAGAAATAATGTAAGAAATGGGACATGATTTTTTAGCACATGAAATATAGTAATTTCACTATTTAATTTCATTTATTTATTTTAATATTCTTTCTCTGTTTTTAAAAATTTCCTTAATTTAACAATTTTTTTATTTTATTTTTTTCAACTCAAAGGCATTCTAGATATAATAGGGAGTTTGGAACTGACTATATAATTCATCTATATGTATGCTTCAGCTATTGAATTTTGGATAAAAATCTGTAATATTTACTCTTTTGCTGTAGCCTGGAGGTAACACAGGATACGTTTAATAGCAGACCAATGATCCTTCGTAGGGGCATGTATAAATTGACATACCTTTTTAACTGCATAACAAATATCAGGTCTAGTGAATGTAAGATATTGTAATACCCCAACAATCTGGTGATGCTGTGTGGGATCAGAGTAAAGAGTACCAGGCACGAGTTCTAATTTGGAGGAGGCAAACAGATGAGTATCAACTGGTTTGCAAGAAGCCATACCTGCTCGCTGGATGATATCGAGGGCATACTTGTGTTGGCTTAATAAGATACCCTTAGCAGTAGATTTAACTTCAATGCCCAAGAAGAAATTAACAGAACCCTATCGAGGGCATACTTGTGTTGGCTTAATAAGATACCCTTAGCAGTAGATTTAACTTCAATGCCCAAGAAGAAATTAACAGAACCCAAATCCTGAAGCTTAAATTCTGATTGCAGTAAAGTAATCAATCTATGAAGCATAGTTGAGTTACTGCTGCTTAATAAAATATCATCAACATACACAAGCAGGTAAACCATGGCACCATCGAGAGAGAGAATAAATAGATAAGTATCACTCTTGGATGCCAAAAATCCAATAGAGATTAAAAACTCACTCAACACGTTATACTAAACGCGAGGGGCTTGTTTCAAGCCATACAAAGATTTATAAAGACGCCATACATGAGACGGGAGTGCAGGATCAACAAACCTAGGCGGTTGTGCCATGTATATCTCTTCCTGAAGAATGCCATTTAGGAAGACATTATGAACATCCAATAGATGAATGTTCCAACCATATAAGACAGCAATAATGAGCACAAGGCGAACTGTTGTAGGCTTAATCACCGGACTAAACATCTCTAAATAATCAATCCCCTCTAGCTGAGTGAAGCCACAAGCAACTAACCGTACTTTATATCGGGCAACCCAACCATCAACATGTCTTTTAATCATGTAAACCCATCTACTGCCAATCACATTCAAATGCAAGTGCAAGTTCAAAGTATAAATAAAAGTCTTTGATGATCAAGATTAAATATCTTTTATACAAGAAATTAAGGAATTAAAAAGGAGGTAAAAATAATTGATGATCATAGCAATCAAGTCTTTATCTTGATGCATTTTAGATTTGGTCCTAAATCATTTGGATTAGTTATAGTTGGAAATACTAACAAATAACAATAATTTATATCAATATATTAATGTAAGTTATTGAAGACCTTTACTTATGGTATGTCCATTCATCTATTTGGTTTTTTACTTTTTTTCAAGGGAACACACCAGTTTCTCTCCTTATGATTTAGCTTACTACACCAGATAATATGAAAAAAATATATATAAAAAACCGAAATGGATCATTCTCATACATGAATAATTTATATACTCTATTCAAAACATTACACGTTTTATATATGCATGTTAGCAAGCAGGAAGTTGTGTTATTATTTAGTTAACAACTATTTGAATGGCCTTTTATCATTTGATACATGGCCAAACTCTTTTCAAAAATCTTACAACTCAAATGATCATTTTTTTTAGCATGTTGTTCTACTTATTAGTATACTAATATAGCAATTTGTTTGAAACTGACATAACTTACATTATCATATATACTCTTTTTTTAATATATGTATCTTTATGTTGGACCTTAAATCCTATTATAACTCTAATTTAAGAATATCATTCTCTCATTCTCAACCATGCTTCTTTACTTCATCATTCATTGGGATCTTTCAAAGTCAAATTAAGTGATCGTTAAGTTTTGTGCTTGAATTTGTATATTCACTATACTAGAAAACTATTAGTCTTTAAATCTATTGTTGAGAGATTACTTGTGAAGATGAAAGTGAGACCTAAAACATATGGGATCATATCTAAAGCTTAGATTAAGTTTTGAAATGAATGATAAGGTTTTGATCTTGAGCTTGAGAAAAGGCCATGATTGTAAATGTTGTAATCTTGAGCCCATAAAAAAGATCATTATATAAATGAATAGAAATACCCAAGCCTACAACTTCGAGAGTGAACTATATAGTTAGGTTGAACCACTATAAAAATCATGATCATCAAACTCTTTTTCATGCTCTCTTTTATTTTTCTAGCAGCATAATATTTGATCTTATTATATTGGTGTTGTTAAATAGAGTGATATTTGGAGTTTTAGATATTTAAAAGAAAGGGAATTAATTTTTACTTTGTAACCTAATTCATCCTTTTACATAATATCATAAGGGGTATCTCGATCGGTTAATTTAGGATTTGAAAGGGTAAAATAGAAAGAAAAAAAAGACTCGACACCTAGTTCTATAGTAACTAAAAACCCTAATTAATCTTTAGAAATTTTAGATAAGAGTCTGGTTATGTAATAGAAAATATAGGAGCCAATAATGGGTTCTCTATTGCTGGGATGTCGAGTTCTCAAAAAAAACGACAACCTATATTCCATATACAATACAAAGCACATAATGGATGATATAAAAAAAATACATGTTCATCAATTCAAATACTCGATAACCAACATCTAAAGATCTTAGCCAAAAATGAGTCATCTAATTCTAGGTTAGGCTCCTAAATAAAAGACAGCTTATTCATTATATATAAAAACAAAACACATAATAAACATCAAAGGTATATTCATCAATTCAAATACTTAATAGTCAACATACAAGAATAGAAACTAATAAACAAGTCATTTAATCCTGGGTTAAGTTCTCAAATAAAAGACAAGTGTATACATCATATATTAAAGGGGAAAACCATGAAAATAAAACAACAAAATATATGAACATGTATTAACCAATTCTATTTCCTAATAGTCAACTCCCAAGGATAGGAGCCGATAACGGGTTATCTAATCAATGGTTGAGTTCTTGAATAAAAGATATTTGGTACACAAACATAAACATAAACACAATCATATATGCATAAAAATTTTACACCGAGACCGAACCATTACGCCTAGGATAAACCAAATTCAAACATGATCCTTCAAATCTCATCATAAAGTATAGATTTCCATTTTTTATCTATAAATAAATAAATCACTAGCACTTCATATCCTAACCCCAACACTTAAAATATTAATAATACACACAAAAATTACAATACATAAAAAATTCAAAAAATACACAAAAAATCATTCGAGATCTAAAATTAACCTTTATAGTCGTGGAAAACAGTCAAAAGCTATTGGAAGTGGTTTGGACAACGTTAAAAAACTAGGCAGTGTTGACATATGCATCCATATGTTACCAATATTATTGGTGCATGTAACTATGCACCTTCATTATTAAGGTTTGTTCTATGGCTGATCAACATCGGCTTCCTCCTTTTTTCCTCTCTATACCAACGGTGAGGACCATTGCCATTCTAGGATAGAGAATAAGTCAAGGGAAGTTTTAATTTGACTTAATTTTTTTCCCTCCAACACTAGTTTATTGATTAGTTCAAAAGCCAATATTTTTCAAAGAGAAGGGTCATGACTGGTGTGGTGGTTGTGTTGTTTTGGATAGTGGTTTAGCTAGTGCATGATAAGGGGTTGCTTTGATTTCAGCAAATAAAGAGGAAAATGGCTTAATGATTGGTGTCTGTGGTGTTGGTGTTAGTTCGAGTGATGCATGATCTATTTGATTTCAAGTATGGTGGTTGGTCGATGTGATTTGATGATAGCTATCTAGGTTCATAGTGGTTATTAATGGTGGTTTTAGTTTTCATGAGAGAAAGAAGGATGGCTATTGGGTTATTATGGTTCATATGCAGGGCTTAATTGGGCCATTGGTAAGGATAAGGTTGTGATTGCAGGAAAAAAAAAAAGGATTTGTGGTCAATGTTGCTTTGATCGAAATCTAGTAGAGTAAGAGGAGAATGAGAAGTAATAGGTTACGACTAGGGTTTTTGTTTTAGAAAAGAGAGTTTGTTTTTTTTTTTTGTTTTTTTCAGCCTACGTGTTTCCAAAGTTGATCTCTCTATGGTTATTCTAATATCTTTTTTCTTTACTTGAAGGGTATTTCTATACATATTTATATTGTTGGGATTCTTATTGGGATTCCTATTAGAACAAGAAAAATCAAAACTAGAAAACAATATTGGAGGATTTTTAAATTATTTTCTTCTTGAATGACAATCTCTCTCTATAATTTTTCTAATCTTGCTATCTTTATTTATTTTTCTCTTTATTTTATGTATGATCTTTAATTATATTATTTTGTCCTTCATCATCGTAGTCCATTTTCTTCTTTGCCCATCATTTCTCTACTCAATATTTTTAAGTTTTTAGAAACTTTTCAAAATAAAACAAATGGAAGTATCAAGAATTATGAAATGATCATAAATTGACTTAAATGTATTGAAAAGATATTTTCTTGGAATTTTTTATTTTTGAAAATACATTGGAAAAAAGGGTTAAAATATGTTATGATTATTGCCCATTGTTTACAATACTTACATACACTACAAGGACATTGAAAAATCATTTTTCTGTGTATAGCAAGTTTGTAAAGAAATAAAAAAATATCAAAAAAGAAAGATCATTTGAAAATATAACATAGGATAATGACTAAATAAAAATAAAGGTAGCTAGATTGAGAGACGATCAATCTTAGTATGAGATTGAAATAAGTCAAAATCATTTAGGGAAATGACTAAGTACAAAGCAAAATGGCTAGATTGAGAGATGATCAACCTCGACATGAAATCAAAATAAGTCAAATTGAGAGGTAACCAACCTCAATTTGAATTATAAATGTGCCAAATCAAAAGGCGACCAACATCCTCAAAAAATATAAATAGGTCATGTTAAAAGGTGACGAACTTCAACAAGAAATCTAAATGGGTCAAATTAAGAGTAAATGGATCTAAATGAGAGATGATCACCTCAATAAGAAACCTAAATTGGTCAAATTGAGAGGCAACCAAACTTCACGAGAAATATAAATTAATCAAATCAAGAGACGACCAACTTCAATTTAAAATCTAAATGGGTCAAGTCTGGCAACTAAACTTAATAGAAAGTCTAAATGTGTCAAACCGAGAGAATCAAAAGGTAAAAAACGTCTATAAAAAAATCTAAATAGGTCAAATTAAAAGGCAACCATCCTCAACAAAAAAATCTAAATGGATCAAATTAAGAGATGACCACCCTCAACATGAACATGAAATTTAAATAGGTTACATCAAGAGGTTACTAGGCTCAATATGAAATTGAAATAGGTCATATACAGAAGTGACTAACCTCAAAATGAAATTTAAATAGGTCAAATTAAAAGGCAACCAACCTCAAGAAGAAATCTAAATGAGTTGAATCGAGAGTCAACTAACCTTAACATGAAATCTAAATGGTTCAAATTGAGACCAACCTTAATATAAAAGAAAAAATTACCTCAATTATAAAACTTAGTTTGACTTATTTGACTATAGGATTCTGGTATGAACCTTTTAATTTCCAAGGTTAAAATCTTCGGATAGCAAGACTTGAAGTAAGGTTGAACTTTCCTAATGGCAGGTTTGAAACTTCCTAATAAAAGGGCCTGGAACTTCTTGAAGGAAAGGCCTAAAATTTATGATGGAAAGGCATCAAACTTTCATGATAGAAGGGCATAAAATGTTTCCTGATACTAATGATTGAAACTTCTTGATGATAGAGCTTGATTTCTTAATTGTAAGGCATGAACTTCCTAACAGCGAGGCTCAAAATTCATGATGGCATGGATTAAAACTCTATGATTGTAGGTCTTGAACTTTTCTTATTTGATAAACCAAAATCTCTTGATGGTAGGGCTTAAATTCCTAATCACAAGGCTTGACTTTTTAATGGCAAGGCTTAAACTTCTTGATCTAATAAACTAAAATCTCTTGATGGCAATGCTTTACTCTTGCATCTCTTTAACCTTTTGTTGAGCTACACACCATTGCCTCCTCATGGCATTTCTTTTAATGGAGCATGAAGATCTTAGGACTATTCCTTATGGCCTCGGGAAGAAGACATTTTATTCTAGTTACAATTTAGTATTTCATTACATAGGTAGAAGCTGAAGTCTTAGCACATATAAATAAAAACAAAGTCATTTTATTTTTTATGAAAAAAATATTATTTGCAAGTTTGGACTTTTTAAAATTTTGATCACAGATAATGACACCCAATTTGATAACATAAAGATGAGATAACATTACTAAAAGCTCAATATTGAACATATTCTTTAGTATTAGATCCACAGACCAATAGAAAGCAAAAATCATAAACAAACTTTTTTTTTATTTCTTTACCAAATCAGTGGCATCTCTTAAGATGGTAGGCCAATAGAAGTTATCTCATGTGGTCTTGGTAGTTAGGGCTCTGGATTCTAATTGAAAGCCGCAAATACCCTTTTGATTTTCTTTTAACATATATTCACTTTCTTTCAGTGACATGTATTTATATAAAGGCATCATGGTTAACCTTATATATAAAATGTCATCTATGAAAAAATAGCCAGTTGTTAGCTCTATTAAAAATGGTTAACCTTATAGATCCCTTTATCTTATCATACCAACACTGTACTAACACCCAAATCATCCACCCCTTGATAAAGAAAAAGATCATCACTTTTTTCTTAGTTGAGATAGGACTTTTAGAAAGGATAAGTGGGAGTTAAGTTCTTTAAGGACTTATTGACGTTATAGAGTCCATTTAAAATTATAGATATTATTTCAGGATTTGAAAAAATGCAAACAAGATCCCCAAGATAAGAGATAAACATGTTTATATATACAATCCTTCCAATCAACCTTTATACATCCCTCATGCACAAAAAAAAGCATGTTTAGGATGACCTAGATCTTCTTAGAGTTAGGCTCAATCCTTTTGCTACTAACTAGTAAGCCTAAAAAATTTTCTCTTTTCATGAAGAATGAATGCTTGGCAAGATTAAACTTCATCTGGTGTTAGCTTAGAACAAAAAAAACTTCTTGCAGGTCCTAGAGATGTTGTTTAAAAGTCATGCTTTTAATCAATGTGACATCAATATAATCCTTTATTTTCGTACTTGGTTGACCTTTGAAGGCTTTATTCACCATCTATTAATAGGTGGCTCCATAATTTCTTAAGCTAAAAAACATGGCTCAATAGTGAAATGTTCTCCTTTCCAAGATAAATATTGTTTTCTCTTTATTGTTTGAATGTTTGGGTACCTAGTGACACCCTAAATTAGCACCAAATGAGCTCAAATATTCAAATTTAGTAATGGAATCTACCAATCTATCTATCTTATGCAATGCAAATTTTCTTTAGAACATACCTTATTAAAGCTAGTGAAGTTAACACACATGTTATTATTAGCCATTTGGTACTAATTATAACATTTATCGCTTTGAAAAGAGGTTGTTAAAGTATGGCATTGTAAGCTAAATCCATTTTAATCACCATAAAAGTTTATTGTAGAGTCTGACAATTAAGATAAGTGTCAATGGTAACTATTAGATCTAGCACACCTACTAGTACACCTTTTTCTTCTATCCCGATTAAAAATATCATCACTATTGTCAAATTAGAAGGGTCAACACATATTTATATGATTACATCTTTGAAGAGAATGTTGGCAACGCTCTAATTGTCAACTAATACCTTATATATTTAGTGGTTGGAGAGGACCGTGATAATTACTAATGCATTCTTATGTGGAAAAGTCACAGCCTCCATATATTATGGAGTGAAAATGATGGGTTAATGATAGGGGCTTTCGAGTTATGAAGGGAATAACATTTGTTATCCATAAGCTTTTTATTTAGTGTTGGAATCTCCTCCTAATAATACACCTCCTATAACTATATTGAACTCCAGTAATGCCTATGGAAAATGTTAACTTTTTCTCTTTGTTTCTCTTGTTTTGCTCTTTTCTTGATGAATTGTTGATGGTTTCCTTAGATGGTATGTTTTTCTATCTCTATTTTGAAAGTGTAGCAATCCTTTATACCATGTCCCTTGTTTTTTTTAGAAATATAATATTTCTTAGGACTCATTTCAATATTAGTGTTGTTAAGATAAGCAGTCATTAATTCAAGATATATCAATCTACTTTACAATAGACCCTTGGGATTACTTTTGAATGCTTAAGAGTTTTTAGGAGTGCACCTATACTTTGGAAATTCATCTCTAAATTTGTGAAAATAAGGATGTTCTTGCATACCTATATTTGCTTCTCCTACATGAATATGGCTCTTTATTAGTTGATTTACTTTGAGAAGAGTCTTGTCTAGAGGGGCATATAATTATTCCTTTAAGGAATAGTTATACACCCCACTTATTAAAACCTTTATAGCGACTTCAAACAAACCTTCAACCTTAAACATCTCTTGATTAATCTCTTTAGATAGGCCTTAATACTTTTACATTTTTATTAAGTGATGGCAAAGAGTTTTATTAAGCTTTTTTTTTGGCAAATATGTTGGTGCTAAGACAAATAATGAGCTTGCTATACAAGTTAAAGAAGTTGATGATAAAACTAGGTTCCAAACTAGACCTATTGATATACATAGAATATGGTGGAGAGCATTTTAGACATGTCATTGTTATCTTGTATGACTACCTCAAGGTTGTTCATAATATCATATGCATGCTCTTTAGGGTCAATAAGCCCATCACAATTATCAAGATTCATCTTCATGGTGATAAACGTTTTTTAGAGATGATTGTTTATATACTTTATCATAGCAGGAAATCTCTTATCTAATGAGGAAGACCTTTGTTTTCCTCTTCTCATTATGTCAATTTTCTTATCAAGACTACTTGAGTGAGATCTGATTAGTACTTAAAAGTGTATTTTTATCAAGGTTTTATATCATCATTTTGCACTTGAAGTATCAATAACTCCTTAACTAAGGCATGTTTTATAATAACAACTCTGATAGTATAGGATACCTTTAATTTATTGTAAATGTCCATTTTAAATGCAGGCCTATCATATAAATCAAAGGATTGATTGATGAGTTTAACTACTGAAATTAAGAAGATAAAGAGAGGGTTAAGCTTAGAAAAGAGATGCTAGTTGACTTCAAATTGAAACACCATTCGATTATTAGATCATAACTAGAGTTGTAGAACTTGGATTTAGGTCTGGTTTATATGGATAGAAAGCTAAGACATAAGCCTAAAACTTTCATGTAAAGTCCAAGATTCAAAATGACCGTTTTTAAGTTCAAATTGTAGCAACAACAGAGAAGTCGAAATCTATCTTACAGCCCAGACAGTGTTCAGTGTTCAGCAAATATCTCGAGTTCTAGAATTTCAAATGACTTCATTCTTATTTTTTTGAAAAGCTGAGACAATATCCTAGAACTTTCATGAAGACTATCTGTTCAAATTCTGATGTTAGCAATGACGTTCTCTACAGACAAGAAAATAAGGATTGTTACCAAGTCAAGAGGTGGCCACCCACTCAACAATTAGTCATCAAATTAATAGTTCCGAATTTTGGCCTATAAAAGAAGGCATTTTCCATGCATTTAGGCATCTTGGTTTTCATATCAAGATCATATTCTTGCTTTCTTTCTATTTGTAATGTTTAAGTTTTGCTTGCATTAATCTCTTGTTTATGTTTTTCATCATAATTATGTTCTTATCTAGTTTTATATTTCTCTTCTTCACAATGTTTAGCTAAGTTTATTATGTCAAGGTGAAAAGGTTTAACTAATGGTGTTATAATAGGTATAATATAAACTCAACATGGACTTCAATGTTTATATATTATATCCAAGAAAGTTTGTTATTAACATGTCTTATCTTTTTATCTTACTAATTCTTAATACCTTGCTTGTTAAATGATTAATCTAGATTTGTGTTGTATAACCCTTGGTACAACAAATACTTGGCACTTTCATAGCCTACTGGAAAGAAACTTGATTTGTTGTTAATATAAGTTAACATCATGAATTTCTGTAATATTTAAAAGTATGGTGTTACTAAAATAAGATAATTAATATGATCATATTAAAAATTTATAATGAACTCTTAAGGATAAATCATCCGATTGGAACCTTTTTTGTGTGGTTTCTAGTTGATTAATAAAAAGAGTTTATACTATACTTATTTCTAATACTATTAGTCAATCTTCTAGCCTTGACAATTGCTTTTATCTTTGATTAATACTCACATCAATATCACATCTCAAAAGTTCTCTTCAATTCCTTTTCATTTATTATTTATAATTTTATATAGTTTACCTCCCTGTGGTTCGACCCCGGTTTTGCCGAGTTATTTATTACTTCGACACTTTTGCACTTGAGATAAGACATCAACTCTTTAATCGTATCAAATCCTAAAAAACAAATGATGGCAATGATGATTCCTACGACAATAATCATGACATATTGTTGCTTTTCCTTTTGATTTATGGAGATTGCATTTTAAGGACCTAATTTAAGAATCCTCATGACGTTGTTGGCTTCATAGCATAATAAAGATATAGCGGTATTCATGTTTGCTTTGATGTTTATCATTCTATCCAATCCTTTCTAGAAAGTGAAGTTATTAATTTGTGAATGGGTAAAGTAGTTTGTGGGGTGACTGATTATGTGCTACGTGGTGATGAGAGAGCAGTTATGACTTGCTCCAAAAAGT
>Ga0325410_1004554_pt1 | contig 15460 bp, 8 predicted proteins | sample PopdelMetagenome_16_FD_206182 | JGI IMG/M metagenome (GOLD analysis project Ga0325410, IMG submission 206182) | Populus deltoides microbial communities from Bellville, Georgia, United States - Xylem-PdIQD-R3 | ecosystem: Host-associated > Plants > Phyllosphere > Stem > Wood/Secondary xylem...
TAATTTTTATTTCTCTATCATCACAATAGAAATCATTAATATTGACTTGTAGAAGATTTCTTGCAAGTTTTTATCAATAGAAAATAAAGCAAATACGGTATCGATAATCACAATACAGTACTTGAGGTAAGCAGAGAGAGAGAGAGGGAATACGTGCCGTAATAATCTATATTATAATAGTAGTAGCATTCGTCGTAGTAATTCCTGATTTCACGAAGGTTGCAGCGGTTCTCTTTCAAAGAATAACAACAGGCCGAAAACCATGAAAGCTCGAACCCATGTACCAAAGCATCATGGACATCTATGTAGGACATATTGGTCATATTTTCTGGCAGAAGAAATCGAGGCACATTATAAATCAAATTTATACGGCATAAGTCCGGTAAATCTTGCAACTGCCCATCATCAACAATGACATAGGAATGACCTTCCTTGATGCAGCTGGGAGAAGAGATACTGCTAGACGAAGAAGAATTGTATGCAGTACTACTGCCATTTTTGCAAGAAGAAGTATCCAAAAAATAATATGGAGGATGCGGTATTTGATTTGCGCAACTTATAAAAGTTATCCTTACTTGATATCCAATATTATGACGTTGATCATAATACGCCGAGGGCAAAATATATGGCATAATAGAATGACGAGGGATGGAGAAGTAATCATCCTTCTGAACACCAGCTTCCACAAGTCGAATTGTGAAGTCACTGTAATTGATTGCCTGAACATAATATTTTACCATGCTCAAGTATAAAGTTGGACGTACGTTGTTTTCACAAACAAGTTCATAACTTTTGTTGCCGCAGCTTTCGGGATCGGTATTTAATCGAAAAGGGTAGCTAATATTATGGATATTGCCGCAAGAAGAAGGAGCGCAGTAACTGTTGTGCTTTCTAGCACTGCAACCATGGTGGGTGGATAGGATCACTAGCAAAAGAAGGGCTGCATACGCACCACCAAAGGGGTGCCTTAATGTTCCTCCGAACATTAATTGAGAGAGAAAAACTTCAGGGAAATAAAATATTGGGTTTGTTAAACTTTGCTGACAAGGTTTATAGGATATATATACAGACAACGACTACCATCTTGATCAATATGAAAGGAAATCAATGGCCACAAATTAAAGTCTTTGAATTATTGCATGGTCACTGTCCCACAGATAAAGCATTAGGAAATTGCATGAAGAGTTCCCACAAAAAAAGCGGAAGACCTCTAATTCATGGCTTCCACTTGGTAAGTCAAGCTCGTCAACGGACATCATGAGCCCATTCTAAATGCGACGCAGACGATCCAAAACAGAGAAGAAAAAAAGGAAAAAAAAAGAGTAAGGAGCCTTCACTTGAAGTTTCCAAGGCAAAACAAGACAATTACAGTAAGGAGAAACGCACTCGGTCATGATCAACGCTTACAGAAAGCTTACGATCAAAAGACATATGGTCCTTCCTGTCTTCCTGACACGACGAAGACTCAGAGAAAAAGTAAAGAAAAATATGTGTTACACATTTGGTCATGATCAACGCTAACAGAAACCTGACGATCAAAACGCACTTTCTCCTCTCTTTTCTTTTCTTTACTTTAAAAGTGTCTGGTTGCCGACACAGCGAAGACCCTTAGTACAATAAGTATGAAGCCGTGAAAATATTACTGATTTCTTTTAATTTAGTCCTTTTTAATTAAATATTAAGTATAACAAATATATTGAAGAATCACTGTGGCTATAGACTCACTTCATTATTCACTGCAATAGTGGACTGATATGTCTATAACCTTTGCAAAACAAATTGTTTGTCTTTGATTAAGGGGTATTTTGATATTTTTATATGAGTCATTTGTTATTATTGATTTTGATTTGTATGAGGATATTTTTATCTATATAAAAAATCAATTATTTCATGTAGGGGTATTTATGTATTTTTTGTTTTTTATATACAGTTGAATTATAAAATGTACACTTGGATACAAGAAATTTAATGCATTGGGTCCTTGATATTAGAGTCTTTTGGTTTTTCTTTTTTGTTAATTATTGGTTTGCATGGGTAGTGTCATAATTTACCTTTAAAATAATATTTTTAATTAGAAAAGCTGCATGTACAAGTGAGAGATGCATCTTTTGGGAGGCACTTGCAGCGTCTCCTGGTGGTCAAAAATAGAATTTTGTTATATAGTTTGATTCTCTCACAATCTCTTCTTCCATTCTAGGTGGCGCGTGTAGTTCAAATATTCTTGGTTTATCGTTGATGATCCTTTTTTTCCCTTCATTTCTCTTTTCTACTCCGATAAATACATTATGGTCCTTAGTGTTATTGGTATTTCGTATTCAATCATTTTAGTTTTATTTTTATATTTTAATCATTTTTTTTTTGTTAAAGTTTTATGAGTTTTCAATTTAACTCTTGGTTTCTAATTTGTATATATAATGATTTTTTATTTGGTCCTTCTGCTTTTAATTTTGTATTTGTTTTCCTCTTTGCTTTTTTGATAAAGTTTTTATGGCTTTTAATTTTACCATTTAAATCATGTTTATGATTTTATTTTTTTCAATGATAATAATAGTGATTTCATTTTGGTCACTCTTCTTTTAATTTTTAATTTTTTCCTTGGTTTTTTGCCAAAGTTTTTATAATTTCCATTTCTGTCATTCAAATCAAGTTCATGGTTTTTATTTTTTCAATGATGATGATGATGATAATTGTCGAACGTGTGCAGCGTCGCGACGATCGTCCACTCCTTTTGGTTTAAGTATCGGGAAATGGGGTTGAAAAGGAATTCTTGTATTTTTTCAGTGGAAAAGAAAAATGAGAGTCGTCATTTAATATTTTAGTTACTAAGAACCCTAACTAGTTTTAGAGATTGGGTACAGAGACTGGTTGCATAAAGAAAAGATATTAGCACCCAAATATATCCTACTTAAGAATTTCTGCTTTGTTTTTTTATTAATGTAAACAAAATATTTGTAGAGAAAAATTAGGGAGAGAAGAAGATTGTTTTCTAAATTAATTTCTGCTAATACCAAACTAATATTTATATTAAAAAATTATTTAATACCAATATATTTGTAGAGTTTAAAAACACCTCTCTTCAGACCAATATATCTATAAAATTTAAAAGACAACTATTCATTTAAATTAATTAAACAACTTGGCAAGAGGTGTCATGCATAATTAATTAATTCCAAAAATTAATTAATTAAATTATTTATCATATATATATATATATATATAATTAATAAAAGATCAATATTCAACCGGGACAAGTTTGTCGTGATTGTTATAGTTAAGGATCGACGGCATAACCAAATAAAATTAATAAAAGATGCTAGCAGGATAGAGTTTTTTATCAAAGGATTTTATATATATATATATATTAAGTGGTCTTGGGAACCATACTCATCTACAGACTAGAATACTATCTTGATCAATATGATAGGAAGGGAGTCTTTAAGAATATAGCAGTTTTTGTTTTAAGTAATTTCACTTGAAAATATATTAAAATAATATTTTTAATATTATCATATAAAATAATATTTTAATATAAAAATATTAATTTAAAACAAATAAATAAATATTAATATTTTTTAAAAATACGTTTTTTTTTTAAAAAAAGAACACTAAATCAATGTTCACAAATTAAACTCATCGGATTGTTGCATGGTCACTGTCCCTCTGATAAGCATTAGGAAATTACGTGAAGACTTCCCACAAGAGAAGTGGAAGGCCTCTTTATGGCCTCCACTTGCATCATAAGCCCATTCTAAATGCGATGCAGACGAGCCGAAACAGAGAGAAAAAAAAATAGAAAAGAATTACAGCCGATAAGATAAAATGTAAGAAATAACACATTCGGTCATTATCAACGCTCACATAAAGCTGACGATCAAAAGGCACATGGTACTAAATTTTTTTAAAATTATTTTTTATTTTGATTTTTTAAAATTATTTTAATATATTGATGTGAAAAATAATATTTTAAAAATAAAAAATAATATTATTTTAATATATTTTTAGATAAAAATAATTTAAAAATCAACCACTATAACACTTTTAAACACTTTAAAAATCTATATAATTGAATTTGTGGGTTAAGCATTATTGCTAAGTAATTATATTGTTACCCTTATGCTATTATTGCTGAAAAGTTCTTGGAAACAAAAATGATAACATTTAAAAAACTTAAACTATAGTGGTATAAGTGAAAGTGTGAAACATTACGAATTAGAGATAAGATTGAGTTTATTTATTGGTATTGACATATATATATATATATATATATATATATATATATATATAAAAGCAGAAGTCTTTTCAATTTTAATATGTATAACTTGTAAGATAATATGTTTGAAAATGATCAATAATTTTTTTATATATAAATACGATGGATTTAAGAGTATTTTTATTCAATCAAATATTTTTACATAAAATTCGTGTTTTTATGTAATTAAATTTTCTATTTAAAAATATATTAAAATAATATTTTTTATTTTTTAAATTTATTTTTAATATTAAAACATTAAAAATAATAAAAAAACATAAAAAAAATTAATTCAAAACAAAATTTTTAAAAAAAATTCTTAGAAAAGCACGGCAGTGTAAATATGCACACCCTTCGACAGTATTATAGAATATTAATGAGATTTCTTCACTCTAGTCTACTTAAATCACTAATTCATTTTTGCGTTTTTAAAAAAACAATTAGGGTTTTTTGGAGTTCACAAACTTTTTCATTGTGATCTTCTAAAATTAAAAAAAAAAAAAACCCTAAAATTTTGAATTTTGGACCAAACAAATCACACTCCTTTTCAATTGCCAAATCTAGACGATTTTTTTAAAAGTGTTTATTAAGCTTTTTTTTACGTAAAAAAAATGATCCAACCCCCTCCTCACAGAAAAATTTATCAGCAACAATCTTGGCTGCAAATTTAAAGAAACTTCATCTCGTCTGTTGCCCTCTACATTACCATGCATGTTTGAAACAGGAGCATCTGGAGCTTACAAATGATTGTGTAGGGTTGATAGCCTGTCCAATATCCATACCAATGATCTGATAACCCGGATTATGATAACATCAGCACGCATTGGTCTTGGATTATTAGATAATCAGCCTATAAACAGCCATAAAATGAATATCCAACCATAGTAATAAATATTATCAGACAACAAGCACAAATCAGTATTGTCCAAACCAACAACAGATCCAAACAAATTTACAGAACTTGAATTCAAAAGTTTGTGAATCCAACTAACAAACGAAGATAGAAACCAAATCATCTCGATTATGAGAGAAACACCTCAGGGCCACTGATCAAGTATCTACCAATACCGCAAGGCTGTCAAGTAAACAAGAAAGAAAATCAGAAACGGGTCATAAGCGAAAGCCAAGGCAGGAACGTGCATACTAAAAGAATCAGAAATTTTATTAAGTGAAAGCAGCATCTTTTGCTCAGAGTTTTTCTCTATGAAAACAAAAGATAGTTAAATACCTGATGATGATCTTTGACACTTAAGGAGTTTGAGGGGTAGAAGAACTTTCCTGTTGCTCTGTATCATCGGCAGAACCTAAGAGTTCCGTGGTGGTCTCTTACTACGCTGGTAATTAATTTCGATTTCTGAGATGTGAGAAATCTTGTGCCAGTCTTCACCCTTCTCCTCCTCGTAACGTTCTGAAAGAAGGGGGCATTCATTCATCCTCAATTCCACTAGTGGTGCTGTAAGAACATAGTCTGGCAGTGCTTTCAACTTGGTACAGCCCTTGACTTCTAATTCTCGAAGTTGTGGCATTATTGCTGTCCTTGTATCTTTTTCTCCCAAGCTCATTCCAATTCCGTCCCACCCTTCCAACTCTTCCATTTTCCAGATACAGAGTTCTATCAGCTTCGGGAAAGCAGAAACCGGCGCCATTTCTCCGTTTTCTCCTTTCTTTGATATACCTTCACTGCCATTGTTAACAGGTCCTAATCCTAAAAATCCAACATCCAACTTTCTTGTTTTCACACCTATTTTTAATTTCTCAAGGTAAGGTAATCTTCCGAAAGGAGGCATAACCTCGAAGCTTCCACAGTGAGAGATATCAAGCCCCCTTAAATTGGTTAACGACATGATCCAGTTCGGTAACAAGGTCCCTCTGAATTCAGATATGCATAAAACTTGCAAGTTTGATGGTGGTTGCAAAGCTTCAATTAAAGCATTCTCGTCAACTCGCAGCTCTGTTTCATCTCCATTGAACAGCAGATATAAACCAATCAGGTACTTCTTCTTCTTGATTTCGGCTTTCACGGCTTCGTTCACATCTCTGACATTTAGCAGTTTCTCTATCCAAAGAGTCCCTCGAAGGTGACTTAAGTTTCCCAATTCACCAAGATTAGCTGCACCACTTTGACCCCTACTTCCACTAACAATGAAATTTGTTAATGTTCGAAGAGAAGTTAATTTCTCTATTCCTCTAGGCAGGAAGGCTACACCTGAACCAAATATCTCCAAATGCCTCAAACTGATGAGCTTTCTCATCTTTTGAGGTAATTTATTTAGAGCAACACACCAAGTCAGATCTAAGGACTGCAAATTATATAAATCACTTATTGTTTCAGGCAGTTCCTTTAACCACTTACAGTAAGAGAAATCGAGGTACCTCAGATGCAACAATTTCCCCAAGTCACTTGGAATTTCTTCAATCTGAGATACACTCAAATCAAATAACCTCAAATACGTCAAGTTGCGGAGCAATTCAAGCAGCGGTTTGCTGATTGCGGTATCGTTAAAAGACCTGATCAGGAGGCTGCGGAGTTTTATTGCGTTGTAGATGGACTGAGGGAATCGTGCCCAATTGGAAACTGTCATAATTGCATGACGAGCTCTTTCATAGAAAGACTCAGTTTTCTGTCTCTTCAGAACATCAGTTTCCACCGTGAAGCATTCATCCTTCATCAAAAACTGGGCGAAATCATGCACTATGTCATGCATCTTGAACTTTATAGAGTCCTCGTCCGTTTCTTGAAAATCCTGGAAGAAAGCACGCGTAGCTAAGATTTCGAAGTAGCCCTTACCAACCAGCTCCATTTCTTTACTCGGTGATGCCTTGAGGTAACCTTGTGCCATCCACATTTTAATTAATTTCCCTCTCTCCATCACATGATCTTTAGGAAACATGGCACAGTATGTGAAACAGCTTCTTATGGCAACAGGTAAATCATAATAACTCAGAAGCAAAGGGGGAAATATGCCCTTTTCAACCTCCTCTATTTCCCATAGTTCATTAGATAAAATATTGTCCCAGTCTTCTGTAGTTGTTTTAGATTGCATGAGACCTCCTAGTGTCTTCGCAGCAAGAGGCAAACCCTTACACCTATATACAATTTGCCTGCCAATCTCAGTGAACTTTTCACATGCATCCTGGCTTCTCCCATAGAACGCTACCTGACTGAATACCGACCAGCACTCCTCGTCCGTCAACTTCCCAAGGAGCAAAGAATAATCAGATTCCATCATCTTTGCTACTGTATCCTTACGAGTAGTCACTAAGATTCGACTTCCCGGGGCTCCACACTTGAGAGATTCTTTCAGTGGCTCCCATTTTCTAGGATTATCTTCCCACACATCATCAAGTACAAGAAGGAACTTCTTTCCCTCGATAGATTCAGAAATTCTTTTACACAGTGGTTCCAGCTCTACTAAATTTGGAGCTGCCCCGCTAAGATCTTCAATTATGGCCTTCGCAACCGTGTTCTCATCAAAAGGATGTGAGACACACACCCATATTCTCTTCTCAAAATAAGTCTTAATCTCATCAGCATTGTAGGCTAGTTGGGCAAGAGTTGTTTTCCCTAACCCTCCCATTCCCACAATGGAGATGACTTGAACTTTCCTTCCTTCTTGACTGCTGTCGCACAACAACTTGCTGATCACATTTTTCTTCTCATCTTCTCGTCCGTGCACCCTAGATACATCGACAAAGGAAGTAGTTTGCCGGTCGGGTTCTTTTTCGATGGCCTTGTGCAATTCAAAACTAAAAAAAGCTCTCCGTTTGGCTATATCTTCCAGTTTTTGACCAACTTGTATAATCTTACGGGCGATATCATGACGTCGAGCCACCCGACGGAAACTACAGCAGAAGGAGCACAGGAAGGAAGACACCACCGATTTTGGAGCTAAAGCATTTTCTGCTTCCTCCGCCCGACGGAAACAAAAGCAGCAGGAGCGCAGGAAGGAAAATACCACCGATTTTGGAGCTAAAGCATTTTCTGCTTCCTCCATTTCCCATTTCAGAACTGCAGTACTCCACTCATCCAACACATCATCCATATCATAAGACACATCTTTGAGGTCGTTCAGCCAATGTTTTACAGCAGCATCCTTCAGCTGTTTTCTCTCTGCGTCTTCAAGGACATCACGGATAGCTTGGAAATTGTTTTTGAGATGTTCAATTTCTTTCTCCACGCCTACAACAAGTTTCACTTCATGTTCTACCTGCAATGTAATTTTTCATCAGAACAAATTCAAAATCATACAAATCTTCAATTATTACTTCTGATTTTTTTATTTTTCTTCTTATATCATCATATATCATATATGTCAAGAATTTTTCTTGCTTTTGAGTAGGCAGCTTTAGTGCATAGAAACAACAAGAGGTATATATGTACATAACAAATAATTTTTTTGGTAAATCTCAACAGTAGTCCCCAAATTATAACTCAAATCTCAATTGAGTTCCCGGAAAATTCTTTTATCTCAATTGGATCCCCAAGATTTCAAAAATAAACAATTTGAGTTTTTCGTCTCAACTCTTCAAAATTCTTTTATCTCAATTTTTTTGAATTAGCATAATTCGAGAGATAAGAAGGGTTTAAACACACATATAGGGATAGGGCAAGAATTCATTGTTCAAAATACAAATAAAAAGGATATTTTTACTTTGACAATTTTATAACATAATAGTGTGTATTTTAATGGCTCTGATCCTTTCTGTATGTATTGTTTTTTAGATTAGCCTAAACCTTTATATATTCTTTAATTGTTAATTATATGTTTAATTACAAATTGTCCCTTCGAAGCTTGTTAATTTTTCAATCAATCACATAGAATTTACTTTTTGTTAATTATCTACTTGAAAATTCAAAATTGCTTTCAACGGGAGGAATCCATTAATCATAATGGAAATCAATGAAAAAGAGCTCCCTTTTCACATTACTTACATTAATTTTAAAATCATCAAACACCACTGATGGAAAAATTATGTATAAACTTTTTTAAGAAATAAATTGCAATAATCTCATATTATGTATGCATGTGTAACACATGGTTTGATGAAAGTGAAGTGCCGATTGAAATAATTAATATGGAAATAGGTTGAAAATCGAGATTATAAAGAAAAATAAGCAAAGATTTCTATATATATACTAGAACATATTTTATCCTAACATTTGGTTATTATCTTGAGACAAAAAAAAAACTTTTAAAATGATAAAAATTTATTTCAAAATTATTCACTAAAAATATTTATTTTATATTTATTTTATTGTTGATTCAACTAAATACATTTTTATCTCTCCTATTTAAAACATTAATCAAACACAATTTTACGATATATGGAAAGCATATAATATAACTCTCATGATAATCTTGATCGTTTAATTTTCTTATTATCTTGCTTCAAAAAATAAAAACGCAGATAAAATTAGTAAAAAACTATTTGCGAATTGCTGAAATATAATTAAGAATCTTTGACAAAAGATAACACGTATAGTTCTCAAAACAATAGTTCTTGAATAGAGAAAAGCTTTGGCATGCATGCATGCAAGCATAACTAAACGACGTTTAATTAGTACCTGATGACGAGCGATTGTCATCATCTGCTCCAAGATTGTGGATACAAGTGCATCAGCCATTGTTGATTTCGATATTTGATCGGAGGAAGAGGAAGGACAGATAGATCAAAGCGGGTGTTAATATTGATTGATGGAATTGATGAGGAGCTGAACAAAGGGTTGTCTGCCTTTCACAGAACGTCGGGTTTGAGCCTTTGAGCTTCTGTAAAAAGCATAGTATTGATGCTTAATTGGAACGCAAGGAAAAAAAAAATATATGCAAAGCTTATACCAAAACCAGTTATGAACGTTCTGCTTTGCCATGATAAGTAATAAAAAACTTAAAAGCAAAATTTACTTTGTAAAATATATACAATAATAAAACAATATAATTAATAAAGACTAAATAAAATATATAAAAATAATGAAGATCAGGGGATAAAGACAACACTTTTATTTTGTATATATAAATTTATAATTATATATGCATGTCTCATTCTCTCAACGATATTTCTATCTATAGATACATGTATATAAATACTTATAAATTTAGAAAATCATTAAAAAATATAGATTTAAATGAACTTAATAATAATGAATAAATATAATAATAAAAAAACATGGAAAGTTATCTAGACAGTATAATTTTATAACAGTAAATCATTGTTACTTGAGAAATGAATAATTAATGTAAATTAAGGGGTAAGTACTTGAGCTTAAGAATAAGAAAGGAGTAGTTTTGCGCATTAATTAGAAAGGAGCCTTCACTTGAAGTTTCCAAGGCAAAACAAAACAATGACAGTCGGTCATGAAGAACGCTTACAGAAAGCTTACGATCAAAAGGCATATGGTCCTTCCTGTCTTTTCATTTCTTCAATGCCGCGTTGCTGACACTACGAAGACTCGGAGAAAAAGTAAGGAAAAATATGTTTTTTTTTTTTAATGGTGATTTTTTTTTAATTATTGATTTTTTTTAATTTAGTCTTTATATAATATTATTATTAGAATTTAAAATTAATAATTTATTTTAATTTGTTTTTTATATAATTATAATGGTTAATATTAAAAAAATAATTAAATTTTTCACTTATTACGTTTTGCTTTCCTCGCTCTTTTCTACTATTGTGTACATCTATGAGCCATAAACTATAAAAAATATATTATATAAATGATCCAAACCAAAATATGAATATATTTAGTAAAATTTAACCGAGAAATGGGGGATAATAATAATAATAATAAATAAATAATTATCATGATCTCATGACTCGTAATTTGGATTGTGAAATCGTGATAAATCTATAAAAAACAAATTAAAAATAATAATAATTATGAAGTTTAATTTTTAATCAATTCAATGTTAAAAAATAAAATTAAAAAAATAATTAAAAAATAACACGAGTGAACACAACCACCCCGCAAAACTCGTAACCTGAATTATGAAACCGAGATAACTATATAAAAAATAAATCAAAATAAATTATAAAGTTCAATATTTGATAAACCTAGTATTAAAGAATAATTTTTTTAAAAAAAATTAAGTTTAAAATTAAAAAAAAAAACCTCAAAAAATTTGAAGATTAAAGTGAAAAAAACTTTGTATTTTAATATTCATTACTGTAGAAAAATATAAGGAGCTTTTAAAACATGTTAAATTAAATTATGATCAAGCTTGATTTGTTTAGTTAACGGTCAACCTCGAACACATATTTTATTGAGTCGATCTCGAATCAAGATCGAGTAGTTTAATTTGTTTTACATGCATAGAAATGTCTAGCCATGTGGCTATTGGATAAAAAAAAATTAAAATAAAATTGAAACATGAATGAGGCAATTCAAACAATTAGAGGGCAATCGAAGGAACTTGCAAGATTTAGGGACTGTTTAATAATTTAACCTCAATGCCAATTTTATGAACTACTTCTCTTACTTCTCTTCAGATATTCACACACACACGCACTTGACATTAAACCTTTGATGTTGTCTTTTTTCACTCTCAAATTTCATGCACTCAAAGCCAAACCCTCACTCAATCCTGTATCTTACACACCTCTCAAAATACTATGTTACTACTACAACAGTACTGATAATAACGTCGATGACAACAACATCAAGAATGGGTGTAACACCCCAATTTCACCACCACCACAAAAACAACATTTACAGCAGCAGTCTCTTGTTAGATCAATTTGTTCACTTGTCTGTGAATCTTACTCCCAACAAACCCCACATGTGAGACTGTTGCAATCTCCAAGTATCAATCTTTCTGTAAATCCTGATTCATTAACCCATGAACAGGCTATCACTGTTGTTGCTTCACTGGCAAGTGAGGCAGGGTCAATGGTGGCATTGAGTTTTTTCAATTGGGCAATTGGGTTTCCTAAATTTAGGTACTTTATGAGGTTTTATATTGTTTGTGCAACTTCTTTTATTGGTAATGAGAATTTTGAGAGAGCCCATGAAGTTATGGATTGTATGGTGAGGGTTTTTGCTGAGATTGGGAAGTTTCAGGAGGCTGTTAATATGGTTATTGAAATGGAAAATCATGGGTTGGTTTTGACTGTTAGGACTTTGAATTGTGTTACTGGTGTTGCTGGTGAAATGGGGTTGGTTGATTATGCAGAGAACATGTTTGATGAAATGCGCGTGAGAGGTGTTTGTCCTGATTCTGTAAGCTATAAGTTGATGGCTATTGCTTATTGTAGGATGGGCAGGATTTCTGACACGGATAGGTGGTTAAAGGATATGGTCCGTAGAGGTTTTGTTGTTGATAATGCGACTTGTACTTTGATGATTAGCACGTTTTGTGAGAAGGGTTTTGCGAGTAGAGTGTTTTGGTATTTTGATAAGTGGGTGGAATTGGGTTTAAAACCAAATTTGATAAATTTTACATCGTTGATTAATGGGTTGTGCAAGAGGGGTAGCATTAAGCAAGCGTTTGAGATGTTGGAGGAAATGGTTAAGAAAGGTTGGAAACCGAATGTATATACGCACACGGCCTTGATTGATGGGCTGTGTAAGAAGGGGTGGACTGAAAAGGCATTTAGGTTGTTCCTTAAGCTTGTTAGGAGTGATGATTACAAACCAAACGTGCATACATACACTTCCATGATTCATGGGTATTGTAAGGAAGATAAGTTGAATCGAGCAGAGATGTTGTTGAGCAGAATGAAAGAACAAGGATTGGTTCCTAACACAAAAACATACACTTGTCTCATTGATGGGCACAGTAAAGCAGGGAATTTTGAAAAGGCATATGAGTTGATGGATTTAATGGGTAAAGAAGGTTTCAGTGCCAATATTTTCACATATAATGCGTTTATAGATAGCCTCTGTAAAAAGGGAAGGTTTCTAGAGGCTTGTAAACTGCTTAAGAAGGGATTTAGACTTGGATTACAAGCTGATACTGTAACATATACCATCCTCATATCTGAGCTCTGCAGGCGAGCTGATACCAGGGAGGCCCTTGTATTTTTCAGTAAGATGTTTAAAGCTGGAGTACAACCTGATATGCATACATATAACACACTGATTGCTGCCTTCTCAAGACAAAGAAGAATGGAAGAAAGTGAGAAACTTTTTGCAGAAGCTGTTGGTCTTGGCTTGGTTCCAACCAAGGAAACATACACATCCATGATATGTGGATACTGTCGTGATAGAAATGTTAGTTTGGCTCTAAAGTTTTTCAATAGGATGAGTGACCATGGCTGCACACCTGACAGTCTTACATATGGGGCTCTGATAAGTGGTCTTTGCAAAGAATCCAAGTTGGATGAGGCATGCCTGTTATATGAAGCTATGGTTGACAAGGGGCTGTCCCCATGTGAAGTTACTAGGCTAACACTAGCATATGAGTATTGCAAACAAGATGATTCTGCTACTGCCATGGTTATATTGGAGAGGCTAGACAAAAAACTCTGGATTCGTACAGTTAACACATTGATCAGGAAGCTTTGTAGTGAGAGAAAAGTAGGCATGGCTGTATTGTTCTTTCATAAATTATTGGACAAGGACCAGAATGTGGATCGTGTAACTTTGACTGCATTTACTACTGCATGCTACGAGAGCAACAAGTATGCTCTTGTTTCTGACTTGTCTGAGAGGATCTCCAAAGGAATTGGTTAGCAGTCCAGTTTAATAAAAGCAAGTGAATTTCGTTGCTTTAACATACCTGCTTGGCGAGTTGCTTGGTGATTTTAAGGAGATTACTTTTCCTTACCAGTGGCATAGTTTTGATTTGGTATCGTCACTGGTCATTTCAAATCTTGAAGAATGCCATCTCACAACTCAAAATAAGGAATAAACAGCAAAGAGTGCATACATTTAGCAATTCAACTGAGTTGGCCGAGTTATTGACTGAATGTGGATTTAGCTTTCAAGTTTGTGAATCACCTCCCCACTTAGGAATCACTGTTCATTTTCTATGCAAGGCAAGATTGAGAGTTCTGTGAAGCGGAGTTGGAAGGTTGGAGTAGATGCTAGATGTTACTCGTGATTTTTCCCATCTTTAAACATTGATCACCAATATATCGGGCTTGATGCTGATGGAGGTGGAACTGAAACGCATTGAGCCACTTGAGATGGCTATGATGATTAAGCAATTCCAGATACGACCAATTTTCTGGTGTCCGAAGTTATATATTCTTTCATATACTTTCTTACTTTTCAGATAAGATTGGGGAACAAGAGACACCTGATTTCGATTGACCCAGTGGCTGCAATCACCATCTTTACATGGGGTTGAGATTTTTTACTTGTTAAAGATGGCAAACTATAATTAGAATGATGCTAATTGTTTCTTTCTTTTCATAGTAATAAATTTATAAGTCTTTACATCTCTAATTAAGCATAACTTGAATATCCGTCATAGTTTTCTTTTCTGTACCCGGTAAATGATATTTCTGAAATTTTTGAACTTGTAATGTGATGTAGGCCTGGGGCTGGGATACCTGTGTTTGGACTGGTTTCCCTTGTTAAGAAATAGCAACCAAGATGGTTAAAGATATCGAACAAAATCCAATTGAGATTTATTCTCTTGCTTTTTTCAGCAAAGCAGTATATGCTGCTAGCTGGAGGTGTAATCCGTTGCCATCGCGGATATCGTGCTAGACCTCTGTTGTGAGCTTGAACCAGAAGATCTCTGACAGCGTAATGCATGAATGATTCATTTTACCCTTGATTTTGTTCAGCTATAAGCACAATCTCGTCATTTGGATATAACAATCGAAATTGAGCTGAAGACGCATTGCAGAAAGCAAATCAAGATGAAATTCTAAATTGAGCTTCACACAAGTTACGCCACTGTACATTACAAGCTCTGTAGGCGTTGCAAGGCGGAGGCTCGATTCCTAAACCTTGGTTAGGGAGGATGTGAATGCTACAGCTAGGGAACTTTACCAATTTGCCAACTCCAACAGCCCTCAATTTAGCACTTGCAACTAGAGAGGCCCATCTAAAGCCTAACCCTTGGTAGTAGGAAAAAACAAAAAAATCTAAAGTCAAATGTTCATGCATACCCTTATGAAACACAGACGGCATGACGCTGCCTGATGATTATAGTGAACAGACACAAATTGATTTGCACATCTAGTACATTGTATGAACACGTCATCTAACTTGATTCAATAAAATTTTTAAACCAGTTCAAATTTGATTAGATAAATTTA
>Ga0325410_1004556_pt1 | contig 15458 bp, 8 predicted proteins | sample PopdelMetagenome_16_FD_206182 | JGI IMG/M metagenome (GOLD analysis project Ga0325410, IMG submission 206182) | Populus deltoides microbial communities from Bellville, Georgia, United States - Xylem-PdIQD-R3 | ecosystem: Host-associated > Plants > Phyllosphere > Stem > Wood/Secondary xylem...
AATGCTTAACCAGCTATGTTTATCAGCTGTCGTCATTTTCCAGTCTATGTAGTCATTTATTTCGAATGTGAACATTTACAAATCACTAATTTGGTTGTTCTTTCCTTTTATGTTTCTTTTTTTTTTTCTTTTTTCTTTTTTGTAATACGCTCATTTTATTTTCCTATGAACTATCTCTGCACCATATATCAAGAAACATTAGTCTGTATTCCTTAAGGAATGGTTTCCCTTTTACGTTGAATGAATGATTACTGGAAGGAGCTTTATTAATTTAACCTAAAATTCTCCAGTTTTTAAAATCTTAGACGAATATATTAATAATGATGACTGCAGGGTTCTATAGTTATATTTACACATGCATATAGCTCACATAATACATACGTAGTTAAGTAAAATTCAGCAGAATTAACTTGCTGTGCTTGCTTGCATGATCAAGTAAATAAGACAAAGTATCATGATCATGACTTGAAAATTCAACAGAACTTACTGTCTATATATATGGAAAGTAAATTCTCGTGATCAAGCCAGTTATGCAAGCATATAATCCGTGCTTAATTACTGTCAGGTTTTCTTTCCAGGACACTGGTAGCCAGTATATATCAGATTCCTAGAAATTATCTTTTGACATGGTGAAATCATAACAGCTAAAGAAAGCTATACTTAACCCCACTTCATGGAAGTTTTATTTTCATGATGGAAATGAAATGAGGAGGGAGACGAGTTTTTTCTTATTAATTTGCTGCTATTGCTTTGAACCAGATTTTCATGTTCTGCGTGCCATGTCTCTGCAGGCTATCAGCTTTTAAAACAAAGGAAAGGAAAGCTAATACCCCAGAGTGCGTAAAGGTATTCCCGCTTTTTTCCTTCTGCTTATGACAAATAATAATAATAATAATTAAGAAAGAAATTAGTGCGGAATGGTACCCCCAACGGAATCTCTTAATTAATTATCGTGTGGCATCTAAGGCTGGACTGGAAAGTGAAAATCACTTCCTATAAAAAATAACATGAGGGAAATGAATCAATGATATAATATAGTAATTAATCAGCACTAGCCTAAGTTTTCTGATTCCTGGTAAGAATGTCTTTGTGGTATATCTTTCCAGGCTCTGCAATGTGTAGAAATTGATAATGCGGTGGCCACACAGGTTATCTTCTTCCCCTTCTAGTGCATTCTAGACGGATAAATATTATTTTTTCAATAAAATATTTAGACATTGTAAACGCATTTCAAAAACAAGAAAGAAATCCAATAACTCACATTATAATCTTGACCAATTAAATAAACTAGTTTTATTTGAATCTTATGGGAAAAAAAAGATCACGATAACATGAATCGAAAATATCCTCGAGCTCAGATCTATTTTTTTAGATGAGAGTAAAAAAAACATAATCTTAACAACCCTTATTATATTGAATAATTTGATACAAAAATCGACCGTGATGATAGCTGCAATCATCACCAGCCAATAGTAATGTTCTCTATACATCGGAATCTAGCGACCTCCCTCTCTTCTTCACTAAAAATAGATTGAAAAAGAAGAAAAAAAATATAGTTTAGTATCAAAATTAAATTTTTAAAAATTAAAAGGACCAATCACCTAATAGCTAAAATGATAAATAACGTCTAAAATGAACTTTACAAACAAATTTCAATGCCACCATGAACCATCTATTTTACTTGCCATTTTCATGTCAATATTTGACTTTCAATTCAACTTTTTCTTTGAAAAAAAAACATACAATTGGGTTATAATTTTCACTCAAAAATGCTCAAATGTAAAAATAAAAATTTAAATTTTTTTAAAAAAATTACTATTAAAATCCATGGCGACCATGAGAGTGGATAAACAATAATGTATAGGAAAACTCCTTTTATCTTTTAGATTATATTATAATATAACATAATGAATAGTTACATAGTTTTTGTTACGTAACCATGATATTAAGGTCAGATTAACTTTCTAAAAGCATTATTTCTTTCACTATTTCGATTTTCTTCATGAAAATACAACTTGCTCCACAGAGGAAAGTGGAGGTGGATAAACAATAGATCGATGCTCATCGCTCTATGATTTTGAAATAAGTTAGTGATGAGGTATAAAAATTCCAATAATTTAGAAGCAACATTTATATAATGAATAATTAGTTAATTTATTACCTCTTACAACTTGATATATTCTTTCTAGTTAAGGCTTATACATGGTATCTGATAGGTTAATATAGCTAATAACTGCAAAAAAAAAAAAAGATTTTAGATTAGATGAGGATTCTTGAATGCTTGAGTGAGTATATTTTTAGAGAGAAAAGGTACACTGATATTTTGAAAAATTGACTCTGAAATTAAATACGTATACGAAAAATATTGAGAATGAAGGGGTTGTAAACTTGAAACTTGAAAGGTTCATTGGATATTTATAGCTAATAAATCTTGTTTTTTCATGGGAAGAGGAGCTAAAGAGTCATTTTATCTTTATAATATTTTGAGTTGTATTTCACTTAAAAAAATATATATTAAATAATATAAATATTGAAAGATTCATGTAGAGATCCTAAAAAATTACCGAGTGAGTATTGGGCTCAAACGAGTTTCCTGATTAAGTGAAGAGCAAAAAATAAGTTATTAGTGGTTTTGAACCTGTTAAATCTGATTTCCTTACCAGAAAAAGCTCTGTCAAAGAAGTTTCAAAGCCATACCAAAAGCCCACCCAACCAAAATTTAAGAAAACTAGAATTCATGGATGTGATTAGATGTGGTTGAAATTACATTTTGCTTTGATCACAGTTTTGAAAGTATCTGGTTAGTCAATATATTTTACATGAGTTTCTCTAAAAATTCTCTTATAAAATCTTGGTTATGAAAAAATTTGTAATTTTTTTTAACTTATTTTTTCAAAATGCAATGCCAAACATGAATTAGATTCTAAAAAACAATTGTCGTGAAAATAGTGATGGGTAGATTAACATGTATAGTAATAAACAACGAATTTATGTTTGTACGGCATCCTGGACAAGACAACAAACTTTTGCATGTCCTCGTCATTAGCACAGAAAACTACATTTTTCACGTATGCAAATTGCTATTGAAAACGCAGAGAGGCAGGTCTCTATCAAGTAATTATCAAATAGGCAACAGGAGTTTCTAATGGCAAATCTTTTGATCAGCTTATCGTGTCGTCCCTGATATTCTATCCAGCAGGAAACGATGTGCAATACAACCACTCTAAATAGACAGTATAAATAAACCACCATATGTGTTCAAGCTCCTCATAGGGAAGCCTTCTACTCTCAACAATCTTCAGAAATATACTCACTTCGCACGCCTTCTAAACATCTCTCAACAGCCACGTCAAACTCTTGAGCCCACTGTGACAATGGATGTGGTGAATGTATTGATTCAAGACAAGCCAGTGGTGATTTTCAGCAAGAGTTCTTGCTGCATGAGCCACTCTGTCGAGACACTTATACGAGGATTTGGAGCTAATCCAACAGTTTATGACCTCGACAGAATTCCAAATGGACAACAAATTGAAAGGGCATTAATGCAACTTGGGTTTCGACAGAGTGTACCTGCTGTGTTCATAGGCCAACAGCTGGTTGGTAATGAAAGGAATGTGATGAGCCTACATATTCAGAACCAGCTAGTCCCATTGCTTATACAAGCAGGTGCTATTTGGATTTAGAATAAGTTGTTTCTCCCTGACACAGGACATGGATCATGTCATCCTGCTCAACATTTAGATAAGCTACTAGTTTTTTCTTTTCTTTTCTTTTTTTCCGAGAAGCAGAAAATAATAAGAGGCATGGTTCAGAACCTGTTTTAGTTTTTAATTTATCCTGACAGGATCACTCTTGTTTGCTAATAAGAACTTCCACACATCTATGCTGTCTTCGGTAAAGATGTTGAGCTTTTGTTTCTTTCTATGGGTTCAAAATCAAGCATTTTGGTGCACACACCGATATCTGGTGTGAGATACAGAGCATGAGCACTTTGTGTTGAGGATAACAAGGGCTTGGAAGACTTGTGAACATTTGTCAACCTTCTTTATAATAAATGAGAAATTTCATTACAGCTGAAAACCTTACGCAAAGTAACTACAAAACAAAAAATCAAAACTGTTCCTTGCAAAAACACAGAATGTGACAAAAGTTAGAGTACATTGCATTTAGCATTGCCTCCTAAAGATGCTTATAGCACCATAAAATCTGTGCTGGGCAGATTGCAAAATTTTCCTTTTGTTGGACAATCTGAACCATGGAGCTTGTTGTTCCTTCCTTTATGAAGTAGATGTACGAGCGCCAAATGAGAGCAAAGAACAGTTGGTCGAGACTCATGATCTTGATCTTCTTGATTGAGCATAACGCGCATAAAAGTGATATTCCTGCCATCTTGATTTGCCTACTCCTGGTAGTTAACTGGCTTGCTAGACAATAAGCCATGTCTTTGGGCATGCATTCTCCCCAAAAGTAGCTTTACACCAACTCACTCACCCTTTATAGTATCATTAACTTCAGAACAAGGCTGAAAATGGTCGTCAATTGCAGCCTGGATATCCATTTGATCTTGATCTGGTTGAAGATCAAACCCAATTTTCATCTTAATGTTGCCTTGGATTACCTTTTTTAGTTTCTTATAAGTTGTCTCCTATAAAGCACCCATTCTTCAGTCTAGTACTTCCTAGTAATCCTATAGCTCGATGAAACTTGCAATGCCTGCAGCTTTTAATTTTAATTCCTTTCTCGTTGTCGAGCCTAATCCTTGTGTTCTTAATCTGTTCTGGTTCCATTGAGCTATAGGATTGCTGAATGATAAAGGAGTTGATAAAAATTAATGAGAAATCTTGTGGGGATTTGTCTCCTTGTTGTCTGCATGAAACACTAATGTTTTTTTTTTTTTTTTTAATTAACGTGGGTGTCCAGGTTAGCTTGTACACATCTCGACTAATTCTACGGACCCTGAAGTTAACGACCATATAAGTTTCTAGTGGCTATCATATTAACAACTATAAGGCTCGAACCTGAGATCATAAAGGAGCAAACACAGATGTTTTCTTAGACATACAGGCTGTTTTTTTTTTTTTTTAAGTTGTTGTTTTGAGGGCTCAGGATTAAGCATTCTGCTAATTAGTTGCTTTCTGATGAATAAAATTTGATAACTCATTAAAAAAATATAATGGGGGGAAAATGGGACACTGGATCAAGGATTAGCGGTAGAAAAATGACAAGTGATCTACCAAATTATCTGCATCGATTCAGAGAACGTGCTGGAGTTGACACATCACATAATCATGTTTAAAGATTTTGAAGAAAAATATAAAATTGAGTGGTTTGGAAATAACATTCACATTCTGAGTCACGTTGTGATGGGTTATTTCCTGTTCTATGCTTGAAAGGTAGGATTAGACAATTTTGGGAGAAATTTCTTTGTTTTGGGCCTCGAAGTACAGATAACTTACTGCTATGGAAACCAAATTAGCAAAAGATTGTCCAAGTTAGGACTTGAACTTGAGGTTCTGCTTTGCCTCAGTACATCTGAGCTCCATGCTCCCTGATTGCTCACATCAATTTTCAAACGCTTTTTTAAGCATCAACATTGCTGTTGGAATTTCGTCTAATGGATTGCATCTGGAAAAGCTATAAAAGTGAGAATACAGCAGTCAGCCATATCTTTCTGGATAAAATAGCGTATCACCACAAACAGAACCATCATGCATGAACAACTTGATAAATCAATGTCAGAGTGTGTAATCCAGATAATGATGCCATAAGTCAATATCACAATCTATTCGATATTCAAGTTTTGAAAATACTGAGCAGTAAGATGATGACATAAAGACTTGCAAATAACTTTCTGATAAGGAACTCATTTGATTCTATTGCTTCGAATATATTCTCGAATAAGAATTAACTTCTAGATTCTACTTCGAGATCACTGATGTTCTACCTCAAGAAAAATGTACACATGAACCTAGCCAATGAACATGCTCAATATACATAAACAAAAAGGAATAAAAGGGGAGCAATAAACTTCAGTAATTATAAAACACAAAAAAATCTGCCGGCATGTAAGTTGTAACTTGCACAGAAGACATGGCAAGGACTTGGTAAAGAGAGACTAGCAAAAAGCATTCGTTCTACCTAAAGAAATTTATACACAAGAACCTAGCCAATGAACATGTCCAATATACATAGACAAGGGGAACAAAAAGGAAGCAGTAAACTTCAGTGTTTCTAAACGTACTTGAAAAAAAATGCTGTCGGCAGACATATCAGTAGGAACTTGCACAGAAGACATGGCAAGGACTTCGAAAAGAGAGGCTAGCAAAAAGCATTTGGGCAACATCTGCAAAGCTAACTGGGCTGTTACAGACAGCATTGTAACATACAAAGATTGGTAGCCTCTAAAGAAAGTTTTCTTTAGGACAAGGTCCAAACAAATGTTTGGACTTTTGGGGCTGACTACCATGAACTACCACACAAGACAGAGCAAGGACTTAGAAGAAAGCAATCGGTATGCAGGTCATTGCACCACTAAAACAAAGAAGGTTGACAGCAAGGTAACATCCCAGAGTTCATAGACTCTAAACAAAATCTCTTTTTAGGATATAGTCCAAAGAAATGATGACATTTTCTTTGGACCACCATTGCAGAAAACATATAGCAAGCATTTGTGAAAAAGAAACCTGATAGCCAAAAAACCAATTGAGCATGCAGATCACTGTATCACTAGAACAAATGAAGCTGACAGGGAGCTAGCATCCCAGGGCTCGCAGCCATATCAGCGGCCAGGCTTGTAAATCATACAAGTTTCAAAAGGATATCCCGCTGTTTCAGTCGTCAAAAGCACCTTGGGGATCGTCAATAAGAACCGAACAAAGGCAAAAGAAACATACCCTAAAGGAATTCGTCTCTAAAAATAAGTAACAAAAGAAACAGAAACGGAAAATAAAATCCTTCAAAAAAGTGCTTCTTCTGAGAAAAATTGACAAAAAAAAAAAGACAACGGTGTAATAACATCACGATGAAGTATTTGACTAGGGCTTAGAAATCTAGAAAATATTAATGATTTGATAGTCAAGGAAAAATGATGCAGCGATTATTTCTGAATAAAATCTCTTAACACGCTGCTTCTCTTCTCTAGATTTGCATTCCTCCGCCAATTGTCTACTGCAGTTCGGACAATGGCATTTGCCTGACGCATCTCCACAGCAGAGAAATTGTGCTCCACTATTCCCAAAGGTCCAGGTTGCAGTACCTTAACCACCGTTTCCATCTCTTGTTCAAGCTGCCTGTATCATCAGATACGATTAAAAACAGTAACTACAATTTTCAGTCGGATTGATAAGAATTTAAAACAAGCAATCCGTATGATTTTACTCTAAATTGAAAACCTAATTATTACTATTGTTAAATAAATAAACTGTTTTGGACCTTACGAGTCTTGAAAAGGGGAAAGCACTTCGCATTCCAGAAAGAGATATGCGCATATTTCCTTCTCGAAGACAATCAGTCCCTTTCTTTTTGCGATTGAATTCAATTGAATTGCGTTTCGTGCTCAAAGAAGGAAGCTGGAAGAGAGAGACGGTTGGTTTGTTTTGCTTTTTGTTTATAAAGTGATGCCGTTTTGTTTCCTGAAGTTTATGAAAGGAAAGATATTATGGGGAAAAAAAAAAACTACGGCTCCACCGGGGAACGAACTCAAAAGTCAAAATCACTAATTCCGTAGACCAACGCCTTATTCGTTGGGCCAGAGTAGAGTCCTTCTTCGTTAAGGGAGCTTGGGCCAGATATTTTTTTTATAAATAAAATATATATACAGTTTTTTTTTTATGTATTTTGATACATTAAAAAATTTTAAGAGTAAATTAAAAAAATACATATAAAAAAGCATCATTTAAAAAATAAATTTAGAAAAAAAAACCATGTGTTCTTGTGTTGATGGGCCTAACAAGTCAAGCCAGTGCATCTGGCCCATTTAGTAAGAGTTGCGCGCTTGAGCTTTTAAATTTTTTAGTCGCAAATGGGAGGGATGAATTTTTTGAAAAAAATAAAATCAGACAATATTTTGTCTGATTTTTTCTGGATTCTAGACAATATGTTGGCTGGCAAATTAAAACTCAAGCTTTTTTATTAAAAAAAAACTCATTTTTCATCCTATTATTAACCCAAAAATACTTATAAAACAATCTGGGCATCTTAATAAACCTATACATAACTTCAAAAAAATAACCCTAAAAATCATCCTAAAAACTAAAATCAACCTGAAATACAAAATCTTCTAGAGCTCATATTTGTTTTTTAAGTACTTTTAATGTAAAAAAAAATAATAATACCTATATTGAACTCCTCTCATTAAATAGAATCATTTGAGATAAAAATCAATTATTTTGGTTGTCAAAATCAATGTCAACGATATTTTTCTCTCTCGGTCATTGAAATCCAGCAATTTTCTCTCTCCTCTCTCAAACTAGGAACTAAAAAATAAATTTTTGGATCAAATTAAATTATTTTTTGTTGAAACATGAAAAATTGAAGGGATCCTATTGTTATAATTAGTAAAGAATCAAGACTAAGTTGAACATTTTGCAAAAAAATTCAAAAATTATTTTTCAATTTCACCCTCCCTTAACAATTTTAGCTAAATTAGCCACCAATTAGAACCTTGAAGGAAAAAATTAAAAAATAGATAAATAAAAAAAGAACTTAAAAAAACACTTATGGGCACGGTGAATCTATAATACCTATGAGTGTGAGGCTAAAGTACGTGAGAGAATAATATTTCTCCCACGCCTTTTAGAGTTTTATATAACTTTTTTTTTTGCATGGATAAAAAAAATGAATTAAAAAAAATGTTTAGACTCCAATGAACTATTTGATATCGTTATTAAATATGATTTAATAGATAAACTGTGAATTATCTCGAGTTAATTTTTTTTACTTAGCTCTAGTTTAAAATTAATCCTTTGAGAGTTGCTCTAATATGATAGTCGAGTTGATATGTCAGAAGATAACCCAAACAACTGATAAAAAACATAGTTTAGCTTTTTTTTAAAAAAAATACATGATTGCAATTTTTAAAAATATGGAGATTATGACATATTAGATCTACCAAGTTTCATGACTTAATTCACTAAACCTATGAACGAGTTCATGGACTCCACTAGGTTTAACAATTTTTTTTAAAATTATTTTTTTACTTAATTATATAATATAAAAAATAAACACTTATATAATTAAGCATCAATCAAATATCAAAATGTGTTTTTTAAGACTGCAATAATTTTATAGAAAGCAAATCGAAACAAATTATGAAGAACATTTAAAAATCGATCAAATGTTGAAAGATAAAATTGATTAAAAAAACTCTCAATTGAAAAAAGAAAAAAAAAGGATAAAAGATGGGATTTTTTTAAAAAGAAATTATTTGGTATTGTTATTAAATTGAACCCAACGGGTCAACCTTGAAACTCTTTGGCCTGACTCCTTGTTTAACTCAGGTTTATAATTAACTTGTACGAGAGTTTACTCTGTGTAACTTAGTTGACCTGACAAATCTAAAGGAAATCTCGACAACCAGTAAAAACATGATTTGGTTTTTTAAAAAAAATTCAACATAATTTTTTTTAATATTAAAAGAATGATATATTAGATCGACTCGAGTTTTGCGGCTTAACTCGTAAAACTTGTGACCCGAATCACGGAGTTCACTAGTTTTAAAAACTTTGTTTTTTAAAACATAGTTTATTTAATGATATAATAATAAAAATAAATGTTTATAAAAATTAATCACCTATCAAATGACATTACGTTGATTCGAGACTTGAAATGTAATTAAATAATTTTATTATACTTAAAAATTGAAAAAGATATTCATATTCCTGATTAATTTTTTAATCACTAATAAACTATATAAAAAAATAAAAATACTCCCAGCACAAAAACATTTGAACATTTGAATTTGTGTTCGGTTTTTAGTTTTTTGTTATCAACTTTCCACGCTGCTTTTCTGGATTGGGATAGTATCTGAATTATCTGTGACACGACCACCAGTACAGCTAACCTCTTGCGTTCTGTCTGTTAGTCTATACGGCCTACTTTTTTTTTTTTTTTTTTGGAATTTTTTCTTTTCTATAAATGTATTATAGAAAAGAAATTGATTGCATTCGAGGATCACATCGTGATCATTTTTGTGACCGAATGATTGCGCATGCGGTTTCTTATTTTATATATTTTTCTGTTTATTGCTCCTTTTGAGCATAGTTTTACGATGGCATTTTGGATATAAAGTGTATATATATATATATATATATATATATATATATATAAAATCAATGATTACGAAAATAATTATTACAACAACCATTTTTTAAAATATAAAATTAATTTAAAAAAATATTTAATATATAAAAAATTAAAGGGTGGTTTGTAAATAGAAAGAAAGAAAAACTATTAAATTATTAATAATAATAGAAGAAAAGGAGGTGAAAAAATTATTTTGAGGTGTAGTTGGAGACAAAAAAAAAAAGAAAATGAAAAGAAATTTTAAGAAATTAAGGGGTTTAATTATATCCTCCAAGTCCAAGGATAAGGGTATAATTTAACCCCACTTTTGGTTCCTTTGAGGGTAAATTTTAATCCCTTTTTTATTTATATTTTCATCATCATCACACAACACTCAAATTAGATGTGGAATATATTTTGTCTCAATTATATATTTAAAAGTATTTAATTGATTATATATTTACATGAATGCCACTAAAAACTATCTCTAAGAACTTTGATAAAAAAAAAAAAAACTATAATTTATAAATGAAAATTTAATTTATTTTTGTAAATCCGCAAACATCCCATGTGCCAAACACAGACCAAAGAAGAGTCCCACCAATTTATTTTTGTCATGTTCGTGCAGAAGACAGAGTAGATGATATCAGGAGTTGCTTGAAAATTGAAATGCGTGTCCTAAAAACCCCATGCATTACATATTTTCCAGACATCATGGCCTTTTACAGAACAAGTTTGATTGAGCTCCTGCGCCTTCAACGGCCCATCAAACAAAAACTTAAGGCAGCAATATTCTCGAACAAACTTGGCAACTCAGTATCAACACTCCAAAATCACAATATATTTACTATACACCTTTTTTTTAACTTGAAATTGTTCCCACACATTTACAGTCATGAAACCGAGTGACGCCTTCTCTTCTGGAATAAGAACCTTGTTTCTGAATTAGCCTTGCCCCCTAGGGGCTTAAGACCATTGATTCGAAATAGGGTGTTAAGCTTGCTTAATTTTTTGGTGAATGATTTGAACAACTTGTTTGCAGGGTGAGTCCTTACCAGCTCCTGTTTCATGGACACATGGTCCTTCTCGAGATCAGTCAGCCTCATTCTCATTCTTGCTACTTCAAGCTTCAGCTCTCGGTTCTCTCTTCTAACCGATGCATAATTATCTCTTGGAGAGATGGCTCCACTTCCTGCACCACTGCCTGAACGTTGAGGGAATTGACCATTTAATGCACCAAAGAATAACTGGTTGTGTCCCCCGTTCATTGCATTTCGGAGCCTGATCTGTTCAAAGTATAGCACTTGGACTGCCATCTGTACAGGTAACCTCTCATTTTGTGCAGCATGGCTGCAGGCTTCTTGAGATAATTTCTGGCAATCGATGGTCTTGCAGAGTCTGTAGCGTTCAGAATCTTTAATGTTTGGATGAACCTGTAAGTTGATCATGAACAAAACACAAAATGGTGTTAAAATATTTTACATGAAAAATCTAGAGGCATGCAGATGAAGTGGACTGTTGAAATAACACTGCTTCTGTGAATACAAAGAGAGAAAAGTAGGAAGAGCTACAAACCTTGAGGAAGATATCCACAGCTCTGTACAATCCATCACCAACAATACGAGCATGGTCTGGAAGTAGTTCCGCTAATGCTATAAACTTTGATGGCAGCAAGTTCGAGTCTAGAGCAACTTCTGCAAGAAAATTATCCAGTAGCTTTGATACCTTTAGAATTGAGCTCTGTTTAGGAGAACCAGGGCTGTCAAAATCATAAACCATCTCACTTTCATCCCGTAAGTTGTTGTCTTCATCATCATCCTCATCGTCCAAGTTTAGAAAGATAGAGAAGATCCTCAAGATCGAATCAGTATCGTACATGGTGCAGTGGTTGTTTCCATGTGAATTTGCTGGTATTAGGATGTCCTCAAGAATTGCCTGATCTAGTTGAAGACCAATCCTCCTCTCCAAATCAGATCTGCAAGAAGTGGTTGCTGATGACGCTATAGCAGTTTTTAATAAACTTGAAAGAAAAGCCATTGGAACTGGACACTTTCTTGATTGGGTTGGTAATAAGCTAACTATCGCTTCAACAATGACTCTTTGTTTCTTCTGCAACTCCAAATCCAGGAGACTTCCCTTAACCAATTGAGGGTCCCTGCCAACAAGGCCTTGAAGAGAATTATGGGCGTAGTTTATCAAAATTTTGCTAATCATATCCTGTTTTAGACCCTTTGATTTTACTGCGGATAATACTCTTTGGAAGAAATCAAGACTCAGCACTGCTAGTGATTTTCCCCACCAGTCTGATGGTGTTTCTGGTTCCATATATGGCATACTTTTTGCAGGGAAGTTGTGATCAAGCTTTAACAAGCCAGAGGTCAGCTGCTCTTTGCATGCATTGCTTGCAATTGCATTGATAAGTCTACTGACCAGTTTGATCTCTTCCGAAATGGGCAATAGAGTTTCACAACGGTGAATAACCGAAATCGAACTTGATATGTTTGGAAGCACCATCTCCTTCAGATATGCTTCAGCTCGGGCTTCCAAGTTCTTCTCCGCGAAATCTTCTGTCATTTCCAGAAAATGGGCAGCACAACATAACATAGCAACATTTGATTGTGTAATCTCAACATTCACTCCATAGCAGAACTTTGCAGCAAGCTCGAAGGCCTCTGGTCCACCAGGTACAGCAGGGATATTTATGCGCGAGATCTTTGAGTCTTTCGCTTCTAGCAACAGTTTACGGATTCTTCCACTTCGAGAAACCAGAGGAAACTGCATAGAGTTTGAATAATAAAATCAATGCTTCTAGTGAAGTATAAAGTTTCCTCTTTGTTTTTTCTTTTCTTCTCACCATAGGACAATCCATTTATTTAACATTAACGTATGACAACATTAAACAAGTAGAAATTATTTTCGGTATTAAATACCACAAATGATGGCAAGGTGTCAGAGGTAAGAAGATCGGGAAGCTGTTTTAGATCCTAAATTCCTATTGTAAAATGCATGCCCATATGAGCGTACTAGATTTTCCTTACCTTGTGAAGTGCAAAGTTTGCAGCTCCTACTTCGACTGTAAGATCACTAGAAACATCCGAAATTGGCCTGCAAGACGGTAGAATGATTGAAGCGGGACTGCATAGAAAACAAACAAAAAAATCCAAAAAAAAGGAAATAAATGATTCCTACACGTTTGTCGGTGCCAATAATTTAGAGACCATGTAAGAGCTTCTACCATAGGGCTGAACTCCCATTTTTGAAACCATAAATCCCAAACGGATTCACTGGACAGTAAGTGCTCAAGTTCTATATATCCATACACAAAATAGCTCAAGGACTCTATATGTAAGTGTTTCCGGACTAGATTAATCATGAAGTAACAACCTCATATCTCTGGACTGAATTATCCATCTTCATTGTCTGAATCGACAAAGATGGCCCAGATGGAAAACCAAGAGCTCAATTATTAAACGATGAGTGGGACTGCCCAAGCAGATTTGCAGCAGGCAGCACGGTTATATTTTTGTTTTAAATGTAAAAAAACTGAACTGCAGAGTGCAGAACTGGTTGTTCTTGTGCACTGGAAACAATTTCGAAATTTTGCCAGCCTGCATAGATATGACAGGATGCATATGGGTCGCTTTTGAGTTATGAGATAGCTGTGTTTGTCTCAAGAAATTATGTCATACTCATTGAACCACTGTACGGCCTATGGGTACATGTTTTAGATCTTATCCATGGTTAAAATTAACGGGCGAATCATTGAGTGGTAACAGGTAAAAAAACTAATTGCAATCCATAAAATTGAAGATGCAGGATGGGAATGTATCTGCAGCCTCATGCCTTTGTCGTTCAATTCAGGCAGAACAGATGGAAAGTCAAGGTCATATGTTTGATCTGTCAAAACTGCTGTTTTCTTCTCTTAATGGCCGAGCATAATCAGCTATTGAAGCTCATAAAATTACTGGACCTAAAAAAGGCATGCTGTTGGGGATTGTAAGGGAAGTCTAAGAAAGTTATTTTTCTTCTTTATATATATTTCAACCTATAATCAATCTACTAGATTCTGTTTTTGACTGATTAAAATCCAAAACTCTGAGTTTACAAGAATTGCAGGACTGACAGAAGACCAACTACTGAATTGTGCAAGGTTCTACATTTCAAGTTATAGAATATTTTTTTCATCAAAAAGAAAACAACAAGGTTGGAAAACTAAATACTCAACACAGTTGAGTAAATTTAAAAGAATCTTTCAAAAACAAAAAATAAAATTTCCAGACCTCTTTTTCTGGGAATACACTTTACAGTTTCCAGCATCCTGCCTTAATTTTTTTTATTTCCATATTAATCAAGAAAAATCTGAACTTGATGAAGAAAAATCACGTCTTCCTCTGAGATTAAAATCACATTCTTACAATTCTGAACCCAATCCACATATCGAACTTCCAGTGATCTCTCTAACAACAAAAACCCTCTCAAGCATTATACTCTAGCTAGGTTGTGCAGCTGAAAACTCGGAGCAAGCATCAGAAGATTTTATGCTAGAACTATGAAATGTACATAGAAACAATCGTCACTAAACAGCTGATTGGAGTTGATAGCTAGTGACATGAAGACAAGCATGGGACAAAGCTGGCTAGAAAGTAGTTTAGGGAAGAAAAGATTACCATTCAGTAGCATGCCTTATACTTGAGCTTGGACGAAATGCTCTCTTCCCTGATATACTTGGCTTCAGTTCACCTACTGTAACCACACCCATCTCCTTGTTAGAAAAAGAAACCTGGCAATTCAGTCTTAGATTCCCGTCTGAAAGTTCTGCACCAACAACCCCACTAACTAACAAGTGAGTGTCTCTCTTTCAAAAATCTAACTGTTTTTAACAACCCATCTCTTGTCAGTACAAACCAAAACAGGAGTTATTATTCTTCTTCTGACAGGTTGTTCAAGGGACAACTCTCTTTCTTTATTTCTATTTAAAAAGAGAGTTGGAATTATGAGGTTGAAGTTAGGGTAAAATTCAAAACCATTTTATATACACACACACACACACAAAAAAAAACCTGGATATGGTATAAAAACTCATTTTAATTAAAAAATTAACCTTATAAACAGTTCTATAGCATAACCCATGCTGGCTCAATCTAAAGTCAAGAATGAGGGTTTTTTTTTTTTTTTTT
>Ga0325410_1004557_pt1 | contig 15456 bp, 14 predicted proteins | sample PopdelMetagenome_16_FD_206182 | JGI IMG/M metagenome (GOLD analysis project Ga0325410, IMG submission 206182) | Populus deltoides microbial communities from Bellville, Georgia, United States - Xylem-PdIQD-R3 | ecosystem: Host-associated > Plants > Phyllosphere > Stem > Wood/Secondary xylem...
TCTTAATGATTAATAATTCTGTTTACAGTCAAGGCCCCTCCTCCATTGCAATGTCAGTAACTCAGTACCGATTTGCATGACAAGTGTGCACAGTGGCCTAGTTTCATCTCTGAAAAAAAATAAAAAATAATGCACTTCGAAAATGAAATTGGATTGGCCTCTTTTCAATTTATGATTAAAAAACAAGGAAAAGGCTACTCCTAATAAAAATATGCTTTACGTAATATTATTTATTAAAATAGTGTTTTTTATGTTTTTTTTAAATATTTTAAATTTTTATTTTTGTTCTTGTTTTATATTGCACACTTTTCAAAAAGATTTTTTACTTAAAAATAAATTAAATAAATTCATATATTTTTTTATTAGCTTATCAAAATTAATAAGAATTACTAAAAATTAATATTTATTTAAAATAAATACATTTTTTTAAAAATATCTAAAAGTAAAAACTACTGCACACTCAAACAAATTATTTATATACTATGTTATTTTGAACCAGATAAATTATTTTGATTGACCTCTTAAGTTCTCGAGATTTCAAAAAATTATTATAATTATAATTAATCCCCCTCTCTCTCCTGTCTTCTTTATTTCTCTTTAGAGTCAGAATCAATTAAAGAAAAAAAAAAAAAAAACAGGGAGAGATGGCAAATCAATTGACGCGTATAGCTATAGTAACCTCCGACAGATGCAAGCTTAAGAAGTGCCGTCAAGAATGCAAGAAAAGTTGCCCCGTCGTCAAAACTGGTATTTTTCCTTAATTCAATTACTTCACTTTTGATTTAAATCTCATCGATCTATTTTAAGTCTCTTAATTATTCGCGCGAGTCTGTTTTATTTAGGCTGTGATTAGAGCTTAGGAAAGCTTTGTTACTGTCAATTTGGAGTATTAGGTTTTCTTATTGTTATTACTATTGTTGTGAGATTAATGGCTTGGTCAAAATTTTAGTGTTTGCTGATTTCATCTGGTTTTGCAGTCTAGTTCTACTCGGAATGTGCATTTTCGATATAATTAAATAGGGATTTAGGTTTGGTGCAATGGTATTTATACGTCTTTTTTCCATTATTGTTGGCGGTTTCGTTAGTTATTGTTTTTTTGGGAAATAACAGTGTTATTTTGCATTATTTTCATATAATAACATTGCTATATTTCTTAATTAAAAAAATGAAATTACATTATTCTAATTTCTTATTGATAAACTGAAAACAAAATGCACAACCAAATCCATTTCGGTGATCATTAGAGATAGAGAGTCTTTGACAAAAAGAAAAGGAATACACTATTGACAGCGTCAATGGATGCCATGTTTGTATTTACTTGGTGATTAAGATTGGGTAAAGTACCTTGTATCAATTTGATATTTTGTGATTTTTTTTCAAAAAGTTAGAATTAAATTGAAAATTTTGCTTATTCCTACAGTCAAGTTGCGCCATCTAAGGAACTTGTGTTTCATGTTTTCTTGGTGAGTGGGTTGAACTTGCATTGATGTTTACCTTGTACACCCGTATGTTAGAATTTTGTAATTTTATCTTTATCCTAGTGCATTGGTCGTAGTCTATGGTGTCCGTCAAGCATTATGGTGCCCATAGAAGAGTTATGAGCTTCAATACTACTATGAGTAGGGTGGCTGACTCCTTGACCTAACCTGAACAAATGCAATACGAGCACCTTCCCCATTCTCCTTCTCTTCTTCTCTTAGAACTCTGGCCTAGTCCACTCCCCCTTGTATCAGGCATGAAAAGCCACTTGAATCCCAGAAGTAGATCCTAAAAGCCATGAGTTTAGGTCCAACCCCCGTATGCATTCCACTCAGGACTTCGCATCTCATATGCGTCGCCAGAACACCTAACCCTAATAGGTAGGTCCCCATGCTTCAGGCAGGTTTAGCCCGTTCCATCACCAACAAGGTTGTGAGTCAATGCTTTATTCAGGACAAGTCTTTCACTCTGTTCTCTTTGTTTCGGGGGTTATTAAGGCTTTTAAAATCATCAATTGGCAACCTTGGAGCAGAGGACCCATTCCCCAGGAGAGAGTTCCCCAAACCAGCACTATCATGGCATGTGCTATGTCCTTCTCCTACAGCTTGCGCCGGAGATTCACTACCAGCTCTTTTACTGCCCATAGTTGACTGATTTGAGTCAGGAACTACTTTTAGGAATCTTTTGACTTTGTTCAAATTGTTCAAAAATCAGCTATTATCGAATAGGTTCTTCTCTTTGAATCTACTCTGGTCAAGCCCGCTACCGGATATAAAGTCTCAATTTTACAATTTACTTGATAAACATTAAACTATAGAAGTGGAACATGGTTAGATCTACACAGCAAAAAGAAAGGCAGAAAAATATCAAATATACAATCAAACTATTTGATAGAACAAATTTTCAGGTAGAATAAGCTGTATAATTTGAGGAGTAAAATGAAATCAACTGGATAAAAAAAGTGGAAGGTTTAATCCACAATGTACGTGTGTATGTATGCATGCGAGAGGAGTAAGAAAACAGGTCATAACACGCTGTTGCTTTTATAAGGTTATTTGATGATTATTGTTAGAGGAGTCTTACAGATTGATTGAAAATTTGTTTTCTGGTTGATTTATGAACTCTCAGTTAAGATCATTCCCTGGAAGAAAGCATGATACTTTGTGGGGGTGAGGAAAATGTTGTGAATTTTTTCATTGAACTTTCAGATGGAATTTAGAGATCACAAACATGTTTATTGACTTAAAATATATGTAACCTAGTTGGACTTGGACTTGTAAATAGGAAGGCTCGAGTATTACTAAAGAATAAGTGAAATCTTAAACAAAATCCATTTGTTTGAGGAAAATCAGGCACTGGTATATAAAATAGGATCCTAGACCTTGCTATTGACAATTTCTAGCAAAGATAGAAATAACTTCAAACCTACTGACATATTTGGCCTGGGTTTTGCAATTTCTTCTTGCAGGGTGAGGCTGGGGGTGAACTCAAAACCCTAATTGTATTTTCTCTTAATCATGAAATTTGTAAGTCCCTATTTGTGTGTGTTTCTCAGATACATTCTGATTTTATGTTAGTTCATTTATATATATAAAAAAGAGTTAATTAGTGTTTATTTGCAGACTTGCTTGAGCAAAGGAAGTGGTTTCCATTTCCCACCATGTCACATTCTTGATGTGAGTGGATTCAGGATATTACTTGATTGCCCTTTGGACCTTTCTGCTCTCACAATCTTTTATCCTGTTTCTCCATCATCCAAAATGGAGGAGGGGGAGCAAACTTATGATTTTGCTGTCAACAATTGTTTGGATATGAGGAAGAGGCAGAAAATTCTTAAGTCTTTGATCTGTGCTCAGCCTTGGTATAAAACTCCCAATAATTTGCACCTTTGGGATCCGTCTTCTATTGATCTTGTACTGATTTCAAGCACAATGGGGATGCTTGCCCTCCCTTTTCTTACTCAAACCAAGGGCTTTTCTGCTAAGGTAACTGCAGATTTCTATATTTTTGCTTGAAACCACCCCCTTTCTTGCTATTTAATTTGTTCAAGTTTTGTGTTGTACTGTTTAGATATATGCAACTGAAGCAACAACAAGGCTTGGACAGCTTATGATGGAGGATCTTGTTTTAATGCATAACGAATTCCATCATTTTTTTGGATCTGACTCTGGTTCTCCTCAATGGATGAGCTGGGAGGAGCTTGAACTGCTTTCACCTGCATTGAGACAAGTAGCTCTAGGCAAAGATGGAACAGAGTTGGGTGGATGGATGCCCCTGTACAGGTAATTGACACTGAAGTTATTGCTTTTGTAAAGCTTTATGATTAATCTATTTTCATGGAAAATTGGCGCTGAGCCTTTTCCATAAATCGCTTTTTTCCCTTCGCATGCACTGGACTTATTTTTACCTAATTATATGGTGAAAAAATGGCACATCAAATGAAATGAACAAAATTTCAGTTTCCCTGACAGCATAACACATGCTGTCGATTGGGAGTTCTTCTGATCTGTTTTTGCATGTCTTATTCTACTCTATCGTTCGGTACGAAGTTGATTTGTGCTCATAGTTATAATTTGGAAAGAAAATTACTGGGAAACTTTAATCTTAAAAAAAAAGAGCTGCTTGGCAGTGGATAGGTATATTTAAGTTTGAGTGTTGTTTGTAAAATGGATCATAGGTATACAGATCCCTGTAAATTAATAATGTTGTTTGAGCATTTCCTTAGGCTGGCCTTTTGATGTTTTCATTACTATAAGTGGTTATTACTGGCATGTTCTCAGTTATGCTACTTCCATTTTAATTTGCATGCTGCTTAGGTATGTTGCATATTCTTTAAACTAAAACTTAAAATATATTTTGATAGAGGATGTTGTCCAGGTCTGCGGACGTGGAGGACTGCGTGAAGAAGGTTCAAACACTTAAATATGCAGAGGAAGCCTGGTACAATGGGACATTGTTGATTAAAGCATTCAGCTCGGGCTTAGAAATAGGCTCCTGTAATTGGACTATAAATAGTCCAAAAAGAAATATTGCATGTATTTCAAGCTCTAAATTTTACTCTGTTAATGCAATGGAGTTTGATTATCATGCTCTGCGAGGTAATGATCTGATATTATATTCAGACTTCTCATCTGAGGGTGTCTTGACAAATGATGAACATGATAATAACTTCTCTGCTTCAACTACCTACAATTCATCAACTCCCAGGTAATGTCTCCCTACACCTTTACTATAGTATACTGGATGAAATATCAGCCAGATTCTTTACTGCAGTCCTTGGATGTTAGGAATTCATTTAGTCCTTAATTTTGTAATTACTAGAATGGTCAAATGAACGTTCTGCTTTTCTAACGGGGATTGCAGTGCTGATAACAACGATCTGATACTGAAAGAATGCTTATTGCGTAATGATGAGAGTTTAGAGGAAAGGGAGAAACTGGCATTTATCTGTTCATGTGTTGTAGATTCTGTTAAAGCTGGTGGCTCTGTCATTATTCCTTTAAATCAACTTGGAATTGTTCTGCAGCTGTTGGAACAGATACCAGTGTACCTTGAATCTTCGGCTATGAAGGTAATCTATGAAAACATATTTCCTCTATAGATATGTGAAAAGTTCAATACATAATGAATAAAATGCTGAAACTTAGAAAGTTTAATTCAAGTCCAGAACTTGGAAAAAAAATTGCTGTTAGACTTTAATTATGCTTTTGCTTTTTGTTTCTTGGTTTGATGTATCCGCAATGAAGGGGCTTTAGGATCCCACATAAATAGAGCAACAAATTGCAACTTTTGCAAAAAACAACATGACATTATTAAGTAAATATTGATGCGCGATGTTTGGATAACAAGAGGTTTATGCCATCCATCATGCCTGCTCCGTGAAACCATTTTTTTTTTATCAATCATTGATAATTTTTCTGTATACAAAAAAAAAAAAAACCAAAGAAAATCAATATTGCTATTGCTTGCGTGATTTTAACTAACCCATCCCTTTCCTCTTTCTATTAGGCTTTAAACTCCATTATTTTTCTGGGTATGCATCTTTTATACATGTAACTTAATGAATGGCTTATGTGCCTTGTGTCATGAAGTACCTAGCTGCCTATCTAGGAAAAACACATTATATGGGAATTTTATGTCTGAATAGAGTTAGGAAGATTTACCTCATTGCATAAGACATTATCTATCTGATGCAGAAGCATCCTCTTCCTCTTAGGATGGGAATCCTAGGTTTTGGGATTCACAATGGGGCGACATGCACAAAAGACCCATTAGGAGCAACTAGCAATTTGTTTCTGCATCATAATCTCAATAATCCAGTCTTGATATGCCTTCCTTTAAATTTTAATCAAATTATTCATCATTCTTTAGGTTCCAATATATGTCATCTCTTCTGTAGCAGCAGAACTTCTGGCATTCACCAATATCATACCAGAATGGTTATGCAAGGAGCGGCAAGAGAAGGTACCTGGGTTCAGAGTCTTCCTTGTTTAGTTTGCATAGAGCTTTCCATTAATGGTGTTACAATAAAAATAGGAGAAGTTAAAAGTTTCTCGCTTTTGATGGTCTGGCAGCTATTTTCGGGCGAGCCACTGTTTTCACACTCGGAGCTCATGAAAGGAGAGAAACTTTATGTCTTTCCTGATGTTCACTCACCCGATCTATTGTAAGAAACTACTAGCCTTGCTATGTAAATATATTTCTTGCTGGTGACTGTGACAGGATAATGTCAAAGTTTTTACTAATGCAACCTTTGGTGGCAGTATTTTCAATCTTCACTTCAGTGTAAGGAATTTTTCAATATTGTTTAATAAAGCGAAGCTGGTGTTCCGAAATCCTACTAGGCTCAGGAATATTCTCTCATTTCTTTGTGTGTTTGTGAATGAAAATCTATTACTATTTCCTATGGTTTGTTAGCATTGCTCATTAAGCTAGTGTCTTTCAAAGAGCATCTGAGCATTTCAGTTTTGTTTCAGTTGTAGTTGGACTTAAATTCATATTGAAACTACATTTAGATTATGTAGTATTCCCAGAAAAATAATAGATACTATTTGGCATCATGCTACAAGATGGTTGTTAAAGTGTGAAAACACTAATAGCTCTTTCTTTTGAAACATTTGGAAATTGTGCTTCCCATAAGAATGATTAGGATTAATACCCCTGCAGTGGAAGTTTCTTCCAACATTTTGTATCTTTAATATCTTCGCCATTATTTCCTCTAATTAGCTTTGGATTAATTACCCTTCATTCAGAAAGCAAGATGTATCATATAAAAAAGCACAATTTGTGATATAGCAGATTTTGATGAATTTACATAACATTCCTTTCTCTCCACAAACTGACATCATGTGCTTAGAACCAATTGGCAGGAACCATGCATTGTATTTTCTCCTCACTGGAGTCTGCGGCTTGGTCCAGTTGTTCATTTGCTTCTACGTTGGCGTGAGGATGAAAACTCCTTGCTTGTTTTGGAGGTGCTCAAACATTCTATGAATTATCTTATTTGATTCAGAATTGAACTTTCTTTCTTTGCATTCACTTCAATGTCATTTGGACTCAAACAAGGGTCCATTCTATGTGATTTAGTTGGGGCTGCTTTTATGAAATGGCTAATTGAATGGATTATTTGCAGGATGGACTGGATACTGATATGGCTCTCTTGCCTTTCAAGCCAATGGCAATGAAAGTTCTCCAGTGCTCATTCCTTTCTGGAATAAGGTAAGCTTTTTTGTTTCTATGATAGTTTAGGTCCCACTTACAAGACATCCATTTTCTGAAAATTTAGGAGGATGGTAAATATTTGTGCTTCATGATTCTGTCTGTCAAACAATTTTTTTTTTTTTTTTTTATCTAGGGCTTCTAAGGCTATTCGGATTCTGTAATGTAAATTATCACTTTCTGGCCTTGCATTACTCTTAACACATGGAGATTTTTTTGTCCGGAATTGAGCTGGATTAAAAGATTCTTTTTCCTCAGCTCAATGTCTATTCAGTGTTGAGGAATGTTATATAACTGAAATTTGTCTGCTTGTTTACTTTGCTTATTCACCAAGCTGCTGTATTTTTTTTTGAGGAAAAACAAAGTTCAAGTGCATTGCCTTTTTTTTAAAAAAAAATATATATATATATACACAGGAGAACTTCATTGCTTTTGGCTCTTTTTTAGGTTGCAAAAAACTAAACCTTTGTTAGAGATGTTGCGGCCAAAAGAAGTTCTGGTAATAACCCTTCCCCCATTCTTCCCTCCCTCCTGCTTGCTATTTATGTATTTATTTTACATTTTTTCAATCTCTATACTAAATTCTGTCTTCCTCGTTTCTGCACAACATAGTTCCCAGAGGATTTGAGGGAACAAATCAAGTTTTCAGGCTCACATTCATTCTCAGTATTCTACTATGCTGAAAATGAAACATTAGGTGTACCAAGATCGAAAGACAGCGTGGATCTAGAGATTGCGTCAAACTTGGCTACACAGTTCAGTTGGAGAAAGTTGGATCATGATGACGTGGATATAACAAGACTGGAAGGACAGCTATTCATAGATCATGGCAAACATCAGGTACTATCAGGCAACAAGGTATCAGAGATGGCCTCAAGAAAGAAGCCATTACTGCATTGGGGTGTTCCAGATGTGGAGAAGCTGCTTACTGTGTTATCAAAGATGGGTGTAAAAGGATCTGTAGAACGATGCATGAGTGATGCTGAATCTGGAAGCGACGAGATCGTACACATCCATGAACCAAGCAAAGCCTTGATTGAGGTTAGGGCAACGAGGACTGTTATTAGTGCCCGGGATGAGCAATTAGCCTCCCTTATTTTCGAGGCAATTGGTAATCTTACGGATGGCATTTAGGATGATGAGTGGGATTCGGAATCAGGTTAATCGTATTATGGTGGTTAATTATGATGTATTAATTGACTGAATCCCTCTCATGATTAATTAATTCTCTTTACAGGCAATGCCCTCCATAGAAGAATAATGTCAGCGCTGATTTATTGTTGCCCTCGATGCCTGACAAGTGTGCACTTTGACTGAATCTGGCCTCGTTTCATTTGTAAAGGAAAAAACATGCACTTTGAAATTGGAATTTGTTTTTTTTTTTTGCAAGGGAAGATAAAAGATAATATTTTTTTCAATAACAAAAATGTAAAAACTCCAAATTAACTTTTCATTCTGCATGATAAAATCAGGGTCGGTTGAATTATAGATTTTGTTATTTTTTATGTTTTTAGATTGTTTTGATGTGTTGATATTAAAAATAATTTTTTAAAAATAAAAAATATATTATTTTATTATATTTCTAAAACAAAAAAGTATTTGAAAAGTAATAAATTTACCAGTGTTACGGTCAGTTTTGCAATTAGAATATGGTTGCTCAAAGCTTTCTCCATCCTTCTATTTTTATGATCTCATTTCTTTATCAACTTTTACTTTTTCTTATTTATCGTTAATGTTAATTAGAAAAGGAAAGTAATAATAGTAGATGAATTAATCACACGTTTGATACTGATTGTGATAATTATTTTTTATTTAAAAATATATTAAAATAATAATTTTTTTATTATTTTTTAAATTTATTTTTGAAATAATTTAAAATTATAAAAAAAATTAATTAAAAAACATTTTTAAAATATAAAATATACTGAAAAATACTAGAAGATTTAGAGGCCATTTGTTTACACGATAGCTTTTGCGTTTAAAGCAAACTGCGCAAACTAAATGTTTGGTTAATATAAATGCACTTTATTATTGACATGGGATCCACACAAAATTTAGAATCGATCGCAAGTTTGCGGAAAGTAGCTCTTAGCTGCTTTCCACAAACCTGTTATGTTTATTATTTTATGGCGAAGCCCGAACATAAAAACACGTGGTTGTTTTCTGCCCTTTGGCAGTTATCCTTTGACTCAAAGAAGGAAGTGTTTTCTACCCTTTGGCACAAACTGACAAAAAAAAAAGGTTAACATGTTTTCTACCCTTTGAAATAAAAGTTTAATTTAAAGATTTTAATAAAAAATAAATTTAATCTCTAGAAATATCATAAAAATTAAAAAAAAATCTATCTAGCCTTTTTTTTTAAATACCTTTGAAAAAATAAAATAAAAGTAATAAAGGTAATATAAAAAATAAAATGAATTTAATTTTATATTTTTTAAACATCTTAATTCAATTTATTTATGAATTGAATTTAAATCAAACACTATAATTAATTCTAAAGCTAATTAAATGCATTGAAATGGTCCGACTTAGTTAAAAAAATTAAATTTTTATTTTTATTTTTAATTGTGTTTTATTTGAAAAATTAGAAAGAGATCATTTGATGATGTAGTATTTGCAGAATTTGATCGCAATTCTAATAAGTATTATTTATTTAATGATATAATAACAGTAGTTAAATCTACAATATTTAAATTAAAAACCATCAATATATATATATATAATTATTTTATAACCTTAATTTGAAAAGTTTTTTTTAATCAAACACATTAAACTACTTTTTATTCAATCTCAATTTCAACTATAATTTTATTCAAACATATATAAATATAAAATTAACCTTAACTAAAAATAATTTTTATAAAATAATTTTTTTTAAATCACAACTTTAAAAGTTAATACAATATCAAATACACTTTTAAAATTAAAGTGAAAGATGACGCGGGTTAAAGAAACCGACTTTAAGAAGAGAGAAAAACGGCGGCGGATCATAAAAAATAAGAAAATGGAAAACCCTAGTAGACTTTTCATTTTCATATTTATTTTTTTGGTTGGGGTTTTTCACCGGAATACACTCCACAGAGAGGGAAGCGTTCCCAGCACGCGTATCTCTCCCCTTGTCTCTTTCGAATCCCCCTCTCTCTGCTGTCTTCTTCTTGATATCTCTTTAGAATCAAAATCAAATAAAGAAAAAAACAGAGAGAGAGATGTCAGATCGATTGACGCGTATAGCTATAGTAACCTCCGACAGATGCAAACCTAAGAAGTGCCGTCAAGAATGCAAGAAAAGTTGCCCTGTCGTCAAAACTGGTACTTTTCCTTGAATCAATTACTCCACTCTCTGTTGATTTAAGTCTAATCGATCTATTTACATTCTCGTAATTATTCGCTCGAATTTAGGCTGTGATTAGAAAGCTTAGGAAAGCTTTCTTACTGTCAGTTTGGAGTGTTAGGTTTTGTTATCGATAATATTATTGTTGTGAAATTAGGGCATTTAAAAATACATAAATAAGCAATGGTTTAATCTAATATATCCAAATTATAGGGAAGCTGTGTATCGAGGTAACTCCAGCTTCGAAGATAGCTTTTATCTCGGAGGAGCTGTGCATTGGATGTGGTATCTGTGTTAAGGCAAGCTCGTATCCTTCTCTCTCAGAGTTTATTATTATTGTTACTAGATTGCTGACTGGGTGATTGTTTATCCTGTGATGCAGAAATGCCCGTTTGAAGCAATTCAGATCATTAACTTGCCCAAGGATTTGGATAAAGACACGACCCATCGTTATGGTCCCAATACCTTTAAATTGCACAGGTTGGTTGCCTGCCAGCCTGCCTTTACTTGCTCGATCAATGCTTTTTCTAGCAAAAAAAAAAAAAAAAACAATACAAAATAAATAATGTATTGGCAGGTTACCAGTCCCGAGGCCTGGGCAAGTTCTTGGCTTGGTTGGAACAAATGGTATTGGCAAGTCCACTGCTCTCAAAGTTCTGGCTGGAAAACTCAAACCTAATTTGGGTCGATTCAATGTAATAAACAGCCCCATTTTGTTGTATCCTTTCTCTTATTTCTAACTTACGAAGATGAATTTATGTTGGTTACCTTATTCTCATTTTTCTTTTTTCTTTGCAGAACCCTCCTGATTGGCAGGAAATCTTGACTTACTTTCGAGGATCCGAGCTTCAGAATTACTTTACCCGTATCCTAGAGGATAATTTGAAGGTAACCCATCTATTTGGGCATGCTCAATTGCATTTAAACTTTGCATTACTGCTAGAAATATTACTCCCTTTTGTGAAAGTTACCTGACACTAACATAGGAGCCATGGTACTGATTCCTTTCACCTATCATGATCATGGCTCTGCTTTTTTCCTTTATACATGTAATTAACTTTGTCCATGTCATTCAGTTAAGTGTTCTGTTAGGGTTCCTTTACTTTTTCGTGAATAATAGTAATACCTAGATTGTTAATTTGATAGCTTGAGTTACATTTTGATGCTTATGCGAAATGTCATGTAAGCTTACATGCTGTAATTCATTCCTTAGCATGCAATCACTTCCCTTTCCTCATTATGGAGACAATCATGAAATGATGTTTTCTTACAGAATGTTATGATGTAAAATCATCTTAGAAAATCATGTTCAGGATTATGCATGTGTTTTCACATCCTGAGTGTCTTTGCCATGCCTCTTCTTGGATGTCTTATTATTAGTTTACTTTTCATCTGTATCTTCCTGCTAAAATCATGTTTGTTTCATACCCAGGCCATCATAAAGCCTCAGTATGTTGACCATATTCCAAGAGCAGTTCAAGGCAATGTTGGACAGGTGCTTGACCAAAAAGATGAGAGGGACAAGAAGGCGGAACTTTGTCGTGATCTTGAACTGAACCAGGTTATAGATCGTAATGTTGGGGATTTATCTGGTGGAGAGCTCCAAAGATTTGCCATTGCTGTTGTTGCAATACAGAATGCAGAGATATATATGTTCGATGAACCTTCAAGTTATCTTGATGTCAAACAGAGGCTCAAAGCTGCCCAAGTTATCCGATCTTTGCTCAGGCCCAACAGGTTTGACCTCCTCTTTTCTTTTCTTTGTTAGCATTGCTTTGTGCTTTGTACTGAGAACATGGGTTACAATGATTATGTCTTCATTTCAGCTATGTAATTGTGGTGGAGCATGATCTCAGTGTCCTGGATTATTTATCTGACTTCATTTGCTGCTTGTACGGGAAACCGGGTGCATATGGAGTGGTAACTCTTCCCTTCTCTGTGAGAGAAGGTATCAATATATTCTTGTCTGGGTTTGTTCCTACAGAAAATCTACGATTCCGGGATGAATCTTTAACCTTCAAGGTATTTTTTTAATCTCTAAACATTTACTTCCCTTCATTCTGCATTTTTTTCTTTTTGTCATTAAATTTGTTGCATTTCCCAGGTTGCTGAGACTCCACAGGAGAATGCTGAGGAGATTCAAACATATGCACGATACAAATACCCAACCATGAGTAAAACTCAGGGAAATTTTAAACTTCGTGTCGTTGAGGGTGAATTTACTGACTCTCAGATTGTTGTAATGCTAGGTGAGAATGGGACAGGGAAGACAACATTTATCCGTATGCTGGTAGTCTCTTCATCCTTTTTTTCCCTTGCAATGTGAATTTCTGCCTGTAAATGAGTTATTTTGTTGGCAAATGTGCAGGCTGGTTTATTGAAACCTGATACTGTAGAGGGTTCCGAAGCTGAGATACCTGAGTTCAATGTTTCTTACAAGCCTCAGAAGATCAGTCCCAAATTTCAATTCAGTGTCAGGCAGTTACTGCATTCTAAAATACGTGATTCGTATATGCATCCTCAGTTTGTTTCAGATGTCATGAAACCACTTCTTATTGAGCAACTGATGGATCAAGAAGTAGTAAATCTGTCTGGTGGAGAGTTGCAAAGAGTTGCTTTATGTCTATGCCTTGGAAAGGTAAAGAAATTTTATCTGGTCTACTATCATCTATGCTGGTGAATGAAGATTGATGTCTGGAGTTGTTTTGTTGATACTTTAATTCATGATACTGATTTCTTAAAGTATGTTGAATCCTTCATGTGTTGAGCAGTCTTGTGAAATGTAGAGTTTACTTGTAGTGTACTGGTCTGTTAAATTGTGGTTTTGGGGTTAAGATTTTTGAGAGGTTAATGTAGTCAAATTTTATGTCAGTCAAAATGTTTGCACTGTGCATTGATGATTAATCACATGTTGAGCAGGCTTTCCTCCTCTGTTTTACCCCACTATTTTGTGCAATTTAGTCCTTGGTTGGATATCTTCTTGGATTGAATGGCTTATTATTTTAGCATTCTTCCACATTGCATTTTAAAATATTTAAAGTTGCTAACTGTGGTCTGGTGTGTGGTTTTCTTGATGCAGCCAGCTGACATTTATCTGATAGATGAACCAAGTGCATATCTTGATTCTGAGCAGCGTATCGTTGCTTCGAAAGTCATCAAGAGGTTTATCCTACATGCAAAGAAGACTGCATTTGTGGTCGAGCATGATTTTATAATGGCATCATACCTGGCTGATAGAGTTATTGTGTATGAGGGACAGCCTTCTGTGGATTGCACAGCAAATTCTCCCCAGTCATTGTTGACTGGGATGAATCTCTTCTTATCTGTAAGTCCTGTATTCTCTTCCCTATTGTTCATGTTTAAAAGAGAAAAAAAGGAAAGAAAATGAAACCAATAATGAAGAAGCCAAGTCAATGTAGATTTAATTATGAAGCCATATCTGTGAAAAATATTCCCTAGCGACGGCTCTGTTGATACCAGTTGCGCTTAACATGAAATCAAACCAAGCTTACATGAACAGAACAGCTCGCTGTTGCTTGAGGAATCTGTATTGTTGTAAATTTGACATTTACGATGAGTGAGAATATTTGAGAAGGGGAGGGTAGGTGCCTCCTTGTTTGGATTTGTAACTAGTTGGATGGGAGTGAAAAAAATTTCTTTGTTTGGTTAGAGGATAGAGGATATGGGAATAAGAGTTTTTGGTATCAGATTACATTTATGTCTTTTGAATAGAGTTCCATGAATAAATAAGAGGCTATAATCATAGACTTGAGTCCAAAACATTTCAAGGGGTTGGGGGGAGACATTTTAATAGAAAGTAGGGTGAAAGGAGGTAAAATCTTTTCCTTCCCCTCCTATTCAAGCGTTTTCTCAAACAAGGTTACCAAATTAGTTCTCCCTTTTTCTCTGTTCAGCTCCTTCCTAGACAAAATGTTATATTTTTAGACCTGGCTCTCCTCTCTCTCTCCCCCTCAATAAAATACTAATCTTTCACGTTTTTTTTTGCTCTGATGCAGCACCTGGATATCACATTTAGGCGAGACCCCAGTAATTACCGGCCAAGAATCAACAAATTGGAGTCCACCAAGGATAGGGAGCAGAAGGCTGCTGGGTCATATTATTACCTGGACGATTGATGTAACTGTTGACACAGGTCGGCATTATCTGTCCTAATTTCATATAGTCTGTTACAGCAAGCGTAGATATTTAACTCTTCTTTTGCCCACCTGGGTGCTTTAACTTTATTTGTTGTTGGCAATCATGCAGAGTTTAACGGCATCAATCTGAAAAATCATGTAACCTGGTCAAGTCAGCATGGATATGGTTAATTTTTCCATCCTAGTCAAGTGAATTCAGTATGCTGACAAATGACTGGATTACCTCTGCCTGCGAAGAAGCCATGGCATATCTTTCTGCCTAAATGAGTTTGGTGGTGCTTTATGATATTTCTCCTGTAGCGAGTTTTGTGTTCGCCATTTTTGCTCAGGACATTAGGTGAGTGAATCATAGTGTTACCCATTTTGGGCATTTGTTGCTTCAAGTTGCTGTACTTCGACTAGGATTGCTATTTAACTAGAGCAAAGAACAAAAAATGGCAAAGTGAGCTACTGGGGTCCTTGCCTGTGTTTTTTGTATCTGTTTTATTTATTTTAACTATTCTAGCAGCAGGGCAAGTAAACTGAACTGGTCTAGGCTCCCTTTTTATTTTGCCTAAGATACGGTTGATTTTTTTCAAGTCAGACTTATGCGGAATGAGAGGATGGTTAATCTGTCAATCAAATTAATAAATAATAATAAAAAAGATCTCCAATTAATCCTTGATTCATGCGATTCATGTGTGGATACAGCAGCGAGTAACGAGTAGTTGGATAAAAACACCAGCTAGTTTCCCCTTGTTCGCTCGTTTTGATGAGGGCTAAATCGATCTG
>Ga0325410_1004562_pt1 | contig 15448 bp, 12 predicted proteins | sample PopdelMetagenome_16_FD_206182 | JGI IMG/M metagenome (GOLD analysis project Ga0325410, IMG submission 206182) | Populus deltoides microbial communities from Bellville, Georgia, United States - Xylem-PdIQD-R3 | ecosystem: Host-associated > Plants > Phyllosphere > Stem > Wood/Secondary xylem...
TTCACAGGGGGGCACATTAATATACAATTAATGGGAGTGAGGGGGAGTCCTCCACCATGTGCTAAGTGGGAGATTAGGTAATCCCACTTGCACATGGTGGGTCTTGCTTGTCTCCAATAATTAACAGGAAGGACACAGGAATCAATCTGTTATGCAACTGAAAATTGCTTATGTTGTGAAGTTGCCTGGAATTGTCTCAGTTTATTCTCCATGACATACTCAATGAACTAAGGGAAGAACGTAAGCATATAAGTGTTTCTTCCTCCATATAGGACCTCGACTGGAGTTGATGTTTTGATTTGGTTTAACTGTTTCGACACCTGAGTGTATCATATGACTTGTTTTGCTCTAGTGATTGCTTTGATCGCTGCCAAGCAAATTCTGCTGGTGCTCTATCAGTGTAACGTAGATATTTTTGATATGCATATATTAGAAGCCATAACTGCCTATGTTAAATGAAATTCATATTCTCCATCAGTGCATAAGAAGCATGTTTTATATTTCAGTTTCTACTAGGATAAGCAAGCAAGAATTATTATACAAATTGTGTGATGCAGGAAATATTCAATGGGACTAGAAAGTGTCGATAAAATTAAGGTCGAAGAAGCCATTCTAAGACAACTCGACAAATCATTTTACACAAATATTCCTTCTTCTTATATGGAAAATATTATAGATGGAGTGGTCCCAGCGATTGGAGTTGATTTTGAAGAGGAGAAAGAGGTTTACACTGTAAAGGTATCCCTTTTGCTGCAAAGCGACTCTTGGTAGTGTTTTTCTTATGTTTTTAATTCAATTTGTCATTAACTTTTCTTCCTTCAAGCAGTTGTCTGATAATACACGGCCAGATGCAACTGTTTTATGCAAATGTATTGTGCTGGAAGATAAAAAACTTCACCTCTACAAGGCAGGTTTTGTACTACCTAGAGTCTTGTCCTCTCATGTTAATTTGTCATATTATATGGTAGTTTGCGCTTTATCAATGTTACATCGTGTAATCACATGGACACCTTCTGATATTCACTTATGAATTTAAGATGGTTTCCAGTTTTATACCTTTGCTTGTTCATGGAGTATTAAAGTACAAAGATTTCTTGTAGGTTAAGCTAAACAAAGTGCGCCAGCTGGTCATAGATGTATCATGTCTTGATAAGAATCTGGACCTCAGGCTTATGCTTTGCACCAGCAGGATCGTAACAGCTCTTACTGTAAGTTAACATCAGAAATTTAGCTACAATCACACTGCATGATCGTTAGACACTCATTGAAGCATGAAGTGTCTTGGGCTCTGCCCAAACCCAGCAGAAACTTGTTAGTGAGAAAACTTGAGCAAGCTTCCTCCCTTCGTATTTTCCTCCAATTACAATCTTAATTGTGTCTAGCCAGTGCTTTCTCCATTTCAAAGAACGTCGTGATGGAAAATAGCAAGTAATCTTTATCCTAGAAATTAGTTTGATCACACCTAGAAGAGAAGATATGTAAAACAAGCAGTGAGTAGGCTTGCACTAGCGAGATAGGTTAACAAGACTAGAACGAAATTTAGAAGGTTAAAACCATATTCCTGGATATTGGTCTTTCATGCTTGAAAAATTAATGATTTTCATAGTTGGAACAATGATTTCCCTAAATTTGCATTAGAGATTTTCATCTAGAGTCTAGACAGCGCAAAGCTGCTAGTGAGTAATTTATTTCCAGCATGAAAATTTTAGTTTATTAAGCAGAAGGCAATGATTTGGGATTTTGCTACTTGGTAACTAAGCCAGATTATTCTTCTGATAATCATATATACTGCTTAAAAGATCAAAGCCAAGAAACTTCATTGTGGTAGACATATATTCTGTTAGAGATATAATTGGAATTTAAATCCTGATAGTGACGCTGTGGAGTGACTGATTGTATGAATCGATGCAGGATGAGGAGATGAATAGCCTTAGAGATCTGATCAATTCTGCAGTTCTAGATTCAGATATGAAGGGTGGATTAAGATGGCCCCTGGGGGAGGAGGCATCTTCTTGTGGTAGATATAGTGTCATTGGGGTTTGGCACACAGTAACCAAAGCCTATAAAAGTTCATCATTTAGGCTGAAAGCAAGAGATGCCGATGGATACGATTTTAAGACTGGAACTGGGGAAACTCTTAGAGAGATTTATCTGAAGTTGAAAAGAATTGTTTCAGAAATACAGGCAAGTTTCTTTAGTGGTTGACTTTTCCCTATGCCTCCTTATGTTGCTTTGGCTCATATAAAACTTCTAATTTGTGAGCTTTCTAAGACCCTAAGGAGAGCATCCAGAGCTGACAGATTTGTTAAACGCCTCATCAGTTATTTGCTCTTTATTATAAATTATAAATTTCCAGATTCATGCCTGTGTTAAGCTGTGCTTTTAATATATCTTCTAAAACTTTTTTCTTGTATTTAAAGCTGCATTTGTTGAATTATGAAGGAACCGGGAGCTGAAAGTGATTCAATCTCCAAAATGCTCGAGGACAGCTTCAGACTGATATGGGACAAGTTCTTATGCTGCGAACGGTTTCTAACATGATCATTCCAATTTTAACTCTCTTTTCTTCTTCTTCAGCATGGAAATGGGGAGAGAGCCCCATCTTGTCTGGATCCTATCCCATCACGAGGCGCTGTTTGCAAGTCCGAATTCTCTCCTCCCTGTGAATTCTAGGCTTCTTTAAATCTCTTTTTCTTTGTTTTTTGCTTTGCTTTGCTTTTTTTTCTTTTTCTTTTTTTTTTTTTTAATTTGGATGGTTGGTTTTTATAATTAAACTTTAATCAAAAGAGAATTTAGCATACAAACTATCATAATATTTTAGAAGCTCAAGTGACCTTTACTTTAGAAGCTAATGCGGCATGAGAAAGGAAGAGAAAATGAAAAAAAAAAGGAAAGAATAAATACTTGTTGGTTTACACACAAAAAACCATATGTTCCATATGAGACCATGATAGAAATGATGGTTGAGTCAACTTCTAGTTCTAGCAACATGCATGGAGATGCAGTGGCGGACCTAGAGTTTTTTCAATGAGGGGGCAAATTATTAACAAATACTATATTATATAGATATGCATTAGAAATCAATTCAAAACATATATACTAATTCATATCAAGTAAAATTAATTTAAAAATACTTTTAAACTGAAAAAACTTACTTTATAATTGTTCTCTTCGAGTTTTCATATTTTGAAACCGCTTTATAATAGCTTCATTATCAATCTTATCGAAGATATCTTTCTCAATGTATACAACCAAACTATCATTCATCCACTTATCTCCCATCCTATTCCGCAATCTACTCTTGATAATATGCATAGCAGAAAAAACTCTCTCCACTGTAGCAGTTGCAACTGGTAGAAGTAATGACAATTTGATAAGCATAAATACTAATGGAAATATCAAATTCTTATTTGTTTTTACCATTTTCTCTGCAAGACTAGCAATACCTTCAATACCAGAGAACTCATCATCACCACGTAGATCAACAATATACGTATTAAGTTGGTCACCAAGTACCATAAGGTCCCCTATAGAGAATTCACTAGGATAAAAAAGAGCAAGGCAAATAAGCTTTTTTTTGTTGAAAGTAGAGAAAGAGTCATTTGGGTTTAAACATGCCACACAAAGAAGTAATTCTGTACTCATCTCATTAAAACGATCATCCAACTCAGTAAGTTGCATGTTAATGATATTGTTAAACAATTCATAACGGAAATGGTGTAGGTTTGTAATCCCTTGAGATTTTCACCTTGAACGCCCACGAAGCTTGTACTCATCATCCATGTTTAGAATATCAATATCATGTTTGATGCAAAAAGATGACACTTCTTCCTGTAAAGATTCCCAATCATTCTCTCTCATCATTTTGAATTGTTCCTATGATGTTTTCAATAAACTCATAGCATTTTCTATGTCTTGATCTTTTCTTTGTAATGCTTGTGAGAACTCATTAGTAACTGCTAGTATCCTTCTCAAATAATGAAGCATGAATACAAAATTAAATGATTCCATAATATCTGTTAAAACGACTGCTTCTGTTCTCTGTTCTGAGTTCATCCCATCCTCCCTTATAATCTCAAGTACATCAAGAACTGATGAAAACATTGCAAGTAGACGAATGATTGTAACATAGTGGGAGCCTCAACGGGTATCACCATACCTTCTAAGAGAAGTTTCTTGATACAAGCCTCGTCCACTAGAAATTTCTCCATTTTCAAGTCCTTCAATAATTCTAGCATATTGTTTTTCTCTAATCACCTCCATCCTTTTGCATGATGCTCCAACTAAGTTTATAATGCTAGAAATAAAATTGAAGACATCTCCAACTTCATTATGCTTCTTTGTAACAGCCACAAGAGTCAATTGAAGTCTGTGAGCAAAACAATGTACATAATATGCACTTGGATTGCTATTTAGAATAAGTGCTTTCAAGCCATTGAATTCACCTCGCATGTTACTAGCTCCATCATATCCCTGACCACGCAATCTTGATATGCTTAGCCCATGTTTAGAAAACAAAGCTTCAATAGCTGCCTTGAGTGAACTAGCAGTTGTATCTCGCACATATTGAATGCCAAGAAAACGTTCAATTATATGTCCATTGTTGTCTACATATCGTAGAACAACAGTCATTTGTTCCTTGATTGACATGTCATGTGACTCATCAATTAAAATTGAAAATAATGAGTCACCTAGATCTTTGATAATCACATTTGTAATCTCCTCTGCAGCAACTTGAGTAATGTCTTTTTAAATATCTAGAGAAGTTAATTTGTTATGTCTAGGAGCTTCACTGAAAGTAACTCTTTTAATAGCGTCATTATTTCTAGAAAGAAAATGCAAGAGCTCTAGATAATTTTCTTGGTTGCTTGAACATTCACATTCATCATGGCCACGAAATGGAAGTCCTTGGTGTAACAAAAAACGAGCACACTCTATTGAAGCATTCAATCGAGTTCGATAATCACTTTGACTCTTTACTGTCTACTCAGATAACAAAGTCATGATACTTTGTTTATAATTCATCAAATTCTCACATTTTATCCGAGCTGCATTGTGACTACTATTAGACTTTCCAATATGAAGATGAAATCTTTCCTTTTTTTTCCAATTTGAAAACCCATCACCCACAAACGAATCAACACCCCCTTTTGACTTGAAGAGATAACAATACAAGCAAAAGGCAGCATCTTTGGCCATGTTGTACTCTAACCATGTTGGGTATGCACCAAACCAAGCCGGATTAAAGCGTCGTAGTGTTGATATATTCCCAAATTGTTTTTAAGGAAAATCACAGTGTGAAGGTTGACAAGGAACTTTTTGTAGAAAAGCTCTTCGGATTGCATCCTTATCATTTATATGGTATTCATAAATTGGTTTTCTTAAGCTAGGGTCAGCAAGGAAAGTGTCGGGGTTGATTTCAATATGACTTTTCTTTGAGCTTGATTGAGTTACATGACTTGAAGCTTTGATTGACTCTTCTTCCTCAAGGGATTTATGCTTGAAATATTTGTCTAGTGACATGTTAATTTAATATGAACCTGTTGGATTTTTTTATCATCATTAGTGTTTACATAACAATTAACACAACTATACAATAATTCACTATTAAATAAAAATCAGTTAAGTTACACAATAATTCTAAATCTTCCATATGAAATTCATAGCAAAATACACATCAATTCATCAAAATCAAAACCTATTTCAATTCATATCTATATGCATATAATAAGTATGTTGATTAAATTATACTTAATCATTTCTAGATATTTAATTGAGGAGTAATGCCTAGTGTATGTGTAAGAGGAACAATTCTTGAAAAACATGCTTTCTACTTGATATTTTACTTACAAACAAGTCATGTGAAAATATTAAATTTCAATAAACTACTCTGTCAATGCAAGAGATGTCAATAATAGTGGTTTTGCATGAATATTAATTTATTCCTTTATAATAAGAAAAGAAACATTTAATTGATTAAATTAGTATATTTAAACATTTATTTTGAACATATTCATATCGAAACCCGTAAATTATCATAAACCCCAATATTTTTAATAACTAATTATAAAAGAATAAAATTAAAATTAAACAATGAAATAAATAGAAAAAATAAAGAAAATTTACCTAAAATATAAAGCAAAAGGCAAAAAAGATTAATTGCTTAACTATACTTGATGAGAAGTTTGCATAGGAGAGAGGCAGAGAACAATTGCTCATGAGAAGAACAAAGCGGCACAGCAGCTCATGAGAAGAACAAAGCAGCAAAGACAGGGAACAAAAAATTCTTTTGTTAGTCAGGGGATTCCATATTTTTAAGCTAGTACCATTGATTTGATATAGAAACAAAAGGAAAAAAGGAAAAAAATTTGTGGAATGAGTTGTGTGTGTATATATATATATAAGTCAACAATTATAAACAATAACATCTTTCCTTTTTCCTTCCCTGCAGTAACAATTCCCTAAACTAATATATTAATATTTCAATAAAAAAAAAGTTAAGGGGGCAATTGCCCCCTTTTGTCCCTCTGGTGGAGCTGTATATGATAATAGTAATTGTTATAGGAGTATGATTATGGATACAATGAGAATAAATCAGGATTATACAAATATATGTTCAATTTTAGATGAAAAACTAAATGCAAACGTGGCCAGGTTTTTTAAACATTTTAAAGATTACAACGAACTATTATGGGTTGGGTGCACAAATCAAAGTAAATTATCAGTTATTGCACAGATGTTCACCATCCAGTCAAATTATGGGCAGAGTGAGGCCGGTTATGAAAAAATCATTGAATGGGTAAGAAGCATTTTCACCTGAAAGGAATAGGTTGAAAGAGAACTTTTATGTTACTAAATCTATAATGGAACCCTTTGGCCCAAGGATACCAAAAATTGACATGTGTCCAAACTTCTGCATGTTGTACAATCTTGAAAATACAAAATTGACTGAGTGCAAAACATACGGGCATGCTCCGTATAAACCCATAACTGGTAGGGGAAGAACTCTTTTCTCATAAAGAAAAAGTAAGATAATTCTCAATCACTCCTAGATTACAGAGGTTATTTAAGTTTCCAAAGACTACTGAGTACATGATATGACATCATTCATATAATGTGGTGGATGAAGTCATGGTGTACATTTCCAATGGTGAAGCCTATAAACAATTTAATAGACTACATCTTAAGTTTTCAATGAAACCATGGAACATACGTGTTGGGTTATGTACAGACAGATTCAATCTATTCGGGTTATTTTGTATGCCATATTCTTGTTGGTAGGTGATACTATGAGTGAGGAAAAAAAACCAAAAAACCGATTAAACCGAGAAAACTGGAAAAAAATAATCAAAAAAACGAACCGTGAAAAAAACTAATTAAACCGATTAGAATTTTAAAAAAACTGACCGCTTCGGTTCGGTTTTGGTTTTATAAGCCTGAAACTAAAAAAACTGAACCGAACCTTAACCGAAAAAAATCGAGTCGAACCGGAAAAAATTTCATATATTACTTGGTAAGTTTGCCATGTTTTTGAACAGACAATTTTTTCTGGTTTATAATATGAAATATCTGGATCTCCTATGTTTTTTTCCCTTTGCCTGTTCTGCATTTGGATTGTTAAAGACTGGTACCCAAATAATGTCTATTTCATGGTCATGAACTTATTAAATTAGAACTAAAGTGTCTATCATTTGTAGTTCTTTTGTTCTACCCAAATAATGTGTAGTGGAAGTTAATATCCCACATCAGCGGGTGAGGGAGTGGTAGCTGACCTTATTAAGAGTGCTGGTTGTCAACTTGTCATACGCGTTTTGGAGCGTCAGACTCATAAATGGGTATCACCAGGAACAAAAACGTGAGGGCGGTAAGGCCCACAGCGAACAATATATGGCAGGTTGGGCCAGGCTGTTACATTTGGTATTAGAGCCGACCTCACTGGCTGTCCGGTTGTGCCGACGGGTTCGCCGGGCTCCTTTAGGGGTGGATTATAATATCCCACAACGGCGGGTGAGGGAGTGGTAGTTGACCTTATTAAGAGTGCTGATTGCTGACTTGTCATACGTGTTTTTGGGCGTTAGGCTCTGAAATGGGCTCGCGTCACCAGGAACAAAACCGTGAGGGCGGTAATGCCCAAAATGTACAATATATAACAGGTTGGGCCAGGTTGTTAGATAAGTGGTTTTGTGTATTAATTTAATTGGCTCAGCTATGATTTTTATAATAAAATTGCTGCTTGTTTTTTCATATAACCATGCAGCTTTTACTCAGATTTAGAATGAAAATATTTCATCGTGTAGAATGTTTTTGTTAAAATGCCAGTATATGGTATATCTTGACAAGTTATGTTTTTATTATTATTGATTCATGAATTGCAATTTATCGATTACAATAATTATGAATTTGAATATATGGTTATGTGTTGTGTAATTGGTTTTTCATGATGCTGGAGCTTAATGGTCAGAACTTAAGAGGGAAAAGTTAGCTGGGAAAGCTCGACTATTATTATTATGTTTATTATAGTTCTGTCGTTATTTCTTTTTAGCTATGGAGTTTTAAAGATTTTAACTTCAGGTTAATTTATCTACAAAGTTAATCATTGTTGTTGGGATATATATATCTATTGCATAAATAAACACAATAGAACACAATAGGGATAGGTATTTGAATCAATTGCATTGATGACAGCATTATTATATATTTTTTTAATATCAATTTTGTAAGAATTCCCATGCATATAACATTTTTAATAATTATTGCAAAGTTTAAATGCTCATGTGTCCTTTTGTGGTTGATGGATTTTGCTAGAAAAAAATAATCAATGGAAGGTTCTGAAAGCTCGGATAAAGCATCTTGGACTAAAGAGATGTTGCATATATTTTTTGATATTTGTATTGTAGTTATTGATAGATGAATGAGGCCAAACACTCATTTCGATAAGGCCACATGAAAATTTGTTATAGTTGTCTTCAAAGAGAAAACTGGTTATGTTTTTAGTAAGACTCAACTTAAAAACAAATGGGATGGTGCAAAAAAGGACTAGAGGTTTTGGAAAAAAACTGAAATCTGAAATAGGAGTAGGATGAAATAGTGAACTTGGAATCATTAGTGCTGGTGATGAGTGGTGGAAGAAAAAAACTCAGGTTAGTTATTGATACCTTTTTTGTCTAGATTTGTCTTTGTCTTGTCCTATTTCTTAAACTATTTAACATATTTTATATGGTTTATGCATTTATTGTTTTATATTTCTTTTATATAGGAAATTAGAGGGTCAAAAAAGTTTAGACATGTTGGGATTGAACCATCACTTTGCAGTAAGTTTGATAGAATGTTCAGTAATGTTGTGGCGACTAGACATTATGCTTGGACTGATGAAGCTGGTTGCTTAAATTAGGATGTTTACCAAGTTTTTTCTGTTAGAATAAAACTCCTAGTCTATAGGGTTATCCTAGTTTCTAGGAATGTTGTTACCTGATCTTGTGAGATACCTCACAATGCTGCACTTTATTTGTTTTCCGTTATCATTGTAAGGCTATTTAATGAGCCACACTTATGTTTCAATAATCAAGCAACCTTGACCATTTTGTGCAGACTTTAAGCAAACTACTATTCTTGTTCATTAAGTGTAACAAAGTGGTATCAGAGCCAGGTTGAGAGAATTCTGAGTGTGAGAGTTTAGGAACAGCAGTATCCTAAATAGCTAAGAGAGAAACACCGTGAGAAACACGGTGAGGAAATAGTGAGAAAAACACTGAGAGAAACAGAGTGACTGAGAGATGGCTACTGAAGGGCAAAATTTGTTGAGCATTCCTAGGTTCGATGGAGACTATGATCACTGGAGCCTGTTGATGGAGAATCTTTTGAGATCAAAAGAATACTGGAGCTGCATTGAAACTGGTTTTACAGAACCTGATGAAGGAGAGACACTGACCGCTGCACAAAAGAGACACCTTGAGGATTGTAAACTCAAAGATCTAAAGGTTAAAAACTACCTTTTCCAGTTAATCGACAAGTCAATCTTAAAGACTATCCTTCAGAAAGACACGTCCAAGCAGCTGTGGGAATCAATGAAAACAAAATATCAAGGGAATACGAGAGTCAAGCGTGCTCAACTCCAGGCACTACGTAGAGACTTTGAGGTGCTAGAAATGAAGATTGGTGAATCAGTCACAGATTATTTCTCTAGAGTCATGGTGGTGGCCAATGATATGCGAAATTATGGAAAAGATATGCAGGATGTGAAGATTGTAGAAAAGATTTTACGCACTCTCACAGACAAATTCAATTACATTGTTTGTTCCATAGAAGAATCCAAAGACATTGATCTCCTTTCTGTGGATGAGCTACAAAGCTCACTGATTGTGCATGAACAGAAATTTCGAAGAACTAACAGTGAAGATCAAGCCTCGAAAGTTACAATTGATGAGGGACAAGGCAGAGGAGGACGTGGCAGGAATAGCTATAGAGGAAGAGGATACGGGAGAGGGCGTGGATTTATCAATAAAGCTATAATAGAGTGTTATAGATGTCACAAGCTTGGACACTACAAATATGAATGTCCAACTTGGGAGGCTAATTATGTTGAAGCAAATGAAGAATTGCTGTTAATGTCTTTAATGGAGATGAATGAAGTAAAACGTGGAGACGTTTGGTTCTTGGACTCTGGTTGTTCAAATTATATGAGCGGAGATGCAGAAAAGTTCTGTGAATTGAATAGGGGATTTAAGCAGCAAGTCAAACTCGGTAATAACACGAAAATTTCTGTGGAAGGGAAGGGAAAGATCAAACTAAAATTGAATGGCATGAATCATATCATCACTGATGTGTTCTATGTGCCAGAATTGCATAACAACCTGCTGAGTGTGGGAAAAATGCAAGAGAAGGGACTTCCATTTTTATTTCATGCCGGGATGTGCAAGATTTATCACCCAAAGAGGGGCATGATCATTCAAACTAGTATGTCTGCAAATAAAATGTTCATACTGTTGGCAAACACACAAGAGAGAACTGATGCCTGTTTCCACACAAGCTCACCATCACCAGATGTCACCCAACTGTGGCACAACAGGTATGGCCATTTGAGCCATCGAGGTCTGGAGATTCTGCAGACCAAGAATATGGTACGAGGACTGCCAAAACTTACTCCTACCACAGAGACTTGTACTGACTGCCTAATTGGAAAACAACATCGAAGCAGCATCCCAAAGAAGAGCACATGGAGAGCTACTGAAAAATTACAACTTGTGCATGCTGATATTTGTGGTCCAATGACCCCTATTTCTAACAGCAAGAAGAGGTATTTTCTATGCTTCATTGATGATTACAGTAGAAAAGCATGGACATATTTTCTGACAGAAAAATCAGAATCATTGTATGTATTTCAATGCTTTAAGAAGATGGTAGAAAAGGAAACTGGAAAGTTCATTAACTGTCTACGCACAGATAGGGGGGAATTCAATTCAAATGAATTTAAAGAATTCTGTAGGCATAATGGTATTAGGAGACAACTGACCACAGCATACACTCCACAACAAAATGGAGTGGCATAGAGAAAAAATCGTACGGTGATGAATATGGTTCGGGCAATGCTCTCAGAAAAGAAAATCCGAAAATCTTTCTGACCTGAGGCAGTGCATTGGTCAATATACGTGCTGAATCGATGCCCCACATTGGCAGTCAAGGATGCAACTCCAGAAGAAGCATGGACAGGTGCTAAACCTTCTGTGGAGCATTTCAGGGTTTTCGGTTGCTTGGCACATATACATGTACCTGAAGCCAAACGTACCAAACTTGATAACTGGAGCTTTGTTTGTGTGCTGTTGGGTGTAAGTGAGGAATCTAAGGGATACAGGCTATATGATCCAATTGCAAAGAAAATAATAATTAGTAGAGACGTAATATTTGAAGAAGCAAGGCAGTGGAATTGGGATGCAAACTATGAGGATCAAATCCTACAAGACCTTGAGTGGGGAGACATTAATGAAGTGGAAATAAATGATGAAGAAGCAGTTTCAGTCGTCGGTGGAGCTGCTGACAGTGATGCAGTAGTAGAAGATGAGGATGTGATGGTGAGTGACACCACAACTGACAGAATAATCCCACCTAACGGTGATGCAGTAACAGGGGATGAAGATGCAGCAGTGGCAGGGGATGAAGATGTAGTCACACCTGCAGAAACTGATGAAGATGCAGCAGTGACAGGGGATGAAGATGTCACAGTTGTAGAAACTGAGGACATTGTGGTGAGTGGCATGTCTAATGCAGAAGGGTCCATAGCAAGAAGTAGCAGAATTAGACAAAAACCGAAATGGATGTCAGACTATATTTGCAGAGCTCACTATTATGAAGAAGAAAATGAGATTAACATGGCTTTAATGCAAGGTGCAGATCCTATAAACTATGAAGAAGCAGTAACAAGCTCAAGGTGGAGAAAAGCAATGGATTCAGAAATCAATTCAATTGAGAAAAACCAGACCTGGACACTTACAGATCTACCAATTGGTTGCAAGAAAATTAGGGTCAAATGGCTTTACAAAACTAAGTTGAATGAGCTTGGAGAGGTAGACAAATATAAAGCATGATTGGTCGCCAAGAGGTACTCTCAACAATATAGAGTGGATTACACTGAAGTGTTTGCCCCAGTAGCAAGGATGGACACTGTACGAATGATTGTGGCTCTAGCAGCTCAAAGAAACTGGACAATCTATCAATTGGATGTCAAGTCCGCATTTGTACATGGTAAACTCAGCGAGGGCGTGTTTGTTGAACAACCAAAGGGGTACGAGAAGAAGGGCAGTGAAGGAAAGGTTTATCAACTACACAAAGCTCTATATGGACTTAAACAAGCCCCACGAGCATGGTTTAGTCGCATCGCAGCATATTTCAAAGATGAAGGCTTTGAAACATGCCTAAATGAGCACACGTTGTTTATTAAAAGGGGTGCAGAAGGCAAGGTGATAATTGTGAGTATTTACGTTGATGATTTGATATATACAGGAAATGATGAAGACATGATGAATGGTTTTAAAAACTCAATGATGAGTGTTTTTGATATGACGGATCTGGGAAAGATGCGATTCTTTCTTGGCATAGAAGTCATACAGAGAACATATGGCAATTTTATTTGTCAAAAGAAGTATGCTATAGATGTGCTGAAGCGTTTTGGTATGGCAGAAAGTAATCCAGTTAGCAGCCCGATTGTACCAGGTGTCAAACTGAACAAGGATGATCAAGGAGTACAAGTTGATGAATCCTATTACAGGCAAATTGTAGGAAGCTTAATGTATCTCACAACAACTCAACCAGATATGATGTTTAGTGTAAGTTTGATCAGCCGATTTATGTCTAGGCCTACTGAGTTGCACCTACAAGTTGCCAAAAGAATACTGAGGTATTTGCAAGGCACAACCAACTTTGGTATTCTATATAAAAGGGAAGGGATGGACGAGTTGCGTGCATTTACAGATAGTGACTATGCAGGTGATTTAGAGGATCGAAAAAGCACCTCTAGATATGTTTTTTTATTGAGTTCGGGAGCAGTCTCTTGGTTATCGAAAAAACAGCCTATAGTTACACTATCTACTACAGAGGCAAAATTTGTGGCTGCCGCAGGCTGTGCAAGTCAGGCTGTTTGGATGAGAAGGGTCTTGGAAAATTTAGGGCTTGCTAAAAAAGAATGCACCACCATTTGGTGTGACAACAGTTCTACGATCAAATTATCCAAGAATCCAGTAATGCATGGGAGAAGCAAACATATTGATGTCAGGTTCCATTTCCTAAGAGATCTAGTAAATGATGGTATTATTCAGCTGATGCATTGTAGAACTCAAGAGCAGATATCAGATTTGATGACGAAGGCTTTGAAGGTGGAGACATTTCAGAAACTTAGAGAAGAACTGGGAGTGTGCGAAATTGAATGAATAAACTAATTGCTATTGCATTTAGTTTAAGAGAGGGATTGATGAAGCTGGTTGCTTAAATTAGGATGTTTACCAAGTTTTTTCTGTTAGAATAAAACTCCTAGTCTATAGGGTTATCCTAGTTTCTAGAAATGTTGTTACCTGATCTTGTGAGATACCTCACAATGCTGCACTTTATTTGTTTTCCGTTATCATTGTAAGGCTATTTAATGAGCCACACTTATGTTTCAATAATCAAGCAACCTTGACCATTTTGTGCAGACTTTAAGCAAACTACTATTCTTGTTCATTAAGTGTAACATGGACTCCGTCTTCTGGAACTTTATTTGATGATGATTCTGTGAATCAAAGCATTCAAGATGCTAATGTTAATGAAGAAGAAAATCTAGAGGAAGTGGTGATTCAAAAGAGGATGTCATTCCCAATTATACAAACGATGTTTGCAATTTAGTTACTGGAGTTAATATGGGAAATAGTAGTACCACAAATAACAGTGGAAAGAGAAAAACAAGAGAACAATGCGGTGGGCAAAGTAGAAAGAAAAGCAAAAAACCTTTTGGATTTGGAGCTCAATTGCTTTTACATTGGGATCAACTAATTGATCGTGTTTTCATCAGGAATGATAGTAGGGATAAGATAAGGTGTAGCATTAATGAGGTGATGACAGAGGTCCATTTCGTACCCGAAATTACTTTCGGTGATGACTTATACTGTTTTGCTACCAAGTACTTGTCTATGAGGAATAAAAGAGAGATGCGAGCATAAATTGAAGATATTGATAGGAAGTATCAATGGCTTCAAAAAAATGTACTAGAGAAGTCAAAAGCACTAAATCAAGGTTAATATTGCTTTAATGATGCTTTCAGTTTTTGTTCTGTCCTGAACAATTATGTCGTGGTTAATTCAAATATCTTATTGTCAATTGCTTAAACAACTGCATGTTATGAGAGTTTTGTTGTGGTGTCAAATGATGTACATGTTTGGAATAAGACAATGACTCCTAAGGCTGATGTATTGAAGCATGAAAAGTAATGCTGATTTTAGTAGAGAAACTTCTTTCTTAATTATATTTGCATATTGTTAATCTAACATGTTTTCAATTTCATAGAATAATGGTAAAACTACTTGTGTTGTCTTTTGCTATGTTGATGGTGAATTATTATGAATGTTTATGGTGAATTTCTGTCCTGAAATAATTGTGAGTGCTGATAATATATTGAAAGCTATAGAGTATATTATGGTAATCTTCCTCCTGGACCACCGTGATGGATGAATCATAAGTTGACAAGGAAGCAAGAATAGCGTAATCTTTAGAGAAACTGGAAAGATAGAGCGTAATTGTTGGATTGGATATCTACAATTATTGAATTATTTCATAAGAACACCTTCTCCGGCATATTTAACGAAAGGTCAAGAAGACATATATTGCCTATATGTACAAGGATTAAAGTAAATTATCGGTATACTACTTCTTAGTTGAATTAAAAATGCTAGCTAATTTCATGGGCTACTTTTAGCCTGACTTGTGTTTT
>Ga0325410_1004563_pt1 | contig 15445 bp, 14 predicted proteins | sample PopdelMetagenome_16_FD_206182 | JGI IMG/M metagenome (GOLD analysis project Ga0325410, IMG submission 206182) | Populus deltoides microbial communities from Bellville, Georgia, United States - Xylem-PdIQD-R3 | ecosystem: Host-associated > Plants > Phyllosphere > Stem > Wood/Secondary xylem...
TCACTTAAACTTGAGTCATGTAAGTTTAATATTATTATTAATATTATAAATATTACTCTTGGATCAAGCGTTGCAGCTAAACAAAAGGCTCTTGGACATATCTTTGCAGAAAAACCCAACACTCTTAGATCTTAGTATTTTTTGATATTTTTAATGCAAGAAAAAAAAATTTAACCCGTGGCGTGTGCCTTTGTTTTTTTTTTTCTCATTTTCTTTTTAAGCCTTTTACTATGGATTGCACAGTACAATCCACAGTGAAAAAACTAATGCCTTTAGTTTTTTTTATTTTTTAAATTAATTTAGTTTCTTAATATTAAATTTTTTCTATTTAATTATCAGACTTTCATGACATGGATCCCAGGTTTGACGGGTTAACCCAGTTTATTCAGATTTTTTTTTCTTTTTCTTCATTAGTATTTTTTTTCCTGTAGGTTTTTTTTCTCTTTGCTTTTTCCTCTTTAATTAATATTTTTTTTATTTATTTTATTAATAATAAATCTTTTTTCTATTTAGTTATCACACTTTCATGACACGAATTTCAGGTTTGATGAGTTAACCTGATTTGGTGAGTGAACCTGGTTGATTCAGATTTTTTTTTCTTTTTCCTCATTAGTTTTGTTCTTCTGATTTTATATTTTAATATTGTATGCAGTCCACAGTAAAAAGGCTGAAACCTTTAGTTTTTTTTTTTTGCTTTTTTTATGCCTTTCACTGTGGACTGCACAGTGCAGTCCATGATGAAAAGGCTAATGCCTTTTTTTAATTAATTTTTTTTAATTTATTTTGTTGATATTAATTTTTTTCTATTTAGTTATCAGACTTTAATGACACGGATCTCAGGTTTGACGGGTTAACCCAGTTAATTTAGATTTGTTTTCTTTTTCTTCATTAGTTTTTTTCTTCTTATAAGTTTTTTTCTTTTATTATTTCTTTTTATTTAATTTAGTTCATCAATATTAAATTTTTTTCTATTTAGTTATCGACTAATGCCTTTGGTTTTTCTTTTTTTTTTTCTTTTTTTTTCCTGTTTTTATGCCTTTAACTGTAGACTGCAAACTGTAGTTCACAGTGAAAAGGTTGATACCTTTTTATTTATTTTGTTTATTTTTAATTATTTTTTTCATTTAATTTAGTTTATTAATGTTTAATTTTTTTCTATTTAGTTATCAAACTTTCATGATACGGATCTCGGGTTTGACGGGTTAATCTGATTTGACAGGTTAGCCCAGTTAATTTTGTGTTAACCCGTCAATTTTTTTCTTCTATTTAGTTATCAAGCTTTCACGACACGAATCAAAGGTTTGACGGGTTAACCTGGTTTGAAGGGTTAACCCAGTTAGTTCAGATTTTTTTTCCTTTTCTTCATTAATTTTTTTCTTCCTTTTGGTTTTTTTTCTTTGTTTTTTTCTTTTTAATTAATCTATTTAATTATTACACTTTTATGACACGACTTTACAGTTAGACCCACATCCAAGACTATTGAGTCTGGTATTGCAGTCAGACCCACTTAAACTTGGGTCATGCAAGTTTAATGTTATTATTAATATTATAAATATTACTCTTGGGTCAGGCGTTGCAGCCACACCCAAGACTCTTAGGTATAGCTTTGTAAAAAAACCTAATATTTTTAGATTTTAACTTTTTTTGATATTTTTTATGCAAAAACTATTGACCTGCTGCGCGGGTCATGTAACTAGTTTCCCCTAAAGTACCAATATTATCGTTTGGCGAGGTTATAAAAGTTTGTTTTTATAAAAATATTTTTAAAAACATTTATTTTTTTATTTTAAATTAATATTTTCTTATGTTAATAAATTATTATGATATGTTAATATTAAAAATGATTTTTAAAAAATAAAAAAATATTATTTTTATATATTTTTAAATGAAAAGTATTTTAAAAAGCAACCACACCTACATTTAGAAACTGTTTAGAAACATACTGCAAATCGTATTTTTTAAAACATTAATTTTTTGAAAAATTAATTTTTTTATATTTTTATATTTTTTTAATTTATTCATGTTAAAAATAATTTTAAAAAATAAAAAAAATTATTTTAATATATTTTTAAATAAAAAATATTTTTAAAAATAATTTTTTCCACGTAAGTACAAACTAAAACTCAAACGCCGCCGCATCTAATTCTGTACGGGTCGTGTCATCTGGCTTGCTCTAGGCACGTAATCTAATGAAGGGTAGACTGTGAAACCTCTTATTTTTGCTGGGCAATCCAATCTTTGAGCATCAAACTACTAAATAAATATTCTCTTACATATGGAAGGGTTGTTGGGCTTTGTGCGTTCACCAGCGGCTACTCCTATCGTGAGCCCTTCTCTGTTCTACGCTTCAAAATCAAAGAAAAATAGCTGGTTGAGAGCCAAACTCAACGCTGAAAATGACCCATTACTCCAAGCCGCCACTAGTGCTGCTTCACTTCGTTTCCAGGAAATGCATCGACCAGGCAAACCTCTTCTCTTTATTAGTTTATCTGACGCTGAGTTCTTTTTCTGTCGGCCATTTTGTCGAACAGTTAGATAAGAAATTGAGATAATGGCTTCATGTAGTCAAATCCGTGCAAACAAGCTCATAAGATCTTTTTTCTAATACTATATAACGCATACAATGTTATATGTTGATACCGGTCTAATGCAGAATTTGGGTGCCTGTCTTTTACATGGAGAATTACAAGCTGTATTTTAATCCCCGGTTTTTGGCATTATGATTTATTTATTTTTTTCTGCCAAGCCAGCACACATTAGTGGTTTGCTGTTAGCTGTGATTGAGGGGTGGGGTGGGGTGGGAACTTGAACCTTAGAACATGAAAACAGTCGTGCCTTTGAGGCATGAGTATTGGTCTGTCGGCTATGCATTGATGTGGATGGTTAAATTAGCATTACTTGCTGATGATGTTCCAAAATATAATATGCTAAGGAGTGAGGTGTATGGATAATGATTAATCATATGTTCATATCAATATTTTCTGTTTTTTAGCCCATGAAGTATAAAATTGATGGTAGAAGTCTTGATACCTGCAAAATAGTCCAGTAGGATTTAACAATCCTCCGAAGATAAAGTTAATAACCTTAAATTTCAAGAACAATAATATTTGTTTTTATTTTTGTGTGATTAATGCTCAAAGGGCTAAGACAAATAATTTTGGAGAGTAGAAAAAGTAAATCTGGATCTTGAAGAATTCATGGGGTATTTATAGTTCATGAGTCTTGTTTTTTTATAGAGATGAGGGGCTGAAGTGTCATTTTGCCTTAATAACATTTAATGAGATAATAAATATCTCTTACATATGCATTAATGAATAAACATTTTTATACACCTAGAGGTGTAGGGAAATTAGGATGCAAAAATATAGTTGAGCCCATGGAGGCTGAGCTCCTCCTCTTAGCTGTATCTATAGGGACTGAGCTCATTCTCTTAGCTGAATCCAAGGGAGCTAGACTCTTCTCTTAGCCGTGTTCAAGAGAGTTAGGCACTGAGGGAAGCGCCTAACTCCCCTGGGCATGACCAAGAGAAGAGCCTAGCTCTCTTGGGTTCAGCTAGGGGGATGAGCTCGGTCTACTTAAAATTACTAACTTTATCATCGAAGGGTCTTTTAAATCCCACCAATAAGAACTGTTTTGCAAGTATCAGGACTTCTACCATCGATTTTATATTTCCAGGGCTAAGGAGAAGGAAATAATGATATTAACCACTATCCAAACACTAAACAACTTGTTCCTTGAACATACTAGATTTTAGGACATCAATCACTTGCAAATAGCTTATTTGGGCCTGCCATTTTATTGTTTGATAGTTGCTAAATTAAAACCTTTCAAAATGTGTTTTTGTCTGATAACACTGTACTGTCAATTTTTCTTTGTTCTGAAAGAAGTAATCTTCTTAGGTTGTCCCATTCACTCACCAGATGAGTGAATATAAACAGAGCTTCTTGTTGCTTTTCCAGGTTAACATTTCAATCTTCTCGTGGCATTTTGATGTTGTACGAGGTTTGTGTATTAGCTGGCTGGAATGTAATTTGCATTGATTCTTGCTTTGCAGAGCCTCTTTTCGTGGATCCATATGCTGGTTGCTTTGTTCATCCCGATGTACAGATGGATTTGAAGTGCTCACACCAGTATTGCCTTGCGACTAAATTCATTGATGATAAGTTACTTCGTACAGTGAACCATATCGATGGACTCAAGCAGGTACTTTGCCTACCAAATTCAGGCTACATTGAACATTTTGCACCATTTTGAAGTAATTTATTGTTTTCCATCTGTACCCTGCAGGTTGTTTTGTTAACAGATGGGATGGACACTCGGCCATATAGGCTTAACTGGCCAACTTCAACTGTAATATTTGACATATCCTCAGAAAGGATATTTAAAAAGTCAGCTGAAAAGCTTCAAGGTGATTGGTATCACTAATTCAATAAATTTACAACCATGCCAGTGTCTTGATACATCACTCGACCATAAAGTTGCTGCTAGGGATGATAGGATTTGACATGTTAATCATGCCTGCGTTTTGAGTGTGGATCCACAGATAAATTGATTCTTCTAAATATTACAATTAGGTTACATTCATTTGGGTGAAAAGGTTTTCATGTTTCAGGATTTCATAAGAAGTTTGAGGAGTATTGACATTAACTCCATCTGCAAATCTATACTCATCAAAATTAAAAATGTGGTTCTTCTACATGGATTTATAAATTTGAATTAGTTAGGTAAGCAGTACAAATGCTTGACACTATCTTCTTGAAGATGCTAGGTGTTGGGGCCAAAATTCCAAGAAATTGCTTGTTCCTGCATGTTCCTTTGGAGTCCTCTGATATACAACACAGTCTGCTTGCTAAAGGCTTTAATGGTAATCAGCCTAGTATATGGGTCATCCAGGTGATTGAGGCTTCTATTTTTTTTTTATGAGGATTCCAATGTTGCATAAAACCATTTGACTTTGTTATTTTATGAGGAAGTTGTTATAGCATGTAACTTTGTTTCCTTAACGAGGGAAATACTGTTATTATATGGGTTTACAGGGACTGCCTGTTATGACTTTGGCAAATTTCAAAGAAATGTTGTTGGTTGCCAGTAGTTTGGCCATGAGTGGATGCTTGTTCTTGGGGGAACTGCCTGCATGGCTGGCAGAAACTGAAATTGGCATCAAGGTCAGATTCAGACTTCAAAACTGCATTTTCTTTTTTCTTTTACCTTCTCTCAATAAGCAAGGCCCTATCCTGTTGTCTGGCCTCTTGCACAGCCCAGCGCAGAGAAATGGATGAACAAGCTCTTCATGAGCAATGGCTTCCGAGTGGACATGATTGGCTATGATGAAGTTGCTAAGAGTTTAGGAAAGGAAGTATCACCAGGAGAATACAAGAATATATTATTTGTCGCAGAACAATTGCAATTTTCAGATGATCAGGTGTGAATATAAAGCACTTACTGTTTGATTCGTGGGTTGCTTGATAAGGCAGGGGGGTTAATTATAAAAAAGTCTTCACCTAATGTTTTATCTGTTGTTGTGAAATTCTCTAAGAGTGACCGTTATTTGGAATTTTAGGTATATCTATGTTAAGCATGTGTAACTGTGACTTGATATTATGAGGGCTAGCGATTGTCAAATTATTTGATCTCAAATATTTCTTATATAGTTCTTTAATCTGTTGTTAAAGGTTCTTATTGCATGGAGTTGTTTAAATATTTCTCAAACCATGAGTGCTATTCTTTATCATGGGAAATTGATGACTAGATCATAAATGCCAGAAGCTTCACGATTGCAGATGCCATTATCTGATGTATTTGCCTTTTTTTTCCTGTCAGATGGAATTTTGGAGGAGAGAATTACAAAGGGTTGAGGAGGAAGGGGATGAAGAAGGGTTCGAGGAGCTCTAAATTTAAACAAAGAACTGCATTACATTAACATCCTTTCCTCTCTCTCTTTTGTTTTTGGCTCTTCCACTTCACTATTTTTTTAGCAGTTCTTCAGAACGTTTTGACCCAAAATAGAAGGTTTATGTAATAAAGTGTTCCCAAGTTTCTTTGGACCTCCAGTCCAAGTGGCACGCCTCCCTTTTTGTATATAGAGAGGATTCGAACTACATGAAAGCATTTTGGGATGGAGAGAGAGATCCAGGGAGAAGCTCAACTGAATAAAAAGCAAAGAGCACTGATTTCTGGGATCCGGGAAGGAGAAGATCGCATCCGGTGTATGGTTATTGCAGTCTTAGGAGTAATTGAATGAAGAACAGCTCAATAAACTTCAGTTGTCATTTCAGTTTTGGTAAAATGATGCCCTCATTTCCCTGTATGCATGCATGCATGGTTTACAGCGCAAAATAAAATCCATTTCATGAGCATTATTAAAAATTAGGCATGCCTTCATGGTTATTTGAAATTACTTTTAAAATAGACACAAGAAAATTATATAAATTAAATACTTTTGATTTTAATAAACAAGGCTTTGCGGTGATTTAAATAAAAATTCAGATATCTACTTTTAGATTTAGAGGTTGAATATAGAAAATTCTTGGACTTCAAGGGTCAAACTAGAATGTTTTGTAAATTATAAGAAAAACATGTTTTATCCAAAGATTTATCGGTTTTTGTTGGTCAATTTAGATGCGAAAGTTCCCATTAAAGTCTTCGAATTTGTCAAGCACTCCTCAAAAGTCAACCTAAATTCAATCATATATATATATATATATATATATATATATTTCATGTCAGTGTCTTGCAAACCCCATAATTCACTTAGCAGATGCGAGCCACAAATCCTCAATTTGGCAATGACACTTATGGACGGAAAATCTCTACAAAGTACAAGCTTAATACAGCTTAGTGAATTCTTGACGAGTCAAGGTCATCAGCACGAGATGGAGCAATCTATCACAGATTCACAAGCACCAAAAGCGAGGAAGGAAGCTATGTGAACGGAAACAAACCCAAATCTCGGACAAAGCCGGCTACTAATTTGTCTCACTTCCGTCGGATAGTTACTTTTTAGTTAGCAAGGAGCAAGAAAAAGATCACGCCAGTTGGCAAAGAACCACCACCTAATAGGATTAGCTGAAAAAATCTCCTTTGGCTAAAAGGAAATATTCTTGAAGTGCCTTCGGATGGCCATTCAAGGCAGTATGCATAGCCACAAGATTCAAAAGCAAGGAGAAGACAGGTGAATCAGGTGCTCTTATAGACTTCAAAAAAAAAAAAACAGAAGGGCTGCATACATACCTGCCAAAGATGACTAGCGGAAATAGCATATGGATAGAGTCAACAGCACATTCAAATGATCTTTTGTGAAATTCAGATGATTCCTACATACAAAGAAATCAAAATTCAGTATACACACTTTGCTATGGATTATATAGTTCAACGAAGTGGAAAAGGTCTGTTCTATCTACATATATAAAAGAATTTGGCAAAATGAATTAAATACAATACAGAGCTATTAATGTCACCCACTATAGTTATCCATCAAGAAAAGGGCCTGAGAAGAAAGCTCAAATCCTTCTTATCGACGCATTTATGCCTTTTCTTCTAAGAAATGGTGCCAAATTAAAAATAAAGCAGAGTGTGAACAGGAAAAGCAAAAGTTCTTTGGGAATCAAAGTATAGAAAATTAGTTCATCAAAGTTTCTTGTGTGGGTCTGAGGGAATGCAAAGATAAAAGAAGAATGCGAGACAAGAAAGAGAAATCAAGCCATTAACTGATCATTGCCAGTACTGCTATCATCATCCAACCATTTTCATTAATAAGCAAATAGGATAGAAAAGAAGCAATAAAAGCATGGTTTTAGTGTTGACTGTTCTGTGAAAGGTGAACATAAACGTAGGAAGAGAGAGCTTAGAGATACCAAAAAAATATGAAATCCTAAGTGCCAATCTGTTAAAGATGTATCATCAGTTGACAAGCATGCTGATTTTTTCTGGCAATCTAGATTAGAGGAGCCATGTTCCACATCCCGGTCTTCCTGCCTGAAAATTGATGTTGCCATATAACCAACTTTGGTAGATAAAACCCACAAGAAAATTGCATCCGATAGATGTGTAGGGCTGTAAGCTAAAAACAACGAGAAAGCACGAAGTTTATTCAACTTTCACTACATAAATTATTCATTTATTCTGAACTCATGCAGTTTTAGTCTTTAGAGCAGATTGATGTTGAAGCATATCATAATCACAAAAATGACTTTACACGTTACCTTCTGATGAAAGATTCACCGTGCTGATCTTGAAGAATCCCGTAAACCATCCAGGAAGCAAGTTGGTAATACATGACCTGATGCCCGTGCCAAAGAAACCTATACTTTTAGACAAGGGAACAAACAGCCAAGAAGGTCATTTCTTAACTATAATCATACAACTAACAAAATTAAAAACATACCTCTGAATGCATGATTGCATTTCAGGAACTCCACAGTGACATCTTCTGTGCAAAAGGTTTAGGGGTTGTCCGCCGCGAATATCATCACGTTCAATTTCAAGAACAAGCTCGTAAAGAGGCGGCAAGAGAACAAAGACATGCGAAAAATCAAAACGGGATAAAAAGGGGGGGAAAGAAGCAAATTCCCCAACAAATTAATAAAAGCATGCATTTTTAAGTTGGGTCCCAGCCTTATTAAGGCCTAGTGTAATGGGAGCCGAAATAGGCATGGTCTCTGATAGTAACTTAATTTCAAAGTGAAGGAGTACAACAGACCTGTAAACTGAAAGAATATAAACAATGCCATTAACAATAGCTCTGTTTCTCTTGTATTTTTTCGTTCTTGTTCGACGATTCATTATTAGCATTTGCAGACCTAATCCAACACAGCTTTGTAGCAAGTCGATCAAGCTTTCTATAATAAAAACCCTAGACTGACTATCCTCTCTCCCTGCAATTCTTATTTTTCGGAACTAGCAAGGGTAAGAGAAAGATTAGACCAAAAACGAAGAGTGTAAGAGGCATCCACCTCTCGCTGGGTTGGATGGGGAGACGGGTTGAAAGGGTGGTGGTCGTCGGAGATGGGAAAGCCGACAGAGGTTTGGTGTTCTCTCCAGTGTAGCCTAAGAGTGAAAGTAACAGCTCGCGTGACGTTTCTTTCCTTTCTGTTTTTTTAATTTCTGGTAAGGTGGTAATTTTATACAGTCATTACCATTAACATAGATACATGACGCAATTTCATTGGATGGAGTGGTAGGTATCCTTGTAATACTGGAGTTATTTTCTTTATTAACAAACGAAAAAAAATGCCCTATATATATATATATATATTAAACAACGAGCATTAGGGTTGATTGACGCGCTGCCGGATTACGGGGCTCATGTCACAAACATTACCAAGTAAAACTTGACTTGGCCTGATCTCTTAATTTAATGCCCCAAAAAAGAGCCACCTCGAGCTGCCTCAAATTCAAAAATATCGAAACTTCATGCATCCCAAAAATTGGCAAATACAGGAACTCTACACAAAATCCAGGACAGAGGAACCGCAATAATCTTCGCCTATAGAAAACATCGTGAGCTGAAAATGCGGTCAGTCTTCTTCCCCTCATCATGACTTCGCCACTACTGCCTTTACTCTGCCTTGGCTCCGATTTATCCTTTGCTTCTGTCCGCTTTCTCTATGCTCCTCCCCTCTTTCATGGGAATCCAAATCTTCATATCTGATTGGTTTAATAATCAGCCCTTGTTTTTTCACCACCTGCATGGGATGCCTTCCGGATTAGAGAATAGTTGCGGTAAAATAATCGAGCATCCACGAGAAATAGAGAAAGCATAACATATACAAATGCATTTTAGCCAGACTCATCAAATTTTTCATAATACAAAGACCTTCCACATCCAAAAATGAACAATCAAAGTTAATCATAAGAATATAGGAATGTGAATTTGTGAGAAAATCACTCACTTCAGGCCGATTAAGAGCTCTGACAGCTGTTGCAGGATTGAATTCAGGCCCTATAGGCATGCGGATGCTCTGCTCAAAAACTTCCTTCGATGTGAAGGGGTAAGGCAGTGTTCCTGTAAGCAATTTTTCTGCCTGCAAAATCCAAACATGGTACAGATTATTTAACTACCACAACAAATACCAAAATCTTTGGACCTACAAGGAAAAACAACACAAAAGGGCAGCAACCCAAGCTCAAGCTAGCAAACAATCACTTTGATACAAGAACAGGAAAACAGTCTTTCATCTTCACAGCATTTCACAAATGATGATTTTTTTCCTAAACAAGTAGCATTTCAACTTAATCAATATTACAATCTCAAAATAATACTCTCGTTCAATTGAAAGCTTCTTAGCCAGAACTTAAAGGACACTGGTTTTTATATTCAATATCACAATGTGATTTTCAACAGGAGACAGCAGAAAAGGATGCCTGGTGAATCATACAACAAACATCACTAACCTTTTTATCCAACTTCTCTGAGATGATAACATGTTTAAGATGTGCATCCTTCCTTTTCCTCAGAGCCTCATCCCTTTTTCTCTTTGCATTTTCATGCTCTTCCACAACCCATGAAGGCAAACCTTTCTTTTTCTGTACACGAGTCCATTGGCCCCAGCCAGGAAGTTGAACAGGTTTTTCAGGTTCAGGATTTTCCTCGTTCATAATTTCCTCTTTATCTTTGCTGAATTCTTCTTGCACATCATCCCCTGCAAAAGCTTCACGTATAAGCTCTGCTTGGGAAGGAAGCTTGTAAGATGATTTGTGCTCTGAAGACAAAATCCCATCCAGCATCTGCCCTTCACTATCCGCATCACTATCCTCCCCAAATTCCTTCAGGGATCCAGAGAAGAGTAAAAATTGTAAGAAGCTGCCAATTATAAGAAGAAAAAAAAGAGTACAGCAGATGAGATCATACCTCTAATTCTATATCTCGATTATGGGTAACAGGTTCAACAACTTTCCGAGACCTTTTGCCACTGGTGTCAACTTCATTTCGACTGCTGCTCATCTGCTAGTTATGTGCAGTTTATTCTCAGGTTACCCAATGCATCCATATGGAAGAACAGATACAAGTTAAAAAAAAAGAAGGCAAACATTACCTTTTTCCATGTGTCTGAATGAAGCATAGAGACTTCATATGTCGTCTTGGGACCTAGGTCTTTAACAAGTTCAGAAATCTGCAAAGAATTATGTTTTTCAGGTTTGCAGCCTCAGCAAAAGAGATACAATTTCAATATAGGCTGGAAAGAAACCAAAATCCATTACCTTCAAAACAGAATCCCGAGGAGTGTTGGCATCTACATCAAGCAAAACAGAATTGACATCGATATTATTTTGCACATCATCTGTTCTGCCTAAACCAACATCAATGTCTTCTTCAGCTTCCAACTCAGCTTCACTATCACTGGAATAACTGCTTGATCTGATCTTATTTTTAGGTTCTATAACCTGCATTTTAGATGCACCAAACACCCTTCGACCACTCACACTGCCTGTTTTTGTAATTTCTGCCCCATCTGCATCCTCCAGCTGCATCAATGACGATTCAAACTCTTGAATAGCAAGCCTACCTTCTTCATCAGCTGCTTCCTTCTTTTTCTTCAATGCCCTTTTCTATACCAAAGCAAATTAAAAAGAAAAATAATGAGAAAAGATAGAAAATTTATTTAAAGGATCCATAGAAAAATCTTAGGGAAGAAGCAAATGACTGGAAGAGTATCATTTTCAAGCAAGGTGTTAAAGTTTCTCCCTGGGAAGAGAGGAGCAAGAGGGGAGGGGGTAGTAAGAAGGCAAGCATCAGTTTAAAGAAGAGAAGCATATAAAAAGCAGACATTACCATGAAAGGTAAAGAAAGGACTCCCGAATCAGGCACTTCATCATCTTCTTCTAATACTCGTCTTGTCTTCTCTCTTGCTTGTGCTAGCAAATTAGGTGCCTTGTCCTCGTCTGAACCACCTGCATTTTCACTATCTTCTTCATCGCTGCTGTCATCACTGCTGCTACTGTCCTTCATAGAGTTCATTTTCCTAGTCAAAAGAGCATGCTGATGGAGTTGTTCAGCCATAGCAGCTCGAGTACCTTCATCTTGGGCATCCAAACCACGCTTAACAATACGTTGTGCCCATTTCGATTGGTTTTTGTGCCTTAAGGTCATGCGTTCCTGCATCAAATGTGCAAGGATAAGAGTGAGCATTTGAGTTTCATTAATTATCTTTAAAATTTTAGGGACATGAGGAATTTGTTTTTCAGAATTTTTTTGAAATCTATCGAAATTTGGATAGTTTTTTAATTATTTCAATGGTAACTATAAATTTTTTTATAGTTTCATTAATCATGATAAGAGTTTCAAGGACATAAACAGTTTGATTTTCCGAATGTATTTATTAAATATATAGAAAATGATCATTCACCTCTGCACGTTTGAACTCTTGCTTCATTGCCAGTTCTTTGGCTTCTTCTGCATCCATCGGCATTCCTACAGATCCTTTCAATCTTTCTTTCTTCAACAACCGATGGTATGTTTTTGATTTTATCTTCTTGACGCGTTTCATCTTCACCTCATGGCGGAAAAGAAGGCTCCGCATTTTTGCAATATGATTTCGACTGTTTACGTAATCTTCAAGGGATATCTTCCAAGCATCATGAAAAATATCAGTTTTGCAATAAAATAAAGAAAAACTGCAAATCATGCATCAATATACAATTAAGCCTGATGAGACAAACAATTTTCAGGCACCCAGGCACCAAAACTATGACAACCGATTTCTCTAAGCTAAAAATTAAACAAAAATTGTCCAGATCACCCAATCCCTACTCTTAGCACCACCTCTTTTTTCCCCTACTGTTCCCATATGCAACTGTTATCTTGAGAATCTCTTTGCTGATCGAGAAAAAATACTCAACCAAATAAATAACATATTTAAAGTATTGGATATTTGCTTTTAAAGACATAGAGAAGATCAACCTGAGTCAGAAATGTGTGAATCAAAAAATGGCAAGAAAACTGCAAAAATATGGGTAACAGAAAGAACACAGGAGCATAGGTGACCTGCATATAGAAAATATTAAGACACTAAATTGAATCAAGCAAAGAATATTTATGGCCTCCATACCTTATTTAATTCAAGAAGCCTTGAGCCATCTTCTTTATGAGCTGCCATAACCTTGTCATCATTAAATAATGAAGACATTTTCTTCTCAAACTCAGTTCTAGGCTCAAATTCGGACGCTATTGCCCCTACAGTTGAAAACCCTGAATCTGTATCTTTATCAAAAATAATGGTAGGTGCCTCCCTATTCCTCTTGACCAAAGGCTCCCATCTTGTAATATCTTTCTTTGATTGTTCATAAGCAGCGTTCCTTTCTAACCTGTCTCGATCCTCCTTGGGAAGTGGAGCTTGAAGAAGCTTTCCTTTTTTCTCCACATGACGAGTTATATTTCGAAGCTCTCTATAACCAGGTTTTCCTTGAATGCTTTCAAGAAGGTCTTCAATAGCAATGCGGCCATCACCATCCAGAACATCACGAGTAGGATTATATTCAGATTCTGGATATCCCTCGGATACAACAACTTTGTTTTTCTTCCGGCCTGGGAACAACATAAGATTCGGGGCCATTCAAACCTCTAATTACTAAAACACAAAAGCAGCAGGCAGATATTTTATGAAGGCAAATATATGAGGTGAAAATAGTAATGCTGTAACCTTGACTAAGTTTATATTCCAAATATACAACACAATAAGAATCCATAAATGGATGTAAAAACAAGACACCTACTCAAACACAACTGGAACCCAAAAAATAATTACATGAGCATGAAGAATGTTTTCCTCTCAAATGGTATCCCCTATACATAATTCATGCCTGCATCTCTGAACATGTCTAGATGTAAAAGATGCTTACACACATTTCAGCTTCAAGTACCCTAACTTCATCGGTAAACAAGTAAGCATGCATTGTACATGAAAATAATATCATGTACCCTACTAATCTTGAGAAATGGAAGTGATACCTTGAAAGGCCTGACTTGGCATTCCAGTGATTCCTTGCAACATCCTCAGATGCCGTTCATCATCTTCATCTTCAACATCATCACCAAGTTGATCTAGGTCTCCCTTTTTACCCTTATGGTCAGCAATCTTTTTTTCGGCACCATCAAAGTCATAATCGTCGTCATCCGATTCAACATTCTCATCCTACATTAATTGAAAAAATATTTGAGATACCATCTAAGAAAACCAATGTTGGTAGATAAAAAAAGCCATCATTTTAGCAAAATGAGTAGAGTTAAAAAAAAAAGTCAATCAGTATAGCAAATTCCGATGCCATCAAGAAATAGAACAACGTCTAATAACACACGAAATCCACTCTTCTAAAGTAAAATCCAGCAGTCGTACTAGCTGTTAATTAAACAGAAAATAATTTTTAGACAAGCTATGCTATGAATAAATATATATATATATATAGGGAGAGAGAGCTAGAAACCTTAAAATCCTCAGGTAACTTATACTCGTAATTCTCAACGGAATCGAAGCGGCGGTTCTTCTTTGATTCCTCTTCAGGCACTCCTTCCTCGTATTCATAAACGTCGCCGTTAATACCTTCATCTTCTTCACTGCAGGACTGGTCATTAGGGTTGATTCGATCGAGCTCTTTCCTAAGAGATTGAGGTAAGCGTGGACCGGTTCGCCTTTTCTCGTCCTCACTCTTGCCGTATTTTTTGCTGAATTTGGACTTTTTGGTAAATTTTTGTGGTCTATCATGTTTCTTACCGTCTCTCGATTTTCTCTTCTTCTCTATCATCTTCATGGCTTTGTATTTCCAAATGCTAGATTAGTTCGGGTAACAGCGGCGGTGCTTGTAAAATCTCCACTCAAAGTTATACACGCCTGCCTAGTTGGGAATTGGGATGACGCCGTTTTGTAGAGGAAGAAGGCTAGGTTTCTTAAGCGACAGAGGCTCCAAGGTTTTGGCCTTATGGGTTTTATATAAACTACGTCGTTTATCTCCTGGGCATGAGAAGGAATTGTCGAGTATATTCATTTATTGTACCGTAAAGGCACAAACATTTAACTAATCATCTTGTAATTAATCATGATTATTAAAATTAAGAAAGGTTCAATCAATTTTCAAATCAGAATGTATTTTTTCTATTCCATTGAAGAAAAACATGCTATTTAAGCTGTAAAAAGTATAGTTATTACAATTGGATCGGTCCAGTGAGTCAATCCAGGATTCGATAATTGAACCGGTTCAGGTAAGGTAAAAGACCGGGATGAGCAAAAACCCGGTAAAACCCAGTTAACTTGCTAAGTTGACCCATGACCTAGGTGACCCAGCAAAACTCGATTGAGATTTGTTTTTTTTTCAAATGTGTTTTTTCTCCTAGCCAGAGACTCCTTTTATATATATATATATATATATATATATATATATATATATATATATATATATATATATATATATATATATTGTTTTTTTATTTTTTTTTATTTGATATAAAAAAAGTAAG
>Ga0325410_1004564_pt1 | contig 15445 bp, 9 predicted proteins | sample PopdelMetagenome_16_FD_206182 | JGI IMG/M metagenome (GOLD analysis project Ga0325410, IMG submission 206182) | Populus deltoides microbial communities from Bellville, Georgia, United States - Xylem-PdIQD-R3 | ecosystem: Host-associated > Plants > Phyllosphere > Stem > Wood/Secondary xylem...
TCCCAAGTTATCGACAATTCATTTTGCACATATCTCATGTCCATTCTATAATCATCGCATATCTATGTCGCATCGTGACCACAATTATTATTAGTCACGTTCTATTAAAATCCACGGATTCATTTCAAACATATAATTTACAACACAAATTAATAGTAATAAACTTGATTAATAATATTAATATTACAAGCATAAAATCCTGAAGGTCTATAAGATTAATATAAGGGAATACTAACATTGTTCCAGTCGCATAATTATCTAAAGCAAATACAACAATATTTGTTTCATTCCAAGTTCGTACAGAAGAAATAAAGATGTTACCCCTAAGTTATACAAAAGAAATTAAGAACATGAAATCCCTAATTCATATAAAAAGAATTGGAAATGCTAATTTCTTAATTCATGCAAAAGAATTAGACACCTAGGACCTGCAGCATCAAAATAAGAGGATAATTATAATAAATAAATAAAATACAATAAAATAATAAAGGATCACTACTACATGTATCTACGCATACAAGTACCCACTCGATAGGGCATAATCATAGTTGATCCGCAAAAAAAGAATCACATTTAATGCTTTTTTTACTGCACATAAATCCTATCCTTCCGCAACCTACTTATGGTTTTGATTATTACACATTAATCTTCTTCTGATTTACCCATTTCCTTATCCGCCCCCAAGTTCTGAGGAGGTCGTTGTCGAGACTAATAACTCCTATAGGTGTGGGACACCTACCTGCCACCGATGCTCGATTTGTGTTCCCTTGTTGTTGTTGTACTTTCCCTGTGGTTCCTATTGAATTCACAAGTACAACACATTAGTTCATAGCCGGTTTTCATTTCGCAAAGAGCTAGACAACAACAATAACATTTACTCTTTACATTTCATTATTTTAAATCATTACGCACATCATCAACTTCATTTTTCAAATGTGGTTTATTCCCTACCAGTGTTAAGGTTCGATGTTACAAGAATTTTGGTGGGAAAGAAAACGGTTTTCTGCCCCTATCGTGGCTAAATCCTCCCGTTTTATTAATTCTCATCGAATCTGCCAATAGGGGCGGCAGTTTGACCTTAATTTCCTCATATAGTCACCTATATCTGGAGCTCTAAAGCTCTAAATTGAGCAAGGTTGGATTCGTTGGAAAGCTAACATCTCAGGCCATAATTTCTATGAGAGGTGTTTCCTAAATTTTCTCATTCTGAGGCCTAAATATCCCCTAGAACGGAGTGCGAATATGTTTAGAATTCCTCGGTGATTCCTAAGTGAGCTTTCTACTATAATTGATTCATGCCTAAAAAAATACATAACACACCAGAATTCTTCTTTTTTGCCTTTATTTGGCTCTTGGCCGATCTTAGTCTAAGGGAACTAAGGATCCTTTTTTTTTTCTAGCTGATTTTTTTCTTACCACACTCACTCATTGTCCACATTCTACACATGTCATAAATGCTCATCAACCCTAAATTTCAGAATCTCTTTCCTCCCTCTTTCTATCCTCACATGGCTGGCAACTTGAGTTTTGAGTCAATGATTTTTTTTTCTTTAACAATTTTGTGTGTTTTTTTTCAAGTTCAGAGCATCTTATGTTAGCTTACTAACCTTATTCTATCAATTTCTGCATTTCCCTCAAATCTTCCTTCAAGAACCCTAATTTATAAAATCTAAAATTTATGCATAATTCCTAATTAATTGGTAACTTGTTTTATACAATCAAGTCTAGTGTCCATACCTTTAGAAATTTCAGAATTTCAGCTTATGTAAATTGAAGATTTTGGGCCCTCTTCTTAAGCTTGTAGTCTGCCCCTTCTCCCTCTTTTTCTTCAATTTTGCACATGTTTTATCCTTGTTAGAGTCCTTGTTATTGGTTGTTCTCTCTACTTGAAGGTTCTAGGTTTGTATAGTCTTAGGTGATTTGGTGTTTTCCCTTTCTTTTGAAGAAGAAAATCTGCACTCTTCTCACTCTTTTTCTTTAGTTTCCAGCTATCCATGAAAAAAGAATGAATGGGGTATTTATAGCCCCCATTCTTTCTAATTATACATTAGCCCCCATTCTTTCCTTTTCTTTCCAATTCGAGTCACATTCGTTATGTCCTTCATATTTTCCTATGTAATTTCTTAATTATTACTTTTATTTATCATATATATAATATAATTTTAATATTTTTGTTTCGGGATTTTACATGACACGACCTTGAGCTTGGAAACTAAATATTGAAAGGTATCAATGGATAAGGATTTTGTGAAAATATCTATAAGGATGATAAATTAATGCAATAAAGGATAACAAATAGTACAATGTATAATATGTTCTTGGACAATTGACAATCATTCTCTATGTATTTAGTATGCTCATGAAAAACATAATTGTGAGTAGTTTTGGATAGCACTTTGATTATTATAATGTTGCATCATAAAGTTGCATTTCCATAGCTTTAAAAAGCTAATGCAAACAAAGAAGTTATATTGTAGTATCTTATATAACTTTTCATAGATGAGTTATTGCAAACCATAAGTCATTTAATTGTTTAATTTCTAACAATAATCCATATGAACTACAAGATAAAAAAAAATCAGAAAACTCTTTTAGGATAGAGGTTGTTATGTCTTAAGTGCTAACTTTTTATTCTAGTTGTTTTTGTACTGCATGTTCTGAACAAAAGAAATATGAGACATAACATTGTTTTTATAGGAAAAAACTGACAACTCTATGAATAAAAAAAATATCAATTTGCCCTCTAAATAATATTACATATATTATTTTATGATAATTTTAAAGATTTATGCAATGAAGTCCGTACTTGATTTTTCTAGATCTAAAATTATAATCTCCTATATAAATTATATTATAGTCCTTAATTTCTAAAATTTATTTACAATCAAGTCTCGTTTGATTAATCATCTTATCTTAATTATTTATCAATGATTTTTAATGTGTGTGAACCATGAGGTTCCCTAAAATGTTGACCTCAATATAACTAACAATCCTAAATAAAATAAAATTTAATAAATTAAATTATTTAATTTATTATAAATTAAGTAATTGATTTATTTATATTTAAGAACACCCTTTAGCAATGTTTTATGACCCCTAAATATTAGAAAATTCATAAGTGGTTTGACTTAACTTTTTTATGACCAAGTTTTAGTATAATTATTATCTCTTCATCAAGAAGTTTTTTATTTGGATATTTGAGCATGGAGTGTATTTGTTCTTTCAAATCATATTTGTTCTCAACTTCATAGTCATTGATTACTTGAACGAGATTTGAAACTCTTTTCAAATATCATTCTACCTTATGCAAGGATTTCATAATCATTACTATTCGAGAATATGTGGATCATTTTTTTTCTAATTCATCTAGGGTGATAAATCCTCTCTTAATCAATCAAATGCCTTTATATAATTTATGTTAATATCAACTTGTTGTTACCTTTGATTAAGCTAATGTGTAGTCAGAATCAAGCCATACTATTTTTTATATAAGATAACTTAGTAATCTTAATTTTAAGGATCACTTACATAACTATCATATGAGTCTTTCTATAGACACAAGTGATCTCTCCATATGAAATTATCATGCGGGCTAGTTTAGTGTACATGTCATCTGACAAGAACTCATATACTAGTTTCAGGTATCCCTCACATCTAAGGTTATTATAACCACTTTATAATTTCCTTGCATAGCATTTTTATCTACAGAAAATTATCTGCACTCTAGATTTATTAATCAAACATAAAGAAATATTAAAGAGAAATAATTTATTATTAATATATATGCTTTACATAAACAAAGTTAGTATCATGTGTAGCCAACCAATTGACTATAAGGCATATACACTAACAAAATCACTGAAGAAATCTCTAGAAAGGTAGATAAAGATATCGTTAACTTATATTTCTTCAGTATGTTTGTTTCAGACTACAAAATCTCATAAAAAAACAAACCAAAACAAATTATAAACACCAATTCAAAATCAACCAAATATTAAAGGATAAATTTGAAAAAAAAAATCAATAAAAACCTAATGTTAAAGGATGAAAATAGACAAAAATATTCAAAGTAAAAAAAGGCTAGGCATGCCTTAAGTGGCCTAGCATGCCTAGCCCTTAAAAAAATACACATGCACATGGACATACCAACCCTATCATGTGCCTAGTTTTTTTTATTTTTACCTTATAACGGATGAAAAATCATCTGCTTCTTTTAAAAAAATGAGTGATAGGTCACCTTCTAGGTTACTACCTAGAATCCGATCACCACTATGGTAGTAAAACAATTAGGGAGAGGGGTTTATACTAAAAATCCATTTTTCAACCCATTATCACCCGAAAAAACCATAAAAACCTATATAAACCATGCAATAAACCCAAAACACTCTAAAATCACTCCAAAAAATAAAAATAAATCGAATCCTAAAAATCAAAACCAAACCAAATATGCCTCACCCGCTATGTGTAGAGATAAAAACTACATTCATTGAACTCCTCTTGAGAATGAGAACTTATTGACATAAAGATCCTTCCTTTTTTATGCTTAGATTAGGGTTAAGCGATAAACCTTTAGAAGAAAATTAAATTTCTAAAAACTTTTATTGGTTATGCATTTTCACCATGTTTTACATTGTGATTCTCTCATTTTTAATTTTATCTTTCTACAATATTTTAAAGCTTTATCTCATGGAATTAGGCTCAACAGTGATCAAATCAAAGGAAAAAAAATTGAGGATGAAATTCTAAAAAGATGTATGAAAACATTAAAAAAAAAAAAAGAGTTGCATCATAAGTAGAAAGTAAAAACCCCTGGTTCTTTTAATGTATTACTAGCATATTCGTTTGCCCTTTGCTGCGGGTCGAATTATTCTTCTTCTAAACTTAATAGAAATATTAAGAGTATGAAGATTTTTTTGGCAGTATCATTAAATCCAATGAAACAGTTTGATCTTGAAACTTGCCAACCCAACTCCTTATCTATCTCGAGTTTCAAATTAAACCGCATGGGAGCTGATTCAAAGTGAATTACTCAATTTAATGGGTCCAAAAACAACTTGGATGACCGGTAAAAACATGGCATAGCTTTTAAAAAAACTTTAAGACAACAATTTTTTTTATATTGAGACAATGCTAGATTGGATTGACCTTGGTCACCCTGCACCTGAGTTATGGACTTCAATAAGTTTAATAATTTTATTTTTTTGTAAATTATTTTTGTTTAATTTTATGATAACACTAGATGCTTTCAAAATCAAGCATCAACCAAAAAAAATATTTATTTAAGATTGTGATAACTCTATAGAAAGTAGAAAAAAATAAACCATGAATTTCATTTCTCAACCAATCCAATATTGAATAAGAGTGAAATAAAAAAAATAGAAAAAATAAAGGACCAAAAACTAAAAAAAACATAACAAGTTTGATGGGTAAACCCATGAAACCTGTGAATTGGGTAACCTGTGTCAACACATGAAACCCATAAACCGAGTAATGGACTCTATTGGGATTAATAACTTATTATTTTTTCTAAACCATTGTTTATTTAAATATATGATAACAAAAATAGACAATCGCAAAATCAAGCGTTAAACTATTACTAAGACTTTTTTTTTTAAGACTATGATAACCTCATAAAAAAAATAAAATGAAATAAATTATGAAGTTCAATTCTCAATTAGTCCAATATCAAAGGATGAAATCGAAAAAAATGAATTTATATAAAAAAAAAAAGTTCAACTCGTCATACCCTTCAATAAGCCCATGGACTTTCTAAAATTTTAGAACATGTTTTTTTTTAACTATATGATAAAAAGAAATATAGACAATCACATAATCGAGTTCAATTAAAAAGAAAAACAAATACCCTGCTAAACCTGCAAACTAGGGCAACCAGGGTTCTTTCGTCAAACTCACAAACCTGATCATTGACTCCACAAAATTTATTAACCTAATTTTTTTAAAAATTATTTTTTATTTAACTAAACTTTTTTAAAAAAAATTGATCATATCGCGATGTTGAAATATTTTTCTGATACCAACCTGATGATAGGATATTTGTTTATATTGGAATAACCATATAAAAAGCAAATTAAAATAAATTATCATCTCTGAGCCCCCATAAATATATCATATAAGGACTAAATAAAATAATCAATAACCAAAGTAAAAATAAAATAGAGGTCAAAATGCAAAAAAAAAAAAAAAACCAACACTAGATTACTATTATAATTCTGGATGTGAGAAAACTATGATTTTTACACACCTTTTAACTTTATTTATAATATAATAAGGGTAACCTACCAAGTATCTCCATGTTCAATTGAGTACATACTTATAAGAATATATTAAGTAATAAGTTAAAGAGTGTAGGGAATTCACTGTTCACCCACACCCAATGCACTTTGAATTACAATAGTAATCCATAGTACGTTTCTCTTTTTTTTTCTTTTTTGTTTTTTTTTCATCTTTTATTTTCACTTTTTCTTTTTTTTTTCCAACTTTCCCCTTTTATCCTTTTTTTTTTCAAAATTACTTTCCTTTTTTTTTCAACTTTCCCCACTTTTTTTCGTTTTTTTTCCAAAATTATCTTTGTCGATTTTATTTTTTTAATATTGAGCTGGTTAAAAATTTTGCTTTGTAACTTTTTTCCTTTAAAATACTGTAGATTGCTACGGTGTTTTCCCACATGATTTTTCTATTTTATTTTTTTTATTTTTTAAAATTATATTTTTTATTTTACTTTTTTAATATTGAGTCGATTGAGAATTTAGTTTTGTAATTTTTTTTTCTTCAAAACATTGTTGATTCCTGCAGTGTTTCTCTACATGGTTGTTTTTTGTTTTTGTCTTTGTTTTTTGATGATTTTCTCCGAAATTATCTTTTTCGATTTTATTTTTTAATATTGAGGTGGTTAAAAACTTACAATTACAATATGTGAGAAAAACACTGTAACTTTCCTCGCAAATTACTATGAATTTTCATAGTGTTTTTTCACACATGGTTTTTTTAAGTTTCTTTTGTGTGTTTTTTTTGTAATATTTTTTCCCAAAATTATCTTTGTCGATTTTATTTTTTTAATATTGAGCTGGTTAGAATTTAACTTTGTAATAAAGCTTAATTATGTGGGGAATGCATTGTAGCTTTCCTCACAAAACACTGTGGATTGCTAGAGTGTCTCTCAACATGGTTTTTTTTCCTTATAATTTTTTCAAAATTATCTTTGTCAATTTTATTTTTTTTAATATTGAGCTGGTTGAGAATTACAATTACAAGTCATTACAAATAAGGCTAAATCATGTAGGGAAGTACTGTAGCTTTCATCACAAAACACTGTGAATTGCTACAGTGTTTCCAACATGGTTTTTTTTCCTGTTTTTTTTTTGTTATTTGTTTTTCTAAAATTATCTTTGTCGATTTTATTTTTTTTAATATTGAGCTTATTGAGAATTTAGCTTTGTAATTTTTTTTCTTTAAAACACTGTGAATTGTTGCAGTGTTTTCCTATATGATTTTTTTCCAAAATTATCTGTCAATTTTTATTTTTTTTGAATATTGAGTTAGTTAAGAATTATAATTACAATAAAACTAAATCATATGGGGAAAGCGTTGTATCTTTTCTCACAAAACACTGTAAATTGCTACATTATTTCTCTAAATGGTTTTTTTATGATTTTTTCTAAAATTATCTTTATCGATTTTATTGGAGAAAGCACTGTAGTTTTCCTCACAAAACATGTCAATTGCTACAACGTTTTTCCTCATGGGTTTTTTTCCTTCCAAAATTGTCTTTGTTGGTTTTTTTTTTAATATTGAGTTGGTAGAGAATTTAGTTTCATAATTTTTTTTTTTTGCTTTTTATTAACAAAAAAGCTAAATCATGTGGCAAAAGCTTTGTATCTTTCCTCACAAAATATTGTGGATTGCTACAAATCATTTTGTTCAGTCTCTAAGTTTTTGATCACCAACACAGCTTTTTTTTCCATCATGAAATATTGGCTCCATCATACCTTTAATTTTTATTACTTATCTAACACTAGTTCACAATTATAACACTATCAAGTACATTTATTTTATAAGTCCGTGGCAGCATGCGAGCATGCCATCTCATATGATGTAAAACATATGTACCATCATGTCATCAATTTAGGACAATGACATTGAATTGAACTTATAGCAAAGGCATCTTAGGGTTTTCCTATTACATATTATGTCAGAAGAAACTTAAAGATTTCAGCGTATATTTATAATATAATATGTGATATTTTTATATAAGTTCTTTTCAATTAAAATAATATTTTTTTTTAATATTAATAAATCAAAATTTTATTTTATTTTTTTAATGAAAAAAATTTTAAAAAATAATTTAAACTATTTACCGAACAAAACTTTATGCTTGGTTTGATAAACTAGCTCTTAAACAATGTTTTCATTAGTTACTTTAATGAATTGGATTATCGCAATTGCAGTAGACAGTTAAAAAGTGTTTGGGATTGTGATTAGATTGTGTTTTTGAAAAAAAAAATATTTAACTTTAAATTAATTTTTTTTTATGTTTTTAGTTAGTTTTGATGTGTTAATGTCAAAAAATAAATTTTATAAAATATAATAAATATTATTTTAATGTATTTTAAAGTAAGAAATACTTTGAAAAACAATCTCAACCATAATTTCAAACACGCTCTTAGAGTGAGAATCGGACCTAGGACACTAGTAACAGTTTGTTTGGCATTATGGTAGCGGTTGTTTTTTAAAGTGATTTTTGCTCGAAAATGCATCGAAATAATGTTTTTTTATTTTTAAAAATTTATTTTTGATATCAACACATCAAAACGATTTAAAAACATAAAAAAAATATTTTGAAGTATTAAAATTTTTCAAAAATACTTTTACACCGCAAAAACAAACGGTGCGTAAAGGTAGAGTGGTATTGCTAGTTTAGTCTTTGGTTACTCACTAGTTTGTCATAATCACAATAACAACAACATTATAATAGCGATTGTTTTTTAAAGTATTTTTTATTTAAAAATATATTAAAATAATTTTTTTTTTATTTTTTTAAATTTATTTTTAATACCAATACATTAAAACAATTTAAAAATAAATAAGTTTTAACCGAACTCTAGCTACAGCTCCATACGGGCATATCATCATCGTCACGAGAACAAGTATAGCTTAAAGATTGAGATATATAAGAAACAAAGTAAAACGACACCACCACACTCGATATATAACAAACCAAAACCCACGCTGGTTCACAGGCAGTAGTTACGTGTTGTCTCTGACCCAGTTTGCACACTCCTCAATAACTCATCGAAGATTTCTTGTGGTCTATCTGATATTAGAAGTAGAAGAAAGAAAGAGAGATGAAGGATCAAAAGAGTGAAAGTGGTGGTGGGTATGTGAGAGCAGATCAAATAGATCTCAAGAGCTTGGACGAACAACTGCAGAGGCATTTAAGTAGAGCATGGACGGTGGAAAAGAACAAAAGCAAGAACGATGGAGATCAAGGCGAAGGAGAAGGAGAAACGCAAAGACTCACCCAGAATAATAACAGTACAACCATAACTAGTCATGAATGGGAGATTGACCCCTCCAAGCTCATCATCAAAAGTGTTATAGCTCGTGGCACCTTTGGCACCGTTCACCGTGGCATTTATGATGGCCAGGATGTTGCTGGTACGTATATCTATATATATGCATTCCCTTTTTTATACCTTCAAATGTCTTACCGATCCTCCTCCTCCGGTGCATTGATATAATTTCCAATGTGTAGGTTGACTAACACAAGAAACTAGCTATCTGCGTTTGCGAAATTAATGTCCTCTATATATCTTGCTCTAATTTGGCATGCGCGCAATTGTGTTAGAAGCTAGGGAGGGGGTGTTCTCAGGCTCCATTACAGAAAATTATATATTTTTTATCAAGTTTACGATAAGGAATTCTAGCAAATAATATACATAAATGTTGATTATTAGGAATTCCCTGCTTGGTTTGCTGAGGAAAGCTTCGTAAAGATGGCAGATTCAGACCATTAATTTGTATTAGCCATCTCCTCATTTGTGTTTAAAACCAGCAGTTTGCCGAGGAGAAGTGTTTTGCTTTCTCTAACTTTCGTGTACCTCTTAATAATCCTGGATCCTTGTAGATCCATGTTTGCAAAAATCCGTGATTTCACGAGATTGTATGAGTTGGCAGTTGGCTGCTGCACAAAACATTGCCTTTTCTTCTGTTTATCTTTAACTTTCATGTGTCCAGACTTATTATTATTTAATTATTTTGTTGTCGTCTTTTACTTTACTCTCGGGAAATAAAAATAAAAAAAGTTTGAGATTACTCAGTATATATTTTCCCTCTGTTGTATAAAAAACAGAATTCATAAATAATTTGAATAATAGATTTCATGTTTACGTGGAAGAGAAATACAACATCGAACAACTTAAGTGATAGAGCTTAGTTATAAAGCCGCCACGTGCATGTTCCACCTAAACACCGAAGAAAATCCTTGCCCAGCTATCAGGCAAGCTGCTGCCTGCTAATTTATTTATTGACTTATTATTTCCCTCTATTTTCTCATGTAAATTAAATTGTGAGATAAAAAAAAAAAGCAGCCTTGCATAAGAGGCTGCCGACAATATATAGCTCTCCAATCCTGAGCTATATTCCTAAATTAGTAGTTAGTAAGTTAAGTTTTCTATTCTTCCTCTGGCCCAGTTAAACTTCTTGATTGGGGGGAGGAAGGACACCGATCAGAGGCCGAGGTAGCTTCTCTGAGAGCTGCTTTTACACAAGAAGTTGTCGTTTGGCACAAGCTTGATCATCCTAACGTGACTAAGGTACGATTTCATTTCATGTATGATGTTCTCCTCTTTCTCAAGATAATACAAACCTAACAGAAAGTTTAAAAACATGCAACCTTTCTTTGTTCTATAATTTTTAAATTTAAATCAGTAACGTGATATCCTTTCTAATGCGTCCCTCGTTTGGTTACTTGTGACACAGTTGTAATGTTTAAATTGGTTCATTCTATGGAGTTTTTATTTTATAGTATCCCACGCGATTTATATCCTTGTCTTTCTTTCATGTTTGATGGAGTTTGAATCCTTGCAAATAATCATGGTCTAGGTGATGTTTGAATTCGTCCTATCCTCAAGCTCCTCAAGCTACCATTCCAAATATGTGAGATTTGATTTTATTTTATTTTATTTTTTTCATAATTCTTGTTCAAGACTTGATAGCAAATTTCAATGGAGAATTGGATAAAACGTATAAATATGATATGCTAACGAGAGAATGTTGGAGATGTAGTGACAATAGTGGTTGACGTTGTTGTTAATTTTTATTTTTATTTTTGACATTTCTTAATGTATTCAATATGTTTATAGCTTAATGTTTTCGAACATAGCATTTCCGGAGCATTTCAATTTGTACTTTCTTCAAGTATATTGTTAACATCTTCGACATGGACTACTTGAGGTTTCAGTGCTTAGCTCCTGTTCATATCTTCTTGCTTTGAATCAAGCCAAATCCCTTCTGCAGTTTATTGGGGCTGTAATTGGCTCAACGGAGTTAAACATACAAACAGAGAATGGTCACATTGGCATGCCAAGTAACATTTGCTGTGTTGTTGTCGAATATTGCCCTGGGGGTGCTTTGAAATCTTACCTCATAAAGAATAGGAGAAGGAAGCTTGCTTTTAAAGTGGTTGTTCAATTGGCACTAGATCTTGCACGAGGGTCAGATACTCACGTCCATCTGTGTTTATTTTGACTTTCAAATCATTTGGATTGAAAGCTTATATTTTGGATGCTTTCAGTCTTTGATATTGTAGCAAACTATGCAATTCGAAATTATTGAAGCTGCCATTTGGAATTACTTACAGGTTGAGCTATCTCCATTCTAAGAAGATTGTCCACAGAGATGTCAAAACTGAAAATATGCTTCTGGACAAGACACGTACAGTGAAATTAGCTGACTTCGGGGTTGCTCGCATCGAGGCATCAAATCCTAATGACATGACTGGCGAGACTGGAACGCTTGGGTACATGGCACCAGAGGTATAAATTTACAAGGCATACAAGCCTTTGCTTTTCCGAGCCTTCAATATTAAGGTGCTTTATCAATAAAACAACAGTCTTAGAGTCTTGAATGTCGATTTCTGACTGAAGTTCTGTCATGAAGAACAGTAATATCTTTTAGTTTTAATTGCATGCTCCACATATTCTAATGGTTGATTGTCAATGAATCGCAACTCCTCAAGTTACTCGTCAAATTTCCAAGCATTCATTTCAGTTTTGATAACATTTTTATCCTATCTATCATCCAAGTATTGTGATCGGGCAGGTTCTCAATGGCAATCCGTACAACAGAAAGTGTGATGTGTACAGTTTTGGTATCTGCCTGTGGGAGATATACTGCTGTGACATGCCATATCCCGATCTTAGCTTCTCAGAAGTGACATCTGCTGTTGTGCGACAGGTAGATGAAGTGTTTTAAATGTTTTTTCTTTCTTTTACAGGAAAATATGTGGTAATGGCAATACATGGTTTTCTGCAAAATTTGAACATCACCTACTAGCATAGAAACTAACATCCAAGCCTTTTGGCTGTTTTTATCTAGCTCATCTCACAACCAAAGCTTTTATGTCAAATTACCACCCTTTCCTCTTTCTTTTACTCTGGTAACATATCTCCTTTACTCCCTCTCTCTGTCTCTCCAGATGCTTAGTAGTTTTTCTTACCAGTTATTGGAAGCAATAATAATACAGTGTTCATAATAATTTTAACAATCACTACTATTATAACAGAATCTGAGGCCAGAAATTCCTCGTTGCTGCCCGAGCTCTCTTGCGAATATAATGAAGAGATGCTGGGATGCTAATCCAGACAGACGGCCGGAGATGGAGGTGGTTGTTTTCATGTTAGAGGCAATTGACACGTCCATGGGTGGAGGTATGATCCCTCTTGATCAGCCTCAAGGTTGTCTCTGTTTTCGCAGGTACCGAGGGCCGTGAAAAACTTCGTCCTTGAAGTAAACTTCGTCCAATTCGTCTCATGTTCTGTTCAAGACACTGGCTTAAAGAGCTGAGGGTAGAGTCTGCGGAGACTATAGGCTAAGAAGAGCCTTGCGATACCGGTTTCTTAACTGGACAATGGATTCTGTAAAGCTTTATTTATGAAACTTGAACAATAGTTCTTGCTCTGTTTTTATGTTTCTTGATCGATTGAACGATAATATCAAGGTTCTCAATTCCCTTTGTTTCGGTAAGTATTTTATTTATTTTATTTTTATAATTGAAATAGAATATTTTAGTTTTGAAATATTTTGGTGTATCGTTTTGAGATTATATTGTTCAAATATATATATATATATATATATATATATTTAACAAATATAATTTAAATTTAAAATAAATTAATTATAAATTATGCAATATAAACACAATGTCAAATAAATATAATTTTAAATTTTAAAATATTTTTAAATAGTCAAGATTAAATAGATCTTTAACTTAAAATAATTCAACTTAAATAAAATATCAAAATATTATGAAAGTAAAATGTTTTAACACAAATATTTTAAATATAAAGTTAGGTCAATGTTATCAAGGCTAATGGAATCTAAATCATCCCTTAATTTGCTCAAATTTCTACAAAGTATAAACATAAAAAAAATAACATGAATATAAACCATATATATTAGTGATAAATCTAATTTAAAAAATTAATATCATTATTAATGAAAATAGTAGTAATAATTTTCAATATTATTATTCATATCATTATTATTGAAAATAATAATGAAAAAAAACCTTTTATACTTGAGTGGTTTAATTAATTAAATTGAATATGGTTTAATTTGATTTAATGGCTTTTTAAAAACGGAACAGGGCATGTAGAATGAAATCGGAAAATTCCAACTGAAATTTAGCTGAAAATTCCAGAACGGACCGAGATTTAAAATGAAATGAAAATTATTCCGTCTTATTTTTTTTTTAAATTGATATAAAATATTTCGACTATTTCAAATAAAATAAAATAAAATTAACAACCTTGCTTAATATGATGGATGGGCGGGTCCTATACACCCTTTCTGGTTGAGCTTTTGAAACCCAATTAATATGCATTAATCATAGTAGGCACATGATAGATTTTTGTTTCTGGGTATATTTATAATCATCGATCCTATCTTTTCATGTTTCTTAAAAAGAAAATATTTTTTATTTGGTATATAAACTGCCTGTGTTTTTCTTGCAGGTTGGACTATTATTTTTTTGTAATATAAAAAAATTATTATCTAGTTCTTAGAAAAAAATTGAGTATTATTATTAAATTTAATATAATAATTAAAACTTGAAATTTTTTTATTATAATTTTTTATTTAACTCGAGTTTTAAATTATATCTGAGATGTATCTGAAAAAATTTTGTTGTCCAGGAGACCTGGATTGGATTCCCCGGCAATGGGATTATTTTATTGATTTTTCACCATCAATATTAAAACTCTAAACAGGTTTTGGGATTTTTGTAGATTTTTATCTTTCATTCTGTTTTATAAGATTATATAGAAGGACCTACACAATATACATGGTAACTATAATATTATAGGGGTGTATATTTAGAAGTGCGGTTAAAGTATATTTTTAAATAAATTTAAGTTTTTTAAAATTAATTTTTATATTTTTAAATCGTTTACGCTGATGTTAAAAATAAATTTTAAAAAATATTATTTTAATATATTTTCAAATAAAAAACACTTTAAAACACAATATTTGCGATACCCTCCAACAAATCCATCGGTATTGTTATTAAAAAAGACTTGTAACCAAACAATTAAAAAGTATATATTAAACTGGTTGATAATTTATATAAATAATTAAATTGACCCCACGCCTTTTAATTGTTTTAGTAACTAATAAATTTTGTTTGTGTTTTTGTCAATTATTCATTCCTATCCTTGTATTTTTAATTCATTTAATTAACTTTTGTGTTTTGTGAATTCGTTCAATTAACACTCATTGTTAGTATATGCAGATACCACAAAACTCCACTAAGAACTCATTACTACTATATGGTTTGCTTTATACTTCAAAATCATTACAGATAGACCTTTTGTAATTCAAACAATAAAGGAAGGTTTTTGTTGAGCAAAGTGTGAGGATGTTATTTCGAGGATTGAAAGGAAGCTTAGGGTTCTTGGTTCGTTTCTTTTTCAAGAAGTTCAGGTTTCTACCAGAGAAGAAGATGAGAAGAATTAGTGCATTAATTGTAGCTTAAATGTTTCGGTTCATGGAATCCGAAACGTCACACCTAACAGCCAAAGAACACACACACACACACATATATATATATAACAATGCTTGTGGTCGAGGACGCAATGCGAAGAATAAATAAATTCTCAGCTGGAAAGCTACGACTCACTGGAGATGAAAGGTTGTAGTCATATAATGA
>Ga0325410_1004566_pt1 | contig 15443 bp, 4 predicted proteins | sample PopdelMetagenome_16_FD_206182 | JGI IMG/M metagenome (GOLD analysis project Ga0325410, IMG submission 206182) | Populus deltoides microbial communities from Bellville, Georgia, United States - Xylem-PdIQD-R3 | ecosystem: Host-associated > Plants > Phyllosphere > Stem > Wood/Secondary xylem...
CAGTTATATGGGCGAGGCGGTTGCGATGGTTTTTATTTTTTCTCTCTAGATTGTTCTATTTATTTATTGACCGATTTCTTTTTTTCTTAATTTCCATCCAACGTCCAAATTAATTTGATTGATTATTTTCTCAATTATTGAGCAGAGGATAATGTGAAGAAGAAAAAACTGAGACTTTTAACGTCATGTTTAATTAATTAGTATTTCAGAAAAGATATATAAATAATTTTATCATTCTCACGAGTTGACCAAACATTGCCTTAACATTTTCATGAAATTAAATATTCACCTAATCATTATAAAGTAAAAAAAAAAATCACATAATATTAGTGTTGAATGAAATTATATATATTACACGAAACCAATAAGGGTATTTTGGTCTAACAATAATTGGGATCTCAGAATGTGTGAAAATACATGCATGCTTTTTAGTTGAGTGTAGATAGGGTTATCCTTTTATCAGTATAAAAGGACAAGAATATCCTGTTATATATATATATATATATATATATATATATAAATGACAGATTACATATACTTTTTCTCCCACCATACCTCAATTTTTGGGATGATGAGGAGACATACTTTTCTTCATACCGAAGTGTCTCGTGTAGCATGATTGTTATGTATTTCTCCAAAACTTAAAAAACAAGTGAATTTGTTTTTAATTATTAGTTATTTGGATTATAAATTAAAAGAAAATACAGAATTTTGTAAACGCATCAATTAAACAATCCTAGTGATAACTATTGTCTAATTAAAAAATTATAAGAAATACTTCATCTCATTACACCAAACATCAATTAAATGAAATTTTTGTGCAAAAAAAAATTATAAAACCAACCTGGGGCAAGACTTGGGTTGCACCTTACAAGGTTGGAGGATCATGTGACTTCAATTTTCTTTTTAAAAATAAATAGGTCAAAACACTTATTTTGTAAAAGCAAAAATTAAAAATCAATAAGTTAATTGGTCAAGATTTACCAGGTCAGCTTAAATTTTTTTTTTTATTATATCACTCAAGTTTTTTGTTTTTTTATTTTATAACCTAGATCAGTTTAAATCCAGGATAAATTCACCAAGCTAATCTTGATTTTATAGCAGTGCTATTAATCATTCTTCTTTTAATTATCGTTTTTTCAGTTTTATTATAATTTTTTTATTGTTTTAAGTATTTGAGTCAACGAATTTTCCAAAGTGATTAAAATTATTTACCACTTGAAATCAATTGAGAATGATGGTTACACCTATAAAACCCATCTTAGTTCAAGTGTCCAAGTCATGAATAGGATAAGTCAATCTAGCATAATAATTTCTTTTTAAGATTTAAAAAAAAATTAAAACAACATCTTTTTAAAAAATATTAAATCAAACCGAATCTTACCTAAATTTTAATCATATCACATGTTAAATTATTTAATCAATCAAGTTTCAACAAGTCAGTTTTTCTAATTTGATATAAAACTTGATTTAAACATGATCTTGGGTCAACAAATTATCAAGTTGAAATGTCTAGTCATGTTTCTTATCACGGGCAGTGTTATTAAACCCGGACCAGTCCGGTGGGTCGACCTGGAAGCTGGACCAGTCCGGGTTTGGCAAAAAGTCCGGTCAGTGCAACGACGGGGGCGACCTGGGTAAGACCCCACCAATACCCGGGTTTTTTTTTAAATGTGGGATTTGAAATCTATTAGTATATATACTCTATATTCCCAATAAAAAAAATTATATTATTTCAATGTGGGATAAAAAACCTTTTGGTTTAAATACTTTAACTTAAAAGGATAACATAATATCTTTTTAATGTGAGATTTGAAACCTATTAGTATATATACTCTATGTTCCCAAGAAAAAAATTATATTTTTTCAATGTGGAATTTGAAACACGTTAGTATATATACTCTATATTCACAAGAAAAAAATTAACTTTTTTCAATGTGAGATTTGAAACGCATTAGTATATATATTACATGTTCACAAGAAAAAAACTATGTTTTTTCAATGTGGGATAAGAAACTTTTTTGGTTTAAATATTTCAACTTAAAAGCTTAACATAATATCTTTTTAATGTGAGATAAAAAACTTTTAAAATATTTTTTTAAACTTATATTTACATAGATTTTTTTAAATTTTTTCATATAAAATATTAAAACTTTAATTTTTTTTAAAATTTTTTAGGTTGATTCGAGTTAACCCGGGTCAGCTTATAAAACTCAAAACCTAACTTGATAGCTGGGTCAACCTCATACCGGATTTAATAACTATCACAAGGAGGTAGTTGAATGTTAATACCATGGATTCAAGTTTTTAAAACTCTACTTCTGTAATGGTACTAGTCATGGGCTTCTGATGGGCTCGTCCTATCAGTCCGGCCCTACAATTTGTGCTGCTTAGTTTTTGTGTTTTGGGCTGTTAGCCCCTTCTTGTCCTAAAAGAAAAGAAAAGAAAAGAAAAGAAACCCTTATTATATGTTATGACTATTTATTTATTTATTTATTTATTAAATGATAAAGGATATCCTGGAACAAGCTTGCATGTCAATTATAGGTAAAATTTATCTTCAGAAAATTTGAAGGACACACTCCTTGTATTAGCATGGTGTATTAAAGAATTAAAACCCATAAAAAGAACAAACTCCCCTGAGCATTAAACTAACCAGTTAAAGTTATACATCGTAACTTAAATAATATATTTCATTTAGAAAAATTCTTAAAATCTTAGTTCAATCCATCCTAATTAGTCTCTTGATCTTCATTTGTGTTCACTCATCATAACCACTGAATATCTGAAGAAGAAGAGAAAATAGAGTTAGCACATATGAACAATTAACAAAACATTAAAGGAAGTGGTTAAATCATTCTAGTGACACTCATAAAACACTATAAACTACATTAATATTTTATTTTTTTTAAATTAACTCTTCAACAATCTAATTTTCTTTTTTATTTATTTAGTTTTTATTTATTTTCATTGTTTTTATTAAGTTATTCTGAGAATTGTGATTTATAATTTTTTTTAAAATTTTCTTTCTATTGGATTATATACTATTCATATATATTTAGTTTTTTTTTTCTATTTCAAGTTTCAACATTAGATGTGTTGAAAGTGAAATTTCATAACTTTTTTTTATTTCTTTTTATGAATTTATATCGATCTTATGATCCAGGTCGCGAGTTTAATAGGTTAACTCCATTTGACTCGAGTTATTTTTTCTTTTTGCTATCTTTTTTAATTGTTTTTTTTATTTCATCATTAAATATTGGGTTGGTCAAAAACTAGGTTTTGTAAATTTTTTTCATTTACTTTTTATGAGTTTATCTCAATCTCATAGATCGGGTCACAAGTTTGGAAAGTTAACCCGTGTTAACTCTGTTTGTTGAATTCTTTTCTAACTTGAATATTTTTTTTAATTGGGCTTCATATTTTTTTTTCTTTCCATTGGTTTATCCCGATCTCAAGACTTGATTGCGGATTTGGCAAGTTTACCCGAGTTGGGTCGATTTGTTCTTATTTTTATTTTTTAATTGAATATTTTTTTCAATTTCGCCCTCCAACAATTCAATCTTTTTTAATTTAGATTTTTTTAATTTTATATTTCAATATTATGATACCTAGGAATTGAACTTTATAATTCTCTTCAATTTTCTTTTCTTGAAGTTATCCTGATCTCATGAATTTGTTTTTTTATCAACTTTTAATATTGGATCTGCTGGAAATAAAGCTTTTTAATTAATTTATTTATTTTTTATGAAGTTGTCTCGGACTCATAACTCAGGTAGTGAGTTTAATAGGTTAGCACATGCTAATTTAAGTTTTTTAATGTCTTTTTTTTAATTGATTTTTTTCTTTGAATTCCATTATTCAACATTGAATTAATTAGGAATTGGACTCATAACTTTTTTTATTTGCTTTCTATGGGGCTATCTGATCTCACGACTTAGATTACAGATTTAATAAGTCAAAATTTATTTTAACTTACTTTCTATAGGGTTATCATAATTTATGATCTAGTTATAGATTTAATAGGTCAATTCATACCGATTTAATATATTATTATTTTAATATTTATATATAAAAAATAATCTCTAACATGTCGTTGTAATAATATTTATAAAAGAATGTCATTCAATACTTTTGTAAGTTTTTGTTTAGTTTTTATGGAAAAGTAACATTTGATATATAGAAGATCATTAAACAATTTGTGAGGGCTACACTGAACAGGGGACCTCAGGAAAGATGATGATATTCAAGAGCATTGGATACTCTCGTCTTTATATTTGTCGTTGAACACAGGCAGGCATGCATGTGAACTTGTTGTTTTTTCAAATCAACTAGGAGATTCTTGTCGCTGTGGACAAAACGAGCAGCCTTCTTGCATCTCAAAAAACCTGCGTGCCAATACAACGTTGGGACATTCAATCATGTGTCTTTGGAGGCCATACTTCAACTTTGAAGAGCTCAACTAGAAAAATAGGCCAGATGCAATTCTAGGCCCTCTTCGGTTTAAGATTCTTTCTTTTTGGCACGTCGTCTTCTTTTTTCTTTTTCTTTTTTTTCTTTTTGAATCGATAAGAGTATTCTAGGAATCAACCAAGATTAATTTTTTTAAAAAAGCAATCTTAAAAAATATACCTTTCTCGTCGATCTTCCACATTAAAAAGAATTTAATAAATTTTATGATGTTATTGATATGGGATGAACCTAGAAAATTAAACTTTAACCAAGATTAAGTTCTTTTAAAAAAACTTCTTTAACTATAACAATTTAGATTTAGAAGTTATCAATTTGGGTTTACAAATTGTTTTGATGAGATTTTATAAAATGTGAATTGATCATATTATTTGAAATTATGTAGTGATGGAAAATGTGTTTATAGATTAATTAGATTGTTGTGGGTTTAGATTTATAATTGTATTCAACTTAGTTTTTTTATTTTTATTTTTATAACATCCTCTATCCACTTGTCTTTTTGTTTTTTTTTTAAATTCAAAACATTAATTTAATTCTATATAAATACTTGCCCAAACTTAAGAGAAAAGTAAAAGACAAGGTCCGTATTGAATCTTCAATATGCGGAGTTTATATTGTTAAAGAGATCTTAACATTTATCTCATATAATTTCAAGTCTCACTTGAGAACAAGAATCAACCACGTTTCAAAGTATGATGACAATGGGGAAGTGCTTTTAAATTGAAACTTGTCAATATTTTTTCATCTTGGATGACTTGTACCAAAAAAATATTGTGAGGAAAAGATATTTGACAGAAATTGAATCTAGAAATGCACATAATCATATGTTATTTAATTGCAACAAACTGAGATCTTTTATACCATAAATATAATAATTGGCATTATTTGTGAACAATTTTTTTGTTATGTTATTATAAACTGATAGATTTAATAGTTTCTCCTAGATAATATTGTCAATTTTTACTATCCTAAAATTCACAGCTAACTAAATCTTATATATATATATTCTAAGATAAACAATTTTTCATGTGATTCAAAACACATGTAAGGACTGTTTAATTATTATTATCTTTCAGGAAACTTAATTTCATTACACATTTCTCATTAACTTTAAAATGTTGTAATTTTGTACCAAGTTTATCAAATAAAAATAAAGAATGCTCGTGTTACTTTTAATTTACTATGTCTGGGTCTTTAAAGAAAAGTGAAGTGCTATAATGAGTATTTCATCAATAGACAAATTTTTCATACTAAAGAGTATGATCATGGTAGAGAAACATATAATAGTGGGGTTTGTGTTAAATGATGGATTTCTAATGAGTTTGAAGTTGACCATTATGAGAAGTTAGAAGAGGTCCTTGAATTACAATATCATAGCGAGAAGAATATAGTCTTTTTTATTCAAATGATATTGATATGATAACATTGATAGAGGAATCAAAGTAGATCCCCATCATAGTTTGGTTGAAATTAATACAAAGGCTAAACGTTGCAATGTTGACGGTGTCTTTATTTTCGCTAAGTAATACCAACAAGTTTATTACACATACACTCTTTCCCTTAGAAAGAATCGTTCTAGAGTTGATTGATTGTTAGTAGTTAAAACCAAACTTAGAGGTCGTCTTCAAGTTGTCTAGGATGTTAACAATGAAGTAATAGCGAGAGATTATGTCTTTTAACTTAATGAATTGGTTGATCGATATTGAGTTTTTCATTTATTAACTTAGAAAAAAAATTCAAATTTTTATGTTGCTGAGAATACTTTTATTAATTTTAATGTTGAGGAGTTAAATGATGTTTTAAGAACAAATAAAGATATAAAATTGATGTTTTGATAGTGTTCATTTGGTTAGTGTAAGGTTATCGCTTGCAGGTTGACGCGGAACGGAAAACAAAACACAAGAAAACAACAAGCAATAAAAATAAAATTGTTGTTAAAAAGAGTTTTCATTTCATACATGGAATAATTATCTCTAATATATGAAGCCTCTCAATATGTTTATAATTTATTAAATAAATCATAAATATATCTTACAGGGTAGAAAAAGTAGAATCATAAATGAAAAAGGAAACACGATATAAAATCTGAAAATGCGTTGAAAATCCAGAAAAAAAAAGGGAAAATAAAAAAAATCGAACCCCACTATTCAGAACTACATATCAAACTTCTCCGTCTACATCACAAGTTAATTCGACGTTGCACAAGCAAAGAACCTAGTCAAAGGCCCTCATTTTCTTCTGTCATACAGATCTTAAAAGAATTTCTGCAAGTCTAGGGAGAGCTGCATGCCCTGTTCATTAAGCCCATCATGCATGTAATTAGAACAATAATATACTGAATTTTTTATACGACGAGGAACAATAAAAGGATTCACACCTTTTGGGTGAGAATTATATATAATTAATTCAGAATATATATATATATATATATATTAATTAGTATTCTTTTTAAATATTAGTACCAATTGTTAAAATAAATAATAAATTTTTTATGAATACTTTTTGTGTAAAATACTTAAAGATAATAGCAAAGTATTCCATAAGAAAAACAACAGAACTAATTTAATAGTTGATAAATTTTGATATTATTTTATTATTTTTTAGATTTTAAATGTTGGCCTTAATTGACTTATATATAAGTATTTTTATAGTTTCGATTGTAAGAATAAAGCTTCAACAGGGTGCTGCATACCTACTTTATAAAAATACTAATTTTGTACCTACATTCCTCCGCAAGGTGGTTTTTCTTTTTCAATAAAAGAATAAATATGCAAGCGCTTTTGATGTATTTTTTTATATCTAAAAACAATTCTCAATCATAAATTAAAATATTTATACATGTATTTAATTATTTAAATTGATATTTGATCAAGAAATAACTAAAATTAAGATATTTGATCTTACAACTATATTTCTTAAAATATTATTTTCATGTAGGAAATATATTTTTTGTATTTTAATTATACAACCATAAAACGCATAATAATTTCTTTGTAATAAAAAATATTTTTAAAAAAGTAAAAAATCTATGATAGGAGTGTGGGACAGGATAGCAAAGATAGATCATTGACAACGAAGGATGAAATTGCATTATTCTATATTTAAGTTAAGTAATAAAATAGATTATCAATAACAAATGGTGAAATTATATTTTTTTTTAGATTGAGGTACAGAAAAGAAAAGGCATTAAACAAAAAAAAACTAATAATAGTCCGAATGTTATAGATTAACTAGTCAAATTCACAACTCTACTAATGGACTTAACTGGTTTCAATAATGATATGTTTTATCAATTTTATTTAAACCAAATAAAAAATAGAAAAATGCAAAAGAAAAAACAAAACAAAAGGAGCCCAGCCGTGTGGGATCGGGCATTAGAAAAATAGCCCAGCCCATGCAACCGGGCTTGTCTTAATTTTTTTATTTCTTAAAGGGCGTTTCTTCTTTTTTTTAAAGACAGCAGACGACATATTGTTTAATTTATTCAGAATTTGGCGACTAAAGGTCGCTAAAAAATTAAGGGTTTGGGTTTTACCGATTAAAAATCCATTTTTCAACCACTTTTAACCAAAAACACCTAAAAAACACCCTAAAAACCTTGATAACCCTATCTATGGCTTAAAAAAAACCTAAAAATAGCTCAAAGTACCTGAAATCTACCCGAACCTGAAATTTTTCCAGCGGTCAAACCTGCATCATCACACAAGTTAAAAGAAAAAAAAAACTAGGTGAGCCTCCCCTAATCAAATGAACTCATTGACATCGATTTTGTTCATTTTATGGCTAGAATGGTAAAAAACAACTATTTTCTCTCTCTACGCTGGAATTCAGCGAACCCCTCTTTTTCCTCTTATAAAAAAAGGTATTGAAAATGAAGAAAATAAAATTTGATCCTAAAATTGAATTTGGGACAACTAAAGGGACCAATCATCTAATAACTAAAAAAGATGGGAGACTAAAATAAATTTTCCAAACAAAATTCAAAGTCGTCATCTATTATACTAATTCTTTTTCACTTTGTTCCTCTATCTTTGAATCCAATCATTTCCTTAAAAAAACATCTGGGTGCTAATTTGGGCTCAAAATGGCTCAATTACGCAAAAAAATGTTAGGGTACCAAACTGAATTTTTTTAAAAAATATACTATTACAATCATTTAGATAGATTGGATTGTAGTCTGTTAGTGATTTTGGGTTTCCCTCATGGGCAATATGTTTAGGGAAAGGAACTTGTATCCTTGTTAGATTCATTTATTTATTTCTGTGTTTTTTCTGGTTATTCTTCGTAATTCTCTTTTTTTTTTTGTAATTCAAACATAAACATTTTATTCTAATTTTCCACATCTATATATCATCATCCCAATGAGTTAAATATTCACTTTACTCAGCTAGTATAAGTTTTCCCTCATTTATAATATATTTTTTTCCCGAGGGTTTGCATTCAGCCTATCTTTTCCATAAAGAAAAATCTCCAACTTCAGTCCCATTAATGTCATCCAAATGCTAAACTAGTCACTCTTCATTTGAATAAAGCATATAAATCTGGTCCTGAAATACAAGATAATCTTAATTGTTAAGTTAACACACAGGACAATCATTATTCTCTTTCTTTATTGCCATTTTTTTCAGACCAGTGGTGATCCATCCATCCATAGTTTACTGCTTTTTTGCTTCTCTTCTTCTTTTTTCTTAGTGAGGTTGTGACTTTTAAATGGAATCCAAATAATAGAAAATAAGCAAAAGCACTATAATAATTCCAAATAAAAAGTTATATTCCAAAAATATTCTTCTTTCTTTTCTTCTTAGAACCCTACAAATTAATTATATCTCATCACCATGTCTTTTTATCTCTTCCTTCCCTTCTTTAACTATTGTTTTCTTCAACAAAAACCTCAGGTTTTTTTGCTCTAGAAATTGCTTGAAGTGAGAAAGAGTATTGGTAATGTCGCACCTGACATTGCAATGACTTTTAAAAATTCATTTCTTGAAAAGAATAAATTCCTGGCATCTCGTTCTTAGATAAGAAAGGTATATATTTAAGGAATCGTCACCTAGTATTATGGTCACTAGAAACCCTAACTAGTCAACAGAGAGTATATGATACGAGACTGGTTATGCAAAATAAAAGATATTATCACTCTTTAAGCGTCTTTCCTGAGGTAGGTTATATTGTTGATTTTGTCTAAGATTGCTAAGAGTTTTTTGGATTATGCTAACGACGGTCTACTTGTAATATATATCACTGACTCTGGCGCTAGTAACTATTCAGATATGAAGACTTCCAATTCTGGTGTTGGTAAATATTGCGTACAAAAAAAAATGGTATTATTGATTCTAGCGCCAGTAAATAAACCAGTAAAATTTGAATTTAAAACAAAGCATATATTTTTTTTGTTATTTTTTATCTAAAAAATAACAGGTATGTATCATATACTAGATTTGCATTTTACAGTAAAAAACCATAGATCAATTATATAGTGAAATCATAAAAAAATGCAAGCGACCTATAAATAATTCAAAAAGGTCTACAAATCTTTTGAAATTTTCTAATATTAAAAAGAGATTTGTTTGACTAGATATCAAAATAAAATGAAATGAAATAAAAAGAATTGTTTTACCAAATACACTCTTGATTCAAAACAAATTGGATCGGTTGGGCCTGAAATCCAGGCCAGCCTGGCCTTTTTTTTTTTTAAAATTGACTCTAGCACTTTAGCAGTCTAGCTTCCTATGCGGACTAGGCTAGGCAAAACAGCAGTCGTCCGTGAGATGTTCACGCGCTTGCTACAGGAACGGGCTAATTAAAATTATAAGTAACAATATAATATCAGGTGAATTAAATTGTAAAGCTGAGGAAGAACTTACCTGGTAGCTGCTGGAGACGAAGACGAAGTGAGAGTGATCGTCTCTGACTGATCAGGTGGTGCTACTATGATGAATGTAACAGTCTTCTCCTCTGTTCTTGCTCTTCTGCCTCTTCTTGCTTTTCTTTTTTTGTTGTTTAAGTTTTCTCTCTGGCTCCCTGTGCTCTCCCTCTCTCTACTGGTTTCGGTCACGTATCCGTCTCTCCTTTTCTTTCCGTTCTGGTCTATTTTTTTCGTTTTGTCTCTGTGTGGTTTTTTTGTCCTTCTGTTTTCTGGTTCCCCCCGTGTTTGCTTCGTTTCCCCTGCTGTCTCTCTGTATCATGCCTTCGTCCCTTTCTCTAGCTTTTTCTTCGTCTGGTGTGTTTGGTGTGTTGAGCCTGTGCTCTGGTGAGAGGGCCGGGAAATTGGAATCCCCTAAGCTGAAGTTCTGATGGAAGGCCAGCAATCTCTCTGGCTTGTTTTCGCCTTTTTTTTCTTTTTCTATCCTCCCCTGGTTTTTCACCAGTTTTTCGTCCGGTCTCCCCCCTTTGTCATGGCCTTTCTCTGGCCTTCATAAAGCCAGAGAATGCCATGCGTTCATGACTTTGTCACGGCAGGCATCGTGGGGCAGCTTGCAGGCGTCTGTTGATTTGCTGCCATTCTCCTTCCAGTTGAACAGGTGTGAATGAAAAAGATGGTACTGAATATAAAAAATAACAAAATAAATGAATAAACAAATAATTTGAGAATAGGGTTTACACAGCTAGATTGTCAAAAGCTTCCAATAGGTTAACAGTTTCTTCTAGATCTATTTAGTATTCTAGTAAATGACTTTGAATTGGCTGGCTTGTTATGAATGGGATAATGAAAGAGGCGTATAAAAATGACAGATAAAAGATTCAGAGAGCATATATGTAGGAGCTTTGGTGAGTGTGGGTTAAAAATTGAAAAGTTTAGATACTCTTATAAATATTAGGAACTTATTGCAATGATGGGATTTGCAGGCTGAAAGTCTTTTATTGTTTTATGTTAATATTTACACCGAGCAATCTGATTTTGCGATTAAATTATGTGTGCCCCACCAAGGAGAAAATGGTAATTATAAATTATTTATTTATGGCAAGTTGCACCGATTATAACATTAACTAATATACTAAATGGTGCGGGGAATTACTATTCCCCATACACATTTCACGGTGGATTACAACAGTAATTTACAGTGATTTTTTTTTTATTTTTACTTTTCTTCTTTTTTTTTATTTTTTTAAATTATTTTTTTTGAACTTTCCTGATTTTTCTTTTTTTTCTTTTGTTTTTTCCAAAATTATTTTTATTGATTTTACTTTTTAAATATTGATCTGGTTAAAATTTTTGCTTTGTAATTTTTTTCTTGAAAATACTATGGATTGCTGCGATGTTTTTCCACATAGTTTTTCTATTTTATTTCTTTATTTTTTAAAATTAAAATTTTCAATTTTTTTTAACTGTTCCCCCACACACATTTCACTGTGGATTACAACAATAATCCACAGTGATTCTTCCCCACTTCTTCTTTTTTTTCAAATTTTTTTTTCAAAATTACTTTTTTTTTCAACTTTCCTAATTTTTCTTTTTTTCATTTATTTTTTCTTTTGTTTTTTCCAAAATTATTTTTGTTGATTTTACTTTTTAAATATTGACCTGGTTAAAATTTTTGCTTTGTAATTTTTTTCTTTAAAATTTTGTGGATTGCTGCGGTGTTTTTCCACATAGTTTTTCTATTTTATTTCTTTATTTTTTAAAATTATATTTTTTGATTTTTTTTTAATATGAAGCTGATTGAGAATTTAGTTTTGTAATTTTTTTTCTTTAAAACATTGTTTATTGCTACAGTGTTTCTCCGCATGGTTTTTTTTATGATTTTCTCCGAAATTATCTTTTTTTATTTTATTTTTTAATATTGAGCTGGTTAAAAATTACAGTTACAATATGTGAGGAAAGCACTTTAACTTTCCTTGAAAATTACTGTTGGTTGCTACAATGTTTTTTCCCACATGGTTTTTTTCTGTTTTCATTATGTTTTTCCCTAAAATTATCTTTGTCAATTTTATTTTTTAAATATTAAGCTGGTTAAGAATTGTAATTACAAGTAAATACAAGTTTTTCCTAAAAAAACACTATGGATTGATACAGTTTTTCCTCACATAGTTTTTTTCCAGTTTCTTTTGTGTTTTCTTTTTTTGTAATATTTTTTTCCAAAATCATTTTCGTCCATTTTATTTTTTTTAATATTGAGTTGGTTAAAATTTAACTTTGTAATAAAGCTTAATCATGTGGGGGAAAGTATTGTAGCTTTGCTCATAAAACATTGTGGATTGCTACAGTGTTTCTCCGCATAGTTTTTTTAGTTATAATTTTTTTCAAATTATCTTTTTCAATTTTATTTTTTTGATATTGAGTTGTTTATGAATTACAATTACAAGTCATTACAAATAAGGCTAAATCATGTGGGAAAGCACTGTAGCTTTCATCACAAAACACTGTGAATTGCTATAGTGTTTCCAATATGATTTTTTCCCCTTTTTCTGGTGTTTGTTTTTTTCTAAAATTATCTATGTTGATTTTTTTTAATATTGAGCCGATTAAGAATTTAGCTTTGTTATTTTTTTCTTTAAAACACTGTGAATTGTTGTAGTGTTTTTCCATGTGATTTTTTTATGATTTTTTCTAAAATTATCTTTGTCGATTTTTTTTTAATATTGAGTTGGTTAAGAATTATAATTATAATTACAATAAAGCTAAATCATATGAAGAAAGCGTTGTAGTTTTTCTCACAAAACACTGTGGATTGCTATAATATTTCTCTAAATAGTTTTTTAGTTTATTTTATTGGGAAAAACGCTATAATTTTCCTCACAAAACATTGTCAATTACTGCAACATCTTTTCTCATAGGTTTTTTTCCTTCCAAAATTATCTTTGTTGGTTTTTTTTTAATTTGTTTTTTGTTAACTGAAAAGCTAAATCATATGGCGAAAGCACTGTATCTTTCCTCACAAAACACTGTAGATTGCTACAAATCATTTTGTTCAGTCTCTAAGTTTTTGATCACCAACACAACTTTTTTTTTTCCGTCATGAAATATTTGCTCCATCATACCTTTAATTTTTATTACTTATCTAGCGCTGGTTCACAATTATAACACTATCAAGTGCATTTGTTTTATAAGCCCGCGGCAGCGCGAGGGCAAATCATCTCGTATTTATTATTACTAAAGATTTATTATTTTTAATATTTATTTACATTTGATTAATGAATTTATAGTAAAGATAAAGTCTATGGAACAAAAATATTTTGCGAAAGAAATTAATTATGAGATTTCTATTGTATCAAAGTATTGTTTCTAAATGTTTATGATTAATATTCTATTAAGACTGGATATTAATTAGAATTGTTGAAATCAGTACATATTATATTCCTTCCTTTATTAAAAAAAAACATTCGCTCTCATAAACTGAGATATAAAGGATACCTGAAACTAATATATAGATGTTTATATACATTGAATTGATCCACAAGAGAATTCTATATAGAGAGATCACTTATGTCTATGGAAAGGCTCACGTAATAGTTGTGTAAGTGATTCTTAAATTTGAGATCACTAAATTGTCTTATATAAGGAGTGTTATATTTTAATCATAATCACATGTTATCCTAATCAAGGGTAACAAACAGACAAATATTGGGTATAATATAAACTATATGAAGGTATTTGAGTAATCAAGAGATGATTTATCACCCTAAATGAATTAGGAAAAATATTTTATCTATTCTCAAATAGTATTGATTGCGAAGTCCTTAGCCAAGGTAGAATGAGATTTGAAAAAAGTTTCAAATCTTATTCAAAGAATCGATAACTATAGTGTTGAGAACTAAAATGATTTAACAAAGCAGACATATTCCATGCTATAGTGTCTAAATTGGAACATTCTTGATGAAAGGATAATAATTACACTGAGAAACTGGTCATTAAAAGGTTAAGTCAAATCACTTATGACTTTCTTTATATTTAGGGATCATAACATATTGTTATACATTGTACTTAATTTTTAAATATAAATCAATGAATTGTTGAATTGATAATAAATTAAATTGTTTGGTTTATTTAATCTTATTTTATTTAGAATTATGATTTATATTTGGGTCAACTTATTAGGAAACCTAATGGGTCACACACATAAGAACTATTAGTTAGAAATTAAAATGGGATGATTAATCAAATGTGATTTTATTGTAGATAAGTTTTAGAAATTGATGTAATTAATACAGAGAATTATAATTTTAGACCTAAAAACAACAAAGTAAGGACTTGATTGAATAAAATTTTAAAGTTAGCCTAAAATAATATGTGATATTATTTAAGGGGCAAGTTGATATTTTGTTATTTATAAGGTTTTTAGGTTTTTCTATAAATAAAATATTATGCATTTTATTTTTTAAGGTGAGTAGAGTATAGTACATAAACACCTAAGATACAAAAGAAAAGAGTTAACACTCAAATGCATAACAATCACTCTCTCCTAAAAAAAAATTAGAAGATTTCTCAATGGTGGTATGTGTGAATTACCGTTAGAGGATGAAATTTTGATGGCTTGTGGTTTGCAACAACTTAGCCTTGAAAAAACACTTAAAGTAAAAAAGAACATCTGATCTTCAAGTAATCTTTATATAAACTCTAAACAACTTTATATTTGTCTAATGGGATCCTTGAGACTCCTAAAAAAATTTAAATTTATTATTTTTATTGGGTGTATTTTTTTGAAAAACCCAACAAATAGAGCAATATAGAAGATGCTATGTAAACATAGAAGAAGGTAGGTATTTATTTCTTTCATATCTAGTAAATGTCATGTTTGATTGATTGACCTTATACATAGGTGAATTCTTCCTTTTAATATTTATATATTTCTTGTAACAAATAGAGTCGTCTGGAAGGTGCTCTGTAAACATAGAAGAAGGTAGGTATAACATAGAAGAAGGTAGGTATATATTTAGGCAAGTTTATTTCTTTCAAATATGGAAATGTATAAGTTGTAAATGTCATGTTTGATTGATTGGCCTTATGCATAGCTGAATTCTTCCATTTAATATTT
>Ga0325410_1004567_pt1 | contig 15441 bp, 9 predicted proteins | sample PopdelMetagenome_16_FD_206182 | JGI IMG/M metagenome (GOLD analysis project Ga0325410, IMG submission 206182) | Populus deltoides microbial communities from Bellville, Georgia, United States - Xylem-PdIQD-R3 | ecosystem: Host-associated > Plants > Phyllosphere > Stem > Wood/Secondary xylem...
GCTGTGTGGTTTCTCTCTCTCTCTCTCTCTCTCTCTCTCTCTATATATATATATATATATATATATATATATATATATATATATATATATATATATAATTCAACAAACCTAATTTTAAAATTTAATATCAAAGAAATATAATTTTAAAATTTAAAATATTTATAAATAATTAAAATTAAATAGAACCTTAACTTAAAGTAATTCAACTTAAATAAAATACCAAAATATTATAAAAGTAAAATGTTTTAACATAAAAGAAACATAAATCAAATCCAAACTTTCACTTCTAAAAAATAAAGGGAAGCCACACAAGTCATTCACGTCAAAATGTTATGACAATTAATTTTTGAATGAAGGTAGAGGGAGTTGGAGTCTGAGGGTCACATTTAAGTTAACACACGAACACCACTTAATTAGTATTTTTTTAACTCTTAATTAAACTATAAGTTTTGTTTGTCATCCCTTTAAATTCCATTTCGTGTACTCATTCAATATCACAAGAAAGTCTTGTTTTTCTTAAGGATAATAAGAAATAGTCTAGCACTTTTTATATTATAATCATATTGCAAAATATATTTTTATTGTGATATTAATATTTTACAAAAAAAAAAGATATCTAACTCATATTTTATTCAATTAGAGAAATGGAAGGAATGTAATAGATATTGGTGTCAATGAAAGTTTGTTAAGAGAGGGGAGTTCAATGAAAATAAATTTGCCTTTTGATCATGCTAAAAAAATAGACTGGGTCCATAAATTTATTATTGTTGTTGTTTTGTTTGATTTTTTATTTTTAAATTGATTAAAGATTGTTTTGTAGTTGAAAATGGAGTTATTAATATTTATATACTATTTTTAGGATTTGTTTTGGTTAAAATAAGTTGAAGTTTGGGTTTGATTCAATGGCTTTTAAAGCCCGAAATGAAATATGTGAAATGAAATCGGAACATTCTGGTCAAAATTTTTCCAAAAAATTCAGAACGGATCAAGATTTAAAATGAGATAAAAATTGTTCTGTTTTGTTTTATTTTTTTGAATTGGTATGAATTGATACGTGATGCTCTAATATAAAAACATATAGGGTTTAGTTGTTTCTTTAATTTTAATTAGACAAGAAAATTGTAATTTTATGGGGGGTTATTATTATATTTATAAGGTTTTAAATAAGTAATCCCTCGTCTTGAATTAAGATTTGTCTTTAAGCCCCTTTATTTATTCTAACTTTCAGATAGGCATCAATGTTTTTATTCGAGAAATTAAGGTAAGGCAGCTATCGAAACTAGACCGACTTAGATTTTACTTGCATTTAAGTAACTAGTGTCTCAAAATAAAAATACCAGATGCAAAAATTATAAAAATATATATAGTTAAAAAAAATAAAGATATAAAATAAATTTATTTATGTAATAATTTTAAAATAAATATGTATACTTTCAAAATAATATATATATATATATATTCTTTTTTTATTATATTTGTCTCTTCTATTATGAAATAATAATTAAACTCTACATAAATATATAAAATGCAATATGGTTTGTGCGTAAATTTAAAGTAGTCCATTAGCCCTCCTCTCTTTATTTTTTTGAAAAAAAAATTAAAAAATAAATCTAGCCAGATGTTGGTTGTACTGACTCTTATATATCCTCAAAAAAAATATAGATTTAAAAAAAAAATAATTCATGATGGATCTATGCATGTATTTATAAATTCTGAAAAGTGTAACCTAACTGGTCAGACTCTGAATTTATTTTCTAGAGATTATCAGTTCGAGTCTCACAAACCTCAGAACCACTATAAATTTATATAATCATTAACATTAAAGAAAGATCGTGAAATTAGTCAAGGTATATATGGAAGCTGACTCAAATATTCATATTAATGATAAAAAAAAATATTACAAGTTTAGATTCTCCTTTTCATTCACAAAAATCAATACTTCAAGATTAAGACAACTCTAGAGATTAGGCGTAAATCCAAACTTAAAGGCCATCCTAATTTTAGATTGGTCCTTGTTCATGCTATGCACGAGGCCATGACATGGAGGTGAGGTGGTAAGGGACCTTTTATGACGGCCGTGTGCTTTGCAACTAAAGAGGTGCAGCCTCGCTATAATTGCATTCGGATTTGTAGCCATTTATCTGTTTATTTATGTGTTTTAAATTTATTTATTTTTCGAGAAAATTTAATTTTTTTATTTTTTTAATAATTTTTTTTATTTTTATATCATTTTAATATACTAATGTCAAAAATAATTTTTTAAAAATTTAAAAAATATATATTATTTTGATATATTTATAAGCAAAAAATATTTTAAAAAACAATTGTTACTACACTTTCAAATATTTCCTACAAATACAACCCATTATAGCTTCTTCTTTTTTTTTTGATCAAATGTAAGTATTGTATAGATCAAAAAGCGCTGGAGACCAGCAATACAAGGAAAAAGGAACAAAATCCCTTGACCAAATCAAAAGCAAGACAAGCTTGCAGAACAGAAGGCAAAGGGAACAGACTCCCTTGTACAAACCAAAAGTAAGACATGCGATTTGAAAACTAAGGGAACAGACTCCCTGGATCACAAAGGGAACAGGCTCCCTTGAACATGTATCAAACCCAGAAAGCAAAACAAACTAGCATACAATGAAAACTTCAGTCAGGAGACCCAAAAAACCCGCAGCAAAGCTCCTTCCAACCCAGCATACAACACATTACAGCAGCAGCTGAGACGAGGAGCAGCAGCGAATGACACTGTAGTTCATTGATCCTTATTGAAAATCAGCATCGGCTTCAAACTAGATTTGAGCCTGTAGTTTGCCGCCGGTCCAAATTACGCCATGGGACCATAATTTTTTTATATAAAAATCAATGCTTAAGAGATGAAGTACATTTCAAAAATAAAAAATAAAAAATAACGACTTGAGTTATAATCTTAATCATATCAAATAAGTTAATTTTATTTTAATAAGACTAAAAAAAATAGATAACCATAGTAAATCAATAATTGTTTAAAAAAAACATGATAATTTATAGAAAAAAAAACTTTGAAAGTAAAAAATTGGATACAAAAACCAATCTAAGTCAACCCGGGGTAGCGTAATAGACAAATAACTTGGGTAATAAAGGGTGAGCCAACCCGAATTAACCTGCAAAAGCCCGTGGCTCAAGCCTTGAGATCAAAGCAACCCAATAGAAAAGAAATTGAAAAAAACCACAAGATCAATTTAAAAAAAAAAAACATAATGATGAACGATGAAATCAGAAAAGAAAATAAGCCATGAAAAATGATATTAACCCGCGTTAACTTTTCAAACTTGTAACCTAGTTCATTAGACATGAAGAACCATACATGGAAACACTATAAAACACAATCACTAGCAAGTTAAACGTTGAAGGATGAAATTGAAAAAAAAATGATCATAAAAAAATAACAATTAGAAACGTAGAGATAAAAAAAGACAAAATAAAAAATAAATTAGAGGGAAAGAAAAAAAAATATTGAATGGTGAAATTAAAATAGAAAAAACTTTAATAAAATGATAAAAAATCAAAAGAATAAGAATCAAATTGAAAAAAAAAACAATACATCATAAATTTAGATTGAAAGATGAAATTAAAAACAAATAAAAATTGCGCAAAAGAGTTAAGGACCGGAGTGGAAAAAACAATATATGACAAATTAAGATTGGATGATGAAATTAAAAAAAAAATACAAAAGGGCCAGTGAAAAAAATTAAAAACCAAAAGAATAGTGACCAAATTTTAAGCCAAAACAAATTGAAGGTTAACTTTGAAAATTTAGAAAGTCAAACACTAAAACCAAGGAGATTAGAGAGAAGAAGGAAAAGTAAAAGATAAAAAAAAAGCTCTCGCACCAAACTGGTCGTCCATTCAAGACACGTGTCGGGAAAATATAGAGGGGCTGTCAAAAGAATTTGGACCTCGTTGTTTGGTTACCAAGCGACGCGGTGCACATTGCCCAAAACAACAACAATTCTTCACTTTCAATGCATGTATCAACCTTTTTTTGTATTTATTAAATATTAAATTTCAAATCCATCATTGACTCCACATAAGAATAACAAATAATCTAAGATTAAAATAATAAAAATAACCCTTGAATAGAGCTCCTTTTTTTTTCACCTCAAGTGGAATAACTTAATTGTGCATTTGAAATTGAAAAGGCAAAAATGTTGCTATATGCTAAACTTAGTTTGGTGGTTCAAAGGTTATTTTTGTATTTTTATTGTTCAAAAATTAATGAAAAACCCAAATACTTCATTTTCTAAGACCAATTTTTAATGTTACGAGGGGTAAAATTATAATTTTATTGTCACAATTCACAATTAATAAGTGTTACAATAAACAATGTTATTACCCTTCTTCCCTTTTTATTTATCATGTTATTGGTATATAAATATAAATGGTAAAAGGAAATTTAAGTTTTAGTTTGTTTCTTTTTTGTCTTAAGGAATATTGAATGGTGAAGGAATTATTTTTTCTCAATTTTTTTAATTTGAGTTTTTTCTAAAGTTTTTTACCCTTTTGTTTATTATGTTATTGTCACTCTTGAGTTTTTTTATTTTGTCTTGTCTTTTTTTTTTCACGAGATTGCTGTAATATATAAAAATACAAGTGCAAAGTGTGACCACATCTCAACTATGAAATAATCAACATAATTTATCCTTTTGTATAATTTTTGTGTTAGGTAGGAAGTTACAAGGCCGCTATAATTATATATGCATCGTAGTAAGTCAAAATGCAAGGTTGTGTTTGAAATTACTGATGCGTGATTTTTTTTAATTATTTTTTATTTAAAAATATATTGAAAAAATTTTATATTAACACATCAAAACAATAAAAAAACTAAAATAAATATTAATTTAAAGGTTTTTTAAAAAAAATTAAAAGTATGGTCGAACATACTCCTAAACAATGTATTTAATATTGTGATAAATTTTATAATTATAATTTAAAATAATTTTTAATATAATTCAAGCAAAACTATATTATATATTACAAACCTAAACCATAGTTTTTGTGAGTATTTAGCTGACATAACAACCACCAAGAGATCTCTCTAAAAACTTTACAAAGAACTCTACAATAACCACCAATCTTTAAAATCTCTTATCATTAATAGTTTTAGCTATTTTGAATTTTAAATCTCTTATAATCTTTATTTTTTTCTGTCACTCAATTAGTTATATATAAATCTTTATATATCCTACCAAATACAAATAAATAGTATCATTTGAGTCATTCTCTTTAATATGTCTCTATAAGTTTCTATAAGTTTTCATGGTATTAGATGTCTCTAAAAGTTTCTATAAGTTTTCATGGTATTAGAGCAACAATAGGCAGACAAACACCTAATCTTTTTCGAAGCTTTCACACACGAATCTTCCTCATCCTCTCCATCTCTACTATGGCTTCCTCTGTTTCGACCAATTCTTTATCTCTATCTACTTAATAGATTCATTCATTTCATAACGTGTCAGTCAAAAACTTAAAGGGCACAATTACTTGTCAAGGAGTATTTAGCTCAATTTTATTTCTTCGGGGTTAAGATCTGAATGGTATGATTGGTGTATCTAAAGAAGCTATCACATAAGTATCTCAACTTAATAGCTTAAACTGTTAGGTAAGGTCCGCTTCTATTTTATGATGGTATGGACGATTGCTTGGATATGATTTATGTTATTCTCTAACACACTCCCTCAAGTGAAAGCCTTTTAAGCTTAAAACTTGCACAGGCCCACACCATCTTGTACTTAATTTTTATCAAATAAATGAGGATGATGAGATTCAAACTCGTGACCGCTTGGTCATCATGGCTCTGATTCCATGTCAAAGAACCATATCAACCCAACAGCTTAAATTGTTAGGTAATGTCCGCTCTTATTTTACGACGGTAGGGATGATTGCTTGGATATGATTTATATTATTTTTTAATAGAAGCACCATCTAAGACCTTTTCATATGACTCTCCTAATCTAGTTTATGCAATTTGGTTCAAGAAATACAATTGTGTTTTGAGCTGGTTACTAGCCTTTATTTCTGATAAGCTAGTATCTACTGTCTTTAGTCTGAAAACCTCCAAACAAGTCTAAGATTCTCTTCAAACTAGATTTTTAACTACCTCAAGGTCACATATTGCTCTTCTTAAGAGACAACTTTAGACTATCATTTAAGGTAATCGTTCATACTCTACATTCCTTGAAGATACTAAATAATTGGTTGATCACCTTTCTATTGCAGGCTAACCAATAGATGATCAAGACTTCATCACTTTCTTAATTGGTGGTCTTTGTGCCACCTTTACTTCATTTATTACATTTTACCATTTTGCTTGCGGGGAAAAATAGTTATCTCTTAATGATTTTTAGTCTAAATTTTTAAGTTTTGAGACATTAATTGATGCATCTATTCCAATGCAAAATCAAAAAATTTTATTTGCTACAAAGACATTTAATTATATAAAAAAGGAAGCCTACAAGTACTGCTTCAAAATCTCAACAAGCTACAACATTAGCACAACCTCGTGGACTTTCAAGATTCCAATCCAACAATGATCATACAACTCCACATGACAGACCACAATGTTAGATTTGTCAAAAGCATGGTTATGTTGCTTCGGATTGTTTCCAGCACTTTAATTTTTCTTTCCAATGTAAGGGGCCTCTTTTAAATCAACAGCAATAATTGTTGAGGCCAACAACACTTTTGAGTACCAAACTTAGTATGCGGATAATAGGGCTAACACTTATATTACTGCCAATACAACAAATTTAAAAACTCTTCAGCTTTATGATAGTCTTGAAACTGTCATGCAATGGTTCAAGTTTGGTAATCCAAAACACTAGTTTTTCATCTATAAATATAGCTCATGATTCCTTTTATTTGAATAAAGTTTTTCATTATCCTCAAGTTGCAACCAATCTTTTATCTATTAACCAATTTTACCAAGATAATGACTGTTATTTCATTATAATTGGAACTGATTTCGATGTTAATGAGAATAAGACTGGGTGATTGCTGCTCCACAGGCTGGTTGAGGATAGTCTCTATCCTATTAATGGGAATAAGAGTTACACCAGTAATTTTCGATGTTTAGCTTCCAAGTTAGGGACAAAGGCCACCATGAATCAATGATATGATCGTCTTAGTCATCATTCCAAGTCCATCCTAGATTATTTATCTTATTGCCTGCGAATAAAAGAGTCAACCAGCAAATCAAGTGTCTACCATTCCTGTCACTTAGGAAAAGCTAAAATATTATCTTTCAATGACTCTAATAAACAATCCACAAAACCTTTAACTTTGAACCACACTGATATATGGATATCCATATCACTTCAGTTGGAGGTTGCCGCTATTATGTGTTATGTATTGATGATTTCAGTTGTTTTACATGGATGTATCCTATGCATTTTAAAAGTGAGTTAAAAAATATAAATTTATTTTTTTGTTCAATTCAGCAATTACAATATGGTAATGGTGGAGAATATTTATCTAAATATTTTTAAAACCTTTTAGCTAAATATGGTATTTTTCATCGCTTAACATGCCTTTATACATCTCTGTAAAATAGAATAGCTGAATGCAAATATAGACATATCCAAAAAATAAGATTAACTCTTTTAGCAAATGTTGATCTTTCAAATTGTTATTGCATAGATGCTTTCTTGACATCAATGTACTTGACATCAGACTACATAAAATTTTTACAAAAGATCATACTACCACTCGATTTACATTTACGAGAAACAACTTGTGTGTATGTTTCCTTCCTTGCAGTTTGAAGGGGGTGTTAGAGTATTAGCTGACATAACAACCATAAAAAAAGTCACCAATCAACATGGGTTTTTGAAATAATCAGTTGTTTTTTTTATTTTTATATTTTCTCTTCAGCTTGGACCGGTCTAGACTTCAAGTTAGCCGGGTTAGAAATTGGCGTAACTAGCCAATCCAGTTGTTTTACAACAACAGCTGAGATCAAAGATGATCAATCAATAGCTATTAAAAAAGAGAGAAAGAAAGGAAAATGTAGCAGCAGGCCCACAAGAGGTCCGTACCTAGCAACTAGAGGAGTATAAAGAGAACTTCCCTTCTTCTTAGCTAGAAGGTTCGGGCAAGATTTTCCCTCAGGAAGAACATGATTCAAGGAAGTGTAGTCCGATTCCAAAGCTCTAAACTGCTGGATTAAGTGAGGATGAGTAGGTGTGTTTTATCCTTGAAGATCTTGTTTGGCTACTATTTCAAGTCCATTGAGCCTAAGTGTACAGGTAGGCGTTCTCAATATATTCTAGCATCCGCCTTCAATGGCCGTATGCCATACACTATACAGAGAGGCTAATTATTAAATTATATATTGTCTTTTGTCGTCTCCTTTCTCTTTGTTTTTTCTGTCCATATATATATATATAAAGTTTAAAAATATATTAGCTTTAAAAAAAGAAGGAAATTATGATATTTGAGATAAAGGATGCTTATTTGATTCAGAATAAAAAATAAATTTATATATAATATTTCTCAAATTGTATGAATCTTACTTAAATTATTTCGTAGTTCTATTTATTAAAAAAAAAAACTATGTGATGTTTTGATTATTGCTTTTTTTTTATTATTACTTGTATCTTTTATGACATTTCCATGTTTTCCAAAGAAATAATTCATCTAGTTTCTTAAAGAAATTATTTAATTAAAATTATGTTCTTAATAATAATTTTAATTTTAATGATTTTCTAATAACACAACACAACACAAAAATTCGTTATAAAAAGCATGATGTGTTTAATTCCTGCATAAGAGGCTAACATTTTTAGAAGTGTAGTTGTATTTACTTTTTAAAGTGGTTTTTATTTAGAAAAGTATTAAAAAAATATTTTATAAAAAATTATTTTTAATATTACTATATCAAAATAATCAAAAAATAAAAAAAATATTAATTTAAAGAAAAAAAATAAATAAAAAATTAATTTTTTTATAAAATACTTTTAAAATATAAATATAAACATAACTTTTTCTAGCTAAAACTTGAAGACTTGAAGGGTGTGCCTTCGATGTGTTTTTTTAAAAGAAACTTGATTTAGACTATCCGATTATATATGGTGGATCTCTATATTAATATAATATTTATATAATAAAAAAAATTATATTAAAATGAAGATCAAGGAGGATATACGATTAAAGCATTACTTTTTTCTTTTCTTTTTTTCAATTTGGCTCAATTAGTCATAACAAGCATGATTTACCTACTTTTAATATATTTCCCAATACAATTTAATTATTTGATGATATTCTTGACAAACACACCGTGATGAATTCAACTTTTAAAAGCAAGGATGGACACGCTTCAAATTTCTATTGATTCCAACGTTAGAAAAATAAAAAATTGATTAAGCACTTCAGAAATGAATTAAAAAAATAAAAATAAATTTATTTATTTCCTAAAGTTCTTTATTTTTCTAGATTATTCTTTATTTATTCATCCTGTATTTTATTTATTTATTTATTATCTTAGTTATTTTTTAAAAAAATAATTTAAAGGCCAAGGGAAAAAAAACCTAGGAAATAAACAAATTTCATGTAAAAGTAAGAAATATGCTCAATCACTAAAATCAAAACTTTTATGAAATTATTAATAAATAAATAATATTATCCATCATTAAAAAGCATTAGATTGTCTTTTAATTTACATGACCCAGATGATCACTGTTGTATTTGCTAATCAGATTGCAGTAACAAAAATAAGAAAAGAATTAATAATTTTTTGACTTCTTAGATTGAAAAACAAATCCAGTGTAGATTTAAAGTTTGAAATAAATAAATAAATAAATAAATAATCCCAAAGTAACTAAATAAGAGACTTTTGTTTTATTTTATTCTTGAATTTTTTCTCTTTATTAAGTCTATAGAATATTTATTTTTAAAAAAGTAAAACTAATAGACATCAAACATATCTTCCTCTTTTATTTTAAAAATCAACTTGGTGTTTGGGAGTGTGATTGCGATTGTTTTTCAAGGTGATTTTCATTTGAAAATGTATCAAAATAATATTTTTTTATTTTTAAAAAATTATTTTTGATATTAATACATCAAAATAATCTGAAAATATCAAAAAAATATTAATTTGAAGCAAAAAAAATTTAAATTTTTTTAAAAACATAAAAACATTAAAATAATAAATTATTATTATTATTATTATTGAAAATTATTCTCCCTCTCTCTCTCGTGACTGTATTGGAAATATATTCCAGCCAGCAGCTGCCCACTTTTAATCTTTGAAACCCTTTTGTTTCCTTAACAAACATCCCCATCACTGTTCGTTTCGTTTGTTCCCAAAATCTCCCGTCTCAAATTCCCTTTTTAGTCCCAACGCAAGCATCTCCGACACAACTCTTCGCCTTGTTGCCATCGTGCAAAGACTTTCTTGTCCCTTGCTCTTCGAAATCATTCATTCCAGTTAAATTTAATTTAGATTTCTTAATGAAATCTTTTTTTTTTAAATCATTTTAACTTCTAAATGAAATTTGATCTTTTAAAAAATGATACAAAAGGTAAATTAGAAGTTAACGTCTCTTATTTACTATTAATTTTAAAATTAATTTTTTAAAAAATATCTTTATTTAAAAATAGATTGAGGTGTGTGTAATAGGGGTAATTATTATTTTTTAAAGTGTTTCTCATTTAAAAATTCATTGAAATAATATAATTATTGTTAATTTTAATATTAATATTAATATATTAAAATAATCTAAATGTATATATAAAATACACATTACTACTAGACATTTTCTCTGTGCTTGAAAACACGGTTGAAATTATATTTTTCAAAAATTTTAAAACTTGTTTTTTATTTAAAATTAAAATTTTAAATTTCTTTTATATAATTACATAAAAAATAATTATAAAAAATAAAAAAAATATTATTTTAATAAATTTTTAAATAAAAAATTATTTAAACCATAATTATTACCGGACTTTCAACTAGTCTAATATTAAGATATAATTAAAAGAGCTCAGTCTTTCACTGTGGACTGAACAGTGCAGTCCACAGTAAAAGATGAGCCCCTCTCTTTTTCTTTTTTTTTAATTTTTTACGTTTACTTTAGTTTGTTAATGTTAAATTTCTTTCTATTTATAAAAAGGTGAGCTGGTTTTTTTTTCATTTTTTTTTACACTTTTAGGGTTTTTTTTTCTTTTTTTTTCTTTTAATAATTTTTTATTTTATTAATGTTAAATTTTTTTAATTCAATTATCAGACTTTCATGACACGGATCTCGGATTTAACAGGTTAACATTGTTTAACGAGTTAACCCAGAAAATTTTTTTTTCTTTTTTTTCTTTTTAATTAATTTTTTTCGTTTACTTTAGTTTGTTAATGTTAATTTTTTTTTATTTAGTTATTAGACTTTCATGACTTTTTTTTGTTTTTTTTTACACTTTTAGGGTTTTTTTTGTTAATGTTAAATTTTTTTATTCAGTTATCAGATTTTTATGACATGGATCCCGGGTTTAACAGGTTAACATGGTTTGACGAGTTAACCCAGAATTTTTTTTTGCTTTTTTTTCTTTTTAATTAATTTTTTTCGTTTACTTTAGTTTGTTAATGTTAAATTTCTTTCTATTTAGTTATTAGACTTTCATGACACATATTTCAGGTTTCACGGGTTAACCTGGTTTCACAGACCGTCATTTTTTTTTTTTAATAATTTTTTTATTTAATTTAGTTTGTTAATGTTAATTTTTTTATTTACTTATCAAACTTTCATGACACGGATCCCGGGTTTAACGAGTTAACCTGGTGTGGCGAGTTAACCCAAATTTTTTTTTCTTTTTAATTAATTTTTTTCGTTTAATTTAGTTTGTTAATTGACAATAAACTAAAATTGCTCAGTGTTTCACTGTGCAAGTCCACAGTGAAACGTTGAGCTGTCTTCTTTTTTTTTTTGTTTTTTTGTTCTTTTGTTTTTTCTTTGTTTTTTTCTGTTTTTTTTTCTAGCCTTTATGATTTTTTTTTTGCTTTTTTCTGTGTTTTTTTCATGAATTTTTTTTGTTTAATTTTTTTTGTTAATGTTAATTTTTTTATTTAGTTATCAAACTTTCATGACACGGATCCCGGGTTTGACAAGTTAACCTGAAATTTTTTTTTGCTTTTTTTCTTTTTAATTAATTGTAACATATACTAAAAGGGATCAGTGTTTTATTGTGGACTCCATAGTGCAGTCCACAGTAAAACACTGATGCTTTAGGTTTTTTTTTAAGTTGTCTCATTTTTTTAGCTTTTTTTATGCCTTTCGGGATTTTTTTTGCTTCTTTCTTTGTTTTTTTATTTTAACAAAATTTTTTGTTTAATTTAATTTAGTTTATTAATATTAAATTTTTTTCATTTAGTTATGAGACTTTCATGACACGTTTTCCGGATTTAACGGGTTAACCTGGTTTAACAAATTAACCCAGAATTTTTTTTTTGCTTTTTAATTAATTTTTTTCATTTAGTTTAGTTTGTTAATGCTAATTTTTTTCTATTTAGTTATCAAACTTTCATGATACATATCCCGATTTCACGGGTTGACCTGGTTTCACAGGTGAACCCAGTTAATTATGGGTTGACCGTCAATTTTTTTTGTTTTTTATTTTCATAAATTGTTTTTGTTTAATTTAGTTTGTTAATGTTAATTTTTTTTTTATTTAGTTATTAGACTTTCATGACACAGATTCTGGGTTTAACGGGTTAACATGGTTTGACGAGTTAACCCGGATTTTTTTTCCTTTTTAATTAATTTTTTTTTGTTTGGTTCAGTTTGTTAATTGTTACTTTTTTTATTTAGTTACCAGAAATTCATGGCACGAATCCCGGGTTTAATGAGTTAACCTAATTTGACGAGTTAACCTGTAATTGTTTTTTGTTTTTTTTTCTTTTTAATTTTTTTTCGTTTAGTTTAGTTTGTTAATGTTAAATTTCTTTCTATTTATTTTTTTTCTTCTTAGAGGTTTTTTTCTTTTATTTTTTCTTTTTAATTAATTTTATTTAATTAATTTAGTTTATTAATATTAAATTTTTTTCTAAGTAGTTCTCGACTGATGCCTTTAGTTTTTCTTTTTGTTTTTTTGTTGTTTTTATGCCTTTGATTGTGGACTGCATAGTGCAGTCCACAGTGAAAAGGCTGATGTTTTTTTTTTCTTTTTAATTAATTTTTTTGTTTAATTTAAATTATTAATGTTAAATTTTTTTCTATTTAGTTATCAAACTTTCATGATACGGATTCCGGATTTGACAGGCTAACCTGGTTTGACAAGTTAGCCCAGTTAATTCTGGGTTAACCCATTAATTTGTTTCTTTCTTTTTAATTATCAAACTTTCACGATGCGAATTCAAGATATGACGGGTTAACCTGATTTGAAAGGTTAACCCAGTTAATTCATATATTTTTTCTTTTTTTTCATTATTTTTTTTTTCATGTTGGTTTTTTTCTTTGTTTTTTTTTTAATTAATCTATTTAATTATCACACTTTTATGACATGACCTTGCAACCAGACCTATGTCCTATTGGATCTGGTATTGCAGTCCAGACACTTTTATGCTAAGGGTTAACCCAAGTTTAATGTTATTATTAATATTATAAATATTATTTTTGGATCAAGCGTTGCAATCAAACCTAAAACTCTTGAGTATAATTTTATAAAAAAATCTAATATTTTTAGATTTTAATTTTTTTTAAATATAAAAAATAATTAATCCACATTATAGCGCGAGACATTTAAATTTAACTAGCTGCAACTAAAGCCTGGCAAAGCGATGAATTGTGTCGTACAAGTGGTGTCATGTCAAGTCAATATCAATTTCAATTGGGCATCAGCTCCTTTAGGCCCCATATTCTATTATTTTCACGATGCGCACGTGACCCAACAACTGCTCATGATTAACACCTTCCAGCAAAATTGGGATTTAAAAAAAAATAATAACAAACATTAGTAAAAGTTTTGGGGGAATCGTAAATGTTGTAAAAGTATTTAAGAAATAACCCAATTTAAATACAATTGTATTTTTAAATATAGGTTCTATACTACTATTATTATTAAAAATACTGGTTGTTTAGCCATGCACATTAATTAATCTCACTAAAACACTACCCAAAACTTCATGAAAATCCAATTGATAAAATATAAGATTCAAGATCCGATAATCAAAAAAAAGATATAAAATAAGTTGATTTGGTAAGAGAGAAAGATAAGAGGAGAAAAATAAAGATAAAAAATACTTTATAAGGGACAGACACATTAGAGCTCTATTTTTTTTATAAATCTGATATTATTAGAAAAATCTCGACAAGATAATTTTAACATCACTTTGAAATACCATCAAATAAAGTTGTAATTAACTCTGAATTAACCTCGAACAAAACTTCTAACCGATTTTAACTTTGTTTACTAATCTTCTAATATATGATTAGAATCATCTCGTTGAGATCTTTCTAATAGCACCGGATCTCGTAATATTTTTAGTGACCTATTCTTTTATTTCTTAATTGTTTTTTCCTTACATCTTCATAAAATCTTTAGTTAAATTTTGTAGAGATGAATCAATTTGCATGAAACAAGCAATTTGGCTTTTGTAACACGTGTGAGAATAGGATCCGAGATTGGCCAGCTAGGCCCCACGAATGAGAAATAGTGGCGTCCATTTAGGTTGTAGTAAGTGGTAAATAAATATGTCCGGCCATGTCTCCCGGCTTAGAACTCCGATAATGTTAATTTGGGGTTAATTTATATAAATTTAAATATTTTATATTTTTTAAAAAAAAGTTAAAAATAATATATTTTAGTGAAATAATTTCCTTGATTGTAGGAGACCCACTACTACACGAAAAGATTACTATACAGATACCTAGAGATATAACCTTTGATACAACATCCATATTTAACAAAATCATCTTATATTTAATTTTTAATTAATTTAATTAAAAATAATAAGATTTAAACTTTTAATTATTTGATAATTTTAATTTTATATTGACCCGCAAGAACCAATTAGTGAACAGTTGGTTAAACCACTAAACTAATAAAGTATTACTTTAACCGAATGCCTTTTCAGTTTTAAAAACATTATTTTTATATTATTTTTAATAAAAATAAAATAAAATAAAATTCATTCGTTAAACTGTTTTTTTTATTTGAAATCGTAGCCCTCAGCTCTTGGAAGTTTAGTCAGTAGATTTATATTAGAATGATGTAATGTACACTCCACTTTTTGTTATTTTTATTCCATTATTTATTGTATAGACTACAATAAATGTATTTAATATGTCTCTTCTATCTTATTGAAATCTTAAATGTAAAAAAATTAAAATAGATCTAATTTAGATTCTGAAAAAATATACAAGAAATATAATAGATTATGCCTAAGTATTTATGAATTTATTTTAAAAAATACAA
>Ga0325410_1004571_pt1 | contig 15433 bp, 7 predicted proteins | sample PopdelMetagenome_16_FD_206182 | JGI IMG/M metagenome (GOLD analysis project Ga0325410, IMG submission 206182) | Populus deltoides microbial communities from Bellville, Georgia, United States - Xylem-PdIQD-R3 | ecosystem: Host-associated > Plants > Phyllosphere > Stem > Wood/Secondary xylem...
AGAAAAAGTAGCTAAAAACAATGAGAAAAGAGAAAAAAATTGTTGATTTGGTTGTATTTTAATGACAATTTTTGCGTTAATGAATTTCTTTTTTTGAAAGAACTTCAATAAAAGTATTTGTTTTCCTATAAGTATTTTAGGAAAAGTAAATTGGCCTCTCTTTTTTTTCAATTAATTTTCACTTTTGGGAGTGATTTTGAGGTGTTATGGGTCTAGTAAGTGTATTTTCAAGGTTTATATTGTGTTTTGAATATGTTTCCAAGTAAAAAAAAAAATTAATTTTTAAGGTTTTAAAGCTTAAATCCTAATTTTTTGATTGGCTCTAGAGAACCCTTATCATTGTAAGCAATTTGTTGCACAACTCCTGATGAGAAAAACAAAAAAAAACAAAGTGCACCTAGGCTTGCTTTTGATTAAATCCAAGCAAGCTGGCATAATCCATTAGAACCTAGCCTTTTTGTTTTTATTTTTTTTATTAATTATTTCTATATAAATACTGATTTATACCCTATCTTTTATTTCTTAAACAAATTGAATTAATTTTGTGTTTTTAAATAGTGAATAATTTTTTTTACTTTTTTTAGTTGAATGATTTTTCAAAGAGATTAGTTTAATTTATATTAAATTATTTTCATCTTATATTTTATATAGATTAGATGTATTTGTATGTGTTTTTTATATAAAAATAGACATTATTTGTAATTAGCAACCATATTTAACTACTAGGATAAAATAAATAAAAAGAACAGTCGGTATAAAATATTTGTATATGTATTTATCTTTTATTTTTACTATAAAAATTAGCTTTTCACCTTAATATTTTAGTAGTGTTAACAACTTTTTTTTTTAATTTATCAGTTTATAAAAAGAAACCATAATATACAAAAACATATTTGCTATTAATTTTTTTCATGTTTGAGATTTACTTGAAATCTTACCCGATATAAATAATATATTTTTATATTTTAATTAAAAAAATCATGATATTTCGTTAAACACTCACAAGATTCATTTATTATGTTCTAAATTAACTTGAAATTTTATTCACGGAGCATCGCGGGTGATAGGTCTAGTGTTAATTATTTATATATTAATGACATGTTTTTTTTTAATTATTTTCATTTTACTTTTTATCCAAATTTAATTATCAATTATATCAAACTTCTTTGTCAATATTTATTTTCTTAGTGATTGAGAATTTTTTTTTTTATCTGGAATCATAATTTAAATGTCAATGTTTGTGTAATTTTATGTTTAAAACTATAGAGGTAATGCAAATATAATATTTAAACTTAACTTGTCCATTTACCCTGTTGAGGAAAATTCATGGATGTTGGTATTACTAGAAGACCGATCTCAGATTTTTTAAAAAAACTTTTTTAAAAATATAGTTAAAAAAACAAAAAAAAAAGTTAAAAAATATTTGTCATGGTCTAGGCTTGAGAGGTTAACAGGTTGGTCCAAGTGAATTGTTTTTTTTATTATTATTTTCCTTCAGAACAATTTTACTTTGAAAAAAAATTATTTAATTAATTAATTGGATAATGTAAATTTAACCGGGCCGATACATGCCTTGTTTTAAAGGAAACCAACCTGGGTTAATCTTTGGTTCGGTCAATCCGTCTGGCCGGGCTGGTTTATAACACTGGTTTGAAATGAAACCAATTCTATACAGTACAATCTCTACTAGGCCTATTTGATAGAACCCAGCCCACACCGATCATTTCTAGCTCCGCAAACTTCAATTTCAGCTACATCTCTGCAACAGCGAACTCCGTTGAAATTTGGTGGTAAGCTCTCTCTCTCTCTCTCTGTTGCTCGCTCGCTCCAATTTGTTCTCGATAAAGTCAACTGAATCGATCTTTATCCGATTTTGTAATGATGATTAGAAGTGAAGAGAGAAAGATCAGATGGGGAAAAGAGGGAGGGCATGCGTGGTGGTATTGGGAGATATAGGCCGGAGCCCTCGAATGCAGTATCATGCTCTTTCCCTTGCTCGTCAGGCATCTCTTCAAGTTGACATTGTTGCTTATGGAGGTACCTCTCCTTTTCATTTCCATTTTCAAATTATTTTATTTTTTTGTGTTTTTTTAATAAATTTGATTCAAACTTTCTGCAGGTTCTGAACCCCATATGGCATTGCGGGAGAATCAATCTATCCATATCCACAAAATGGTATTTATCACTCCAAAATCTTGCCTTCTCTTACTTGAATATCTCTATCGCATCATAATACTTTTGATTTTAATGTTTTTTTGCAGAAACAGTGGCCAACAATTCCGCAGGGGTTGCCGAAGATGCTTAAGCCATTCATGCTCTTACTGAAGCCGTTATTTCAGTTTCTTATGCTTCTTTGGTATTTGTGTGTCAAAATACCGCCCCCCGATGTGTTCCTTGTGCAGGTCAGAACATGCCAGTACCATAATTCTTAGGACTTTCTTGTCTGCCCGTGTAATGAGTTGTCTAAGAAAAAAAAACTTTTTGAATGCTGCCCACAAGACGCATAGAAATTGTGGTATGAAGGTGCAATTTGCCGTAGAAAAGGTGAACTTTTTTCTAGGTTATGGGAACAGTGGAGGAGAGAAGGGGCAGGTTGTGTGTTAGTGGAATTGGTGGAGAGTCCTAGATGATAACCAACTCTCAGATAGGCCTCCCTGTGTCCTAACTTTTATTTGTCAAATTGTGTGATTAAATGCATACTGGAAACTCAGGCACTTAGTCCAATCAAGCAGAGACTACAGAACGGTTATTGAGCCCATGTTTTGTTGCTGGGAACATGTTAGAATTGCCTCATTTAACTGACCATTGTTAATAATTCAACCTGCAATTTTTTTTTGTTGGTAATACATTTAACCTGTAAAATATATATAGCATTCTGTTGTTCTGGGCATTATAGCTGATATATGTATGTGTGCATGCTCATATTGTCTATGCATCTTTTTATTGGATTTTTCACAGACTAAGCCAAGAATTGTCTCATTATTGTTTTTGGCTTCTGCAGAATCCTCCATCTGTTCCAACTCTGGTAGCTGTAAAATGGGCAAGCTGGTTGAGAAATGCCAAGTTTATTGTTGATTGGCATAATTTTGGTTATACTTTGCTAGCATTATCGCTCGGAAGAAATAGTCGATTTGTGACAGTATATCATTGGTACTATTGATTGTCCCTTGCCCTGTGAATTATCAATTTTGTTGGTTCTGTGACAGATGTCTTGGTTTTTCTTACCTGCTTAGGTTTGAGAGGCATTATGGGAAGATGGCTCATGGTTCCCTATGTGTAACAAGGGCTATGCAACATGAATTGACTCAAAACTGGGGAATTAAGTAAGATGGTCAGCTCAACATGCTCAGATTTTCTGCATTCTGATTTGGACTATTTTATTATCATATCTTTATGGGTTTATTACTCATCTTTTGTACATTAAACTGACAGAGCTGCAGTTCTATATGATCAGCCACCTGAGTTTTTTCATCCTGCCTCACTCGAGGAGAAACATAAGGTGAACCCACGTTTCATGCTAAGTTCTTCAGTCAGAAGACACTGAATTGTAAATTTATCATGGATCATTGTAGTTATTCTGCAGGTTAGGTAAACACATCAGTGAGTCCCAAGGTGTTCATGATTGTGCCAGCCATGGTAATATCATTGACAAAATAAATTTGTGATCTTATCTTTGTTGAGGTTCAGTTAGATCCAGATTTATTTGCTTAAGTTATACATTTTTTTGCAGGAGCTGTGGGAATGGGTAGCCCTAATCTAAATGAGACTTTATTTACAACCATGGTTGCTGATGATATTTTCTTAAAGCCAAATAGGCCTGCTCTTGTTGTAAGCAGTACAAGCTGGTGAGTTGTTCTGTTTTATTTTTCATGCTCACGCTGATGAGCCATGTATATGCCCCAATTGCTGAGTAATATCAGATTATGGTGCCATTGACATATTTGGTGGTTCTTACAGTTTTCCTTCTCACTGTATAATATTATTTCACTTACAGGTTGTCTTAAGTTTTTATGTGAACATGGCTACTGTATTACATCATTGTTAAATGATTTTTTCCCTTTTATTTTGTTTGGATTGGCTGGAGGGATGAAAGGAAGTGGTTTAATTTCCTTCATTTGAGTGTTGAAATGATGGAAGTGAAAGGAGAAGAAAAGAAGTATCCTCCAAGTAGAGAGCAAGGAAAACACAGAACTCTGTTCAAATTCTTTTAAATATACCCTATTATCAGTTCTATAATAACAAATCACTAATGAGAAATTCTTTATCCTAGTAATCTAATTAGAAGCCCTGATATATGTCTTTTTTTTCCATACCAAACTCAGGGTTTTCTATGTTTCCCTATATTTCACGATCCTAACCTTAAATCTCAACCATGCAGAGTAATAATTCTAGTTTACTCCACCTGATTAACTAGTTGACCTTGCATAGTGGAACACTCTCAAGCAATGCAGTGTTGCCTTTATAATAATTCAATTGAAAGTAAACTTACCAGAGCATATTAAAATGAGAGAATGGTTTGCAGGACAGCAGATGAAGATTTTGGCATTCTTCTTGAGGCAGCAGTTATGTATGATAGACGAGTTGCTGCTATTCTAAATGAAGATGATTCTACTGTGGAAGTTCTTTGGAATGAAATGTCAGCTGGAAAGGAATGTTTGTACCCTAGGTTGTTATTCATCATTACAGGTGATATTTTTGTTTGCTTCATTCTCTTATCAACATTTCTTTTGCTTCCCAAATGAATGTTTTTGCATCTTTGGCATGCAACAACTTCTAACCTGTGATCCCACTCCTTCGATGAATGAAGGTAAAGGGCCAGAAAAAGAAAAATATGAAGAAAAAATAAGACGGTTACATCTTAAGCGTGTTGCATTTCGTACCATGTGGTTGTCAGCTGAGGATTATCCATTGCTTCTAGGTAGTAAACCATCTCACTGGTTTTTGTTATAATTTCTTCAAGCGAGTGAAGTAATCCCATCTCTCTCTCACATTCACAGGTTCAGCAGACCTTGGAGTGTGCTTGCATACTTCATCATCAGGATTGGACCTTCCCATGAAGGTATAAACTCAATGTTGAAATATGCATGAAAACTGTTTTGCTTTTTTCTTGACTGATATAAACACTTCCTCATTGCACAAAAGTTATGTTATTACTATCCATAAAAATCTCTGGCACAGGTCGTGGACATGTTTGGTTGTGGACTACCTGTTTGCGCTGTCGCCTACTCTTGGTAAAGCCTTACTGTTTATTTTTTTCAGCATGTGATTGAAGGTTCTAGTTGCATTATTCACTTATTTGCCATGTTTTCTTTGGCACACTCTTGATTGGAAGCATCAAGGAGCTCGTGAAAGTTGAGAAAAATGGTCTCCTCTTCTCATCATCTTCAGAATTAGCTGATGAACTTTTGGTAAATTTTAATTACTTTGTTAAGATAATATTTTTCATGAATAACTAAAAGCGAGAAAAAATTTAAGCAACTTGCCCGAAACTGATGGTATGTGGTATAAAGGCACTGACACTTGAAACAAAGTTATAGATGGAAAGATAGTGGAGCTGCAGTTAAGGATTATTATTATTATTATTATTTTCATTATGGTTAGTATCATGGCAAAAATGATGTTGCGGTGAATGTGTGCAGATGCTGTTTAAGGGTTTTCCAGAAGAATGTGATGCACTGAAGCTGCTAAGAAATGGTGTACTAGAAATGGGTTCTTCAAGGTGGGCTACCGAGTGGGAAGAGCATGCTAAGCCATTAATATCAGAGGCAAGCTTACTTTTCTCAGTACAGTTATCTATATCAGCATTATAGCAGTAATTTCATTAAGTTTCCTCAAAGTCTTAATCTCATTTCCTCTGACATGCTATGAAAATTTTCATATTGATGTCAATACTCTACTTGCCTAATAAAAACATGTACTTGTATAAAGCTGCTTTAGGGATTGGTTTTTCCTTTGGTTCAGTGGGGGGCTGATTACGTCTTCATCTGCTTTGGACTACTGCTACTAACTGAATGCTATTCTTCTCCCTACCTCTTCCTTTAATGTGCTTTCTTTAATTTTGTGTTGCATGTAATTTATAGGATTTGTATTTGTAAGCTTGCAGGTTATTTCTCAGAACCTGGGGTAAAATTTGCAGTTTCAGTTTGAATCTTCTTTGAAGATTTAAACCAGGCAAGCACAGCAAAACCCTCTTAATGGCTTCTTTAGGATTGGTTTAGGCAAAAGGTCAAAATGATGGCTTCAGCTTGGACAACACAGTAGCATCCAGCTGAGATGTTTGTTCGTTGAAACCTTGTTTTTGCATTTGACAGCTCTACAGTATCTCTGATTACCTGAATTATGCGACATTTTTGGTCTCAGAAGTATATACATTCGCATATAGCAGTAGGCGTGCGTGTGCAATGCAAATTGTCTTTCGAGTCTATAGCAACTCCAGTTGGATGAGCTATATCTGCTTCTAGTTGTTGCAAAAGAAACTTGTGTACTTGGAAGAAGCATTGATTTTCATACGTGTGAAGAGCACAAAAACCACGTCGTTATGATAAAGAGTTTGGTATTAAGGGGCTGACCCAACAGTAACTTGAGCTTTTTTGTTACATTTGACTTTTCTTGCGGATTTGGCTTGCATCATCCTCAAAGTGAATCACATTCCCGTAGTGGGAGAATGCCAAAAAAAATAATTAATTTTTGACTTGAAATGCTTTCATTTCTAATTTGAAGTGGACTAACATACCCTTAATTCTACTACTAATACCAAATTTGCTTCAGGCAACGAAGATGGTTAATATAATATACATGCTATGTAATTACTAAACATATGAGCGGTTTTTAAAGAGAAGGTGAGCAAGGATTTGGAGTGAAGAAAGAGCAATGATTTATGAGATGTTTGTTTTATATAAAATATTTCACATAAAAATATTTTCTAGATTTTTATATGTTTGTTTCTCATAAAAAAACTAATTAATGTATACTATCTTATGGATAATTTTAAAATTTAATTTATTTATTAAACAATATTAGCAGCTCATAAAGTTTTTGTAAAACATAGTAATCTACTTTTCATGCAACTTTTATTATCATATAATTTTTTTAACCATCATTTCCACTACAATCTTGCTATCATCACCAATAACTTTATTGTCATTGTCCTCTATGATCATCTTTATAACTAGCACTATCATCTTATTCGTAGTCAATATATCATTACCACCTCCATTCTCATCTTTATTACTAAATTATTGTTATCTATTTTTTACCCCATAAAAAATCAAGAAAATAAAATAAAATAAAAAATACAAGAGGATACACATAAAAAAAACCTAGAAAATTGCTCAAGTTGGTGGCGAATGACCAAAATAACACGTGAAAAAGTTGAAGGACTATAATGTATAAGATTAGTAAAATTAACAATTCAATTCTGATTGAAAAAAAGGCCCTATTGGTGAGATTATTTTATTTGGGGTAAAGAAATACAATTTTACATGAGTAAGGATTCAATGAGAATTTTAGAAGACTTAATTAATTTTATTGAGAACTTAATTGCAAGAAAAACTAGTTTTTTAGAGTCAAATTGGGTGTTAATCGAAGAATTGAAGTTTAGCGACTGAAATTGGATTTTTAAAAGTTTAATTAGTCAAATCAGGGGCTTAATTGTGAAAAAATTAAAGTTTGATAGCCAATTAGGGGTTTAATTGAAGAAATTCAAAACCAAGGATCAAATCGTAAAAGACGGGAGATTTCAAATGCTGAATTGACTAAATCAGGGGTCAAATTATAGAAAATTAAAAGTTTGATGGTCAATTAAGGGTTTAAGTGCACAAATTGAAAACCAAGGATCAAGATGAAAATAGCGCTAAACATTGAGGTTGGTGATTAGGTTTGACATAGGTGAAATTGTATGAAATTAAGAGTTTGGGAGACAATTATGATTAAGTTTGACATAGGTGAAATTGCATGAAATTAAGAGTTTGGGAGACAATTACGAGTGCAATTAAAAGTAATTGGAAGAATAAGAACTAAAATGATATATATCAGATCTTAGATTAAAAACCCTAATTTCTAAAGGTTTAACCTAGACGACGCATCATTCACCCATTGTTCATCTACTTTCTTGGCAGTTTTGGATGATCAGGTTGACACCTTCCAAGAGCTCGTTGTGGAGTTCTAGCACTCTAAATTGCATGAGGTTTTTACAAATGGAAGAAGAAAATCTCCTCTACAGCCTTATTTCTATGAAATTAGATGATTACATCTCAATTCTTCCATAAAAGTCTTCAACATCTTGTCCTTGATCAGTCATAATTGTATTTTCATATTCTGGACTGATCGAGTTGGCACCTTCAAGCAAATGAATGTGAACCTACAAACCTCTAAATAGAGCAAGGATAGATCAAAATAAAAGGTGTGCACCTCCTTTACCAAGTTTAGGTGATCTTTGATGGTGTTTACATTGGAGTTTCTCTAGAGAAGCCTCGAAAACGACCAACTTAGTCAGCCTTGATTGAGATACTTATTTATGCAAAACCCCCTAACCTTTACGCGTGTTCACACTTAAAAACTCCCAGAGTTCATGTGGCCTGCCCATTCATGCCTTTTCGATCTTTAATGATGTTTTTGAATCCTTTTGATAATACTTTATGTTTTATCATTTATATGGATTGATGAATGAAAATGCTGTCTTGACTGTTTAATCTTGTTTTGAAGTTGTTGTTAATGTTGCTGAGACGTTTAAAAGGTGTTAGTGTGTTTGGTTTTGATGAAGCATAATAATTTGGAATCTGTCAAATATAACAGTAGATGTTTGATAGCTTTTTCTAGGTTGTTGATGCATGTTCTTGGTTTCTGAGTTTAGTTTGGGTCTCAAGTGCTTAAAGAGTCAATTTTGGATTAAGTTTTGATATTTTTGTTGGTTGATAATATGACTGTAGTTTTGGAAGTTGAAATCTTATACATGTTCTTGATGATTTGAGGTTATTTGTTAGTGTTTTTTTATTCAAACCTATTTGTTTATGATAATGTGGTTTGTTGGGGGCTAAAAGAGCTTGGTTTGGAGGCCTAAAATGTATTTTCTAGGTTTGACAGTGTATGTTAGGTTTTCTGGGCAACCTAAGTTAATGTTCTTCATGTTCATCTAAAGAACATTGTGTTGGGTGCTAGTTTTATATCTCATTTTGATTTAATTTTGGTTTCTTCAAGTTCATATATCATTATTAGTAAATAATTTAGGGTTTTCATGCATCAACAACATGTGTTTTGTGGGTTTTAAATTTTAGGGTTTTGAATTTGAACCGAAATTCATTTTTGACAAAAATTGTGATGTTTAATAATCTAAGCAAATGGATACTTGATTCTTGATCTATACTTGATTACGAACACAACCTTTTCTTTTATTGCTTGAAATCTAGTCTGGTTTGATGTTTAAGTTGCGGAGTTTGAGTTTGAATGTTCTTTATGTTTTTCGTTTTCCTTGATGTTTGATCTGTTTTTGTTAGAAAATTTTATGTTTTTGTGTTTTTTTTATATAGTTTTGATCCATTTTCAGTTAATGGTTTGTTTTGGTTTAGTTTTTAGGTTAAACCTTGATTTTCAGTTCGGTTTATGATTGAACCAGTGTTTTCGGGTCAACCTAGTCGAGTCAAAATCAGGCCAAATACTTAAGGCTTTGTTTGATTTGCCACTGTTTTGATAAAATAAGTTTTGGCTTAAGGGCGTGTTTGGCAAATACATTCTTAGACCTGTTTTGACAGTTTTGTTTTGAACAAAAATATATTTTTGCCAAACATTGCCCTAAAAAATAAAACAAAAATGATTTTTACTAATTGCATATGGCCCAATTCTTATAAAAAAATTGTATTTTATTTATAAAAAAGAGAAAAAAAAGTTCTTTTAGCATGGTTTTATAAAATGCATGTGTTAATTTTTCTTTGTTCTTTTTTTTGAAATTTACAATAAGTTTGTAAAATTCTTTAAGGATTTGGCCAATATTTCAATAACCTTAAAAATTTTAATTCATTAAAATTAATGGTCAACATTCTAGTATAAATATCAGACCTATAAATAGGCTGATATTTAAATACCAAGAGTTGACTAGAAAATCTTTAGAACTATTTTGGATATTCATCAATTTTAATTGATAGTATTTTTCACCACAATATACCAGTTATAGAGAATCCTTTCGCATTTCAGGATAGACAAACCCTGTCTGGGCACTTAAATGGACCCTTCCCAGAAGAACTTATTTGGACATATGAGTCCATATTAAACTCGAAATGCCAAATTTATCCATGAAAGTAAATCTTTATTCTAAGTCATAGATAAATTATCGGTTAGAAACCCATCAAAACCTTTAAACCATATCTAAACCACACAATGCAGCTTACCTCAGGTAAGATGCGTTATGGGTGTTAATATATTCCCTAGCCATAACTAGTTTCTTACACTTGGAATTTTTTATAAGACTAGTACACTCGAGTCTCCTAGTGACCTTGAAACAAATAACTAGGTGGTGACTCCTTGACCCCCGACGCTATATTTGTCGCATGCCCACATGCAACAATAATCATTACCACAACTAATGAAAGAACATTTTACAACATAAAATAATTTAAACATTAACTAAAAAAACTAAAACGCGTGGAGGATTCATTGTGAAAAATGCAATGTGGATCCCCTCATATGGAATTGTGGACGAACTGTTCACAATGTAATTTTTTTGTTTTTTTGTTTTTTGCCCTTATTAGACCAAAATTTTAGTCAATTGGTTGGGAGAGAGTGAGATTGAAAGATGGGGAGGGGGGACCAAAGTAAAAAAACAAGTAGGGAATGAGTGGCTTTAAAAAGTTTTGGCAAAATGTGTATTGTAGTTCCTATATTTTACAAATTATAGATATCGACTTTCTTTAATTTTCAAAATTAAAGGGAAAAATCAAAACTTTATTTATTTATTTTTTTGGGCCCTCTAGTATGAGGGTGGTGAGAGAAAGTCATCAGAATTCAGCACTATAGAAAAAATTTGTGTTAGGACCGATTCTGGCCACCAAAACAGTTGAAATTGATGTTAAATTTTTTCTTTGATAAGGAAAGCTCACATATAGGGTTTTTTTTACCTTGAAATTTCTAAGAAAAACATATGTGATCTTGGTAAGATTTTTGATTTCGAGTTGATTTTGATGGTTTTTTTGGGACCATGAATGAGTTTATCAAATTCCCTACGATACTTTGTAGTTTTTTTGGTTGAAAAAATGGTTTTTGGGTTGAAAAACCATCAACCCTGTTTTTCTAGCTACTACAATAGCCGAAAACTGGACAATATAGATAATGTGTCGTTGTAATTTTATTTTCAAAAAACACTGGGGTGGGCAACATGTCGTCCACCCCAGCTACAAAAAAAAGGGTCAATTGTGTAGGCCCTAACAAAATAGATCAAGCAGGTTAGCCTGATCTTTTTTTTAATAATGTTTTTGAATTAAATTCTTTTTATTTTTTTCCTAATTTATTTTTTTATTTATATTAATACTAATACTCATTCTCTCTTTTATTTTTTTTTAGAGGGTCTCTTTTAAATAGTAGTTATTTTTTAATTATTTTATATGCATTTAATTTTTAAAGAGGTTTTTCTGATTTTATAATTTTTTTTAATCTTTTGTATAGATGAACTTTATTTCTAAAATAAAAAAAATATTTATTTTCAAATAATATTTCTAATATGTGCAGCCATGCATAATATTTTTTTCCTTTTATTTTATTTAATAAATTTAATATATGTGTCTATTTATATTATCGTTTGATTGAATAAAAAAAATTATTTTAATAAAAAAATTTAGTAAACACAACCTAGTAAATGTTCCATGTCATAAGATTAAATATGATCTTCGCCCAATAGTTTAAGTTGTTAGGTGGGGTCACACGATATGATTTATATTATTTTCTAACACACTTATTCAAGTGAAAGTTCTTTGAGTTTGAAACTTGCATATGCTCACATTATTTTATGCTTAATTTTTATCAAATAAATGGGGATAGTGAGATTCAAACTCGTGATCGCTTGGTCATTAAAGCTCTGATATCATGTCAAAGAACCATCTTAACTCAATAACTTAAGCTATTATATGAGGTTCTAAGATATGATTTATAGATCTACACTTGTCTCTCAATTTTTCCAGTTTTATTTTTAGGTATAGTTTATGATTTTTTTATATTATTTATGAACATACATAATTATTGATTTATTTAATTACATGTATGCATAAACTTTCTAATCTTTACTTAGATTTGTTTTAACTACAAAAACATGTCAAAAAAGCCTATGTATTTGGTTGATTTTGTTTTTTTTAAATGGATTTATACGTGTAACTGCTAAGCTTTACTGTCACTTATGGTGGTCAGAATTTAAAAAATAGACGACACGTTATTGAGTGTATTGTTTTTTAAAAAAAGGTGAACGGCATGTCATGTTCCCCTTGAAAAAAAAAAGATAGATAGCCCATGCACTTGGACATTTTTTAGAGGTCCAGGCTCACATATCTGGCTTATTTTATATCATTTGATTATTATTATTTTCAATTTCATTCTTCAATATTGAATATTTATTAATTTTTCTTATTAACTTTCATTTTCAATTTCATCATTTAATATTTTGTTGACTTTGAATTGGGTTACATAATTTATTTTGGTTTTTTTTTGTAAGTTTATCGTTGTCTCAAACAAACATCATCATATTTGATTGGTGCTTAATTTTGCGAGAGTCTAATTTTTCATAGTATAATTAACAAAAAATAGTTTTAGAAAAAATAAATTTATTAGCCCAGTGGACGTATTTGGCGGGTTAACTTAGGTTGATTGAAAATAGAGTTTTATAATGTTTTAGTTTTTTTCCTATAAGGTTATCGCGTTCTCAAACAAATATCTCAGTATTGGATTGATGTTCGGTTTTTTGAGTGTTTATTTTTATTATTATATAATAAAATAAAAAATTATTTTTTAAAAAAAGTTTTAAACCCACTAGAATCTATCATTTAGGTTATAGGTTTGATGAGTTAACTTAGCTTGATTAAGAATTAGGATTCATAATTTGTTTCAATTTGTATTTTTAGTGTTATCGCAATCTTAAATAAATGTTATGGCATTGATTTGATGCTCAATTTTGTAAATAACTATTTTTATTGTCATATAATTATATAAAAAATAATTTAAAAATTATTAAACTTGTTGGAGTTCAAAATAGCATAACACAACACACGGTAGAATTATCTAAGTTAATATTGTAACAAAATTTAAACTTCAACTATCCAATAGCCTATTTTGAACCACGAGGATGTGTGTGTCATAAATTGACACCACAGGGACCTCATTGTTACTAAACCATTTACTTAAACAAGGGCAATCTGACCAAATGTAAAAGAGTATTGGGAGTGATTGTAACAGTCCAAAATCTAAATCCCCAACGAGGCTCCGCGCTCCCTCTCCAAAAACATACCAGGTGAGTGGAAATAGCAATTTCGCTGAACTGTTGTAAAGGGTTTAGAAGAGGGTTTATTGTTGAAAAAACACAGACCACTATCATGGCGATGAAGAATTCACTGTGCAGATGCAGAGTACTTGCAAAAATCGCTACCTCACAACCAGCTACAAGGCGAATCTCTCCTCCACTAATTCTCCTGCTTCAACAATCATCTTGTTACTCTACCAACGAAAAGGAGCACAACCCACCAACAACTACACTAAAAAAAACACCACCTTTATACAAGAAATCACCTTCTTCTACAGATTTTCCAAGGCCCAAAGAAATCCCATTTCAAGCAAAGGTTGCTAATTCCATTAACTTAATTGGGTATATCGATTTGCCTATTCAAACCCAAGTTTCATCTCCTGATGAAAAGTTTCGGGCTGCCACTGTTATTACCCAGGAACCTTCTTATCATTCTCCTGCCCTTCGGTACTCTCTTTTACTACTACTTTTTTTTCTTACACTTCTCTCTTCTTTTCTCTACCTGAGTTTGTCTGTTATTTTTGTCTCTGTTGCTTATGTAGAAAAAAGATTTTGGATGGATTTGCATTTTTAGTAAAAGCTGCTGTAAAGTTTGTTACTTTCACACTGATTGAGTTGCTTTGTTCTGTTACTGATGCTATCTATGTTTCACTTTTGGTTGGTTGATTTGTTTCTCTCTTACAATATTAGGATTCCAATAATATTTGAAGGTGATTTGGCCCATATTGCTGCTTCACACTTGAAGAAAGGAGATTTTGTCTACATAGATGGGCAGTTAAGTACTGACCCCCCTCCTTTCCCTGAGATGCAGGATCAAACCCAAGTTCAGGTAAGCATCATTAACTATGGACCTAAAAATGCAAACATGCGTCACTTGCACTGTGCTTTGGGGTTAATTATGTCTAGCATTGGATTCTTATAAGTATTGTGTTAATTTTATACTGTGGAACGAATAACATCAGGAGGTTGGTCTATTAGATTCTTTTCTTTTCTTTTCTTTGATAGAGTGGTCTATTAGATTCTGGACTTTTGGTAACCAGAACATTTTAAGAATTTTAGGCTTTGCATAACTTAGATTAGAAGAGAGTTTTCCTTCATGCCCTGCAAGAAACTCAGGCTTAAACATTCTTGAAATATGCCCCTGCCTTAGCTCACTTCTGTTTGCATTGGTCAGTAACTAGGTGGAATATGATCTGTTAAGGTTCATTGCTTCTTGTTCAACAGGATCTCAAAGTCAAAACAGAATGAATAATGGTCAATGCCAATATTGCAATGAGTTGATCTGGATATAATAAAGAAATTGAATTTTTTAAACATATGCGAAGGTGATACCAAAGATGATGCCTCCTTGCATTATATGCTGGAATTTCTTAGCATGCCTATCTGATGTAGGATTGGGATAGCCTGGAGACCAACAAAAGATGCAATAGATGCTCTTTTACAAACCTGATGGGTGTTGTGCTATTGTACATGTGAAAAGCTTATAATGCTAGATGTGTTCGTTCTTGCTAGGTTTTGGTGAACAGTATCAACTTTATTGAGGGGTCTTTCCAAGTGAAGAAAAGTCTACTCGAGCAGCAACTAGAAGTGCCCTTAGATGATGATGGTAAATCCTTGTAAGATATTTTTATTAACTTTTTTGGTGATGCTGATTGCTAAACTATGGCTTACTTATCTTTCAGCCAGCGTGAAGAGAAAGGGTGAATCTGGATTGAATTCCTGGACAGACCTTCTTGAAAATCCAAATCAGTGGTGGGATTATCGTAGTAGTAAGCGCAGTGGATTGGTAATGATTCACCCTCTAGGCAAGTTCTTATTTAGCTGTTGATATTTATGGATCCGTTACCTGCTTGCTTCTTGTTTTGCACAGGTAAAACCAAAGCACCCAGATTTTAAACACAAGAATAACAACCAGTCCGTCTGGCTTACTGGGGCACCAAGTTGGAT
>Ga0325410_1004573_pt1 | contig 15430 bp, 7 predicted proteins | sample PopdelMetagenome_16_FD_206182 | JGI IMG/M metagenome (GOLD analysis project Ga0325410, IMG submission 206182) | Populus deltoides microbial communities from Bellville, Georgia, United States - Xylem-PdIQD-R3 | ecosystem: Host-associated > Plants > Phyllosphere > Stem > Wood/Secondary xylem...
CCCATTTCTTCGAAATAGGATTCCTTGTATAAAATAATTTAAAAGTCACCATATGTGTTTATATTATATATTCGGAGTAGTTTAATAAAAATAATATCATGCTACAATTATGCTCACTTATCTATTTTTATTTAAAATACTAAAAATATTTACATTAAATTGAAACACTATCACTTTAATTCAATAAATGATTTATAAATAAAATATTAATCTAATAGTTAAAATACTATTATATTCTTACAAGGATGATAACACAAGTTTAATCATTAAAAAATATATTTATTAGAAAGGACAGTAATAAAATGATTTTATAAATAAAAAACATAAAAAAAACTTTAAACATTAATCTAATTAAAAAAGAATTTTGTAGTATCCATGAATAATAACTAATGATATTTTATTATTTATTTTATTAAAATTATTTTAAAAAATATATACTAATCACCAATTGAAAGGGAAATAAAAGAAAGGAAATCTAATTTTAAAAATACAAATTACATTTAATTATGAATTAATGAATTAAATAAATAAATAAATAAATAATGAAGGCAGCACTTCCCTCCACATCTATATCCGAACCAAATTCCCTCCTCCTCTTCCCTTCCCTCGTTTTCCACCCTCCCTCCCTCTCTCTCTCTCCCGCTTTTTTTATTTTCCTTTCCTTTCCATCCAAGCACCCCCAGATCTCTCCCTCAATTCCATTTCCCTCTCCTTTCAATTCCCTTTCTTACTTCAATTCCCTAAAAACCCTCCAAAAAAGATATAGTTTTTAGTTTTTTCTTACTTTAAAATTCTTGCGATGTCGAATTCTCAAGCACAAAACAACCAATCAATGAAGCAGCCGCAGCAAAGCAGTATGCAGAGTCACGCACCGAATCAGCGCCAGCATCAGCAACCGCTTTCGTTTTCTTCAATGAAGCCACCGTTTTTGCCTCCGGGTGACTACCACCGGTTCGGTGACGACCGACGACGTGCCGTTTCTGATCATGAAGTTGAGGGCATTGTTGTGAAACCTCCTGTAAGTATTTACTCTTTTTTTTGGGTTTGGGGTTTTGGGTTTGGTTTTTTTTTTTCGTGGTGATCTGCTTTGTTTTTAAGTTTGACTGTTTTTAAGGGTTTTGTGATTCTGGGATTTTTTTTAATTTTAATTGTAGTGGAAATTTGATTTTTTTGGCTAATTTTGTGTTCTTGAAGTGGGTTTTGGAGATGGGTTTGGTTAAATTGTTGTGTTAGTGGGTTTTCTAGAGCTGAATTGGTGTATTTCACGTGTTTTTTGGGGTAAAGGGCTAAACTTTCTGCTTAAAAATATTAATTTTTGTAGCTTATTTTGTTTGTGCTGATTGGGATTAGATGCCCTCAGTAATGGTTTCTATTTTGGGGGTTTTGTAAGAGTTTAAGTGCTGTCTTAAAATTCACGTATTAGGATCCGTTGTTCAGGAGGTAGGAAGACGAGGGGAAGGGAGTAGTAAAGGATGGTAAAAAGCTGGTGCTGAATGATACAAGTGGTTTAATTCGGCGTGTGGTGTCTGGCTTGTGATAGCATACGGGGAAATATTAGGGACATGTGGTAAAGATTTGTGTCTAAGATGTAAATGGGACACGGTAATGATGCTTAAGTTTACTAGAGGAACATTTAAATTGTAGGATTCAATAACTTAAGTTTCCTTATCAATTTGTCTTGTTTCAAGTTATGGTCCTAAAGTCAAGACATTACACACCTAACTGTTTGATAAATGATGCCAAGGCTTTGATGAGGGAAGTAGACCTTCTGTCAAGTTAAGTTGATTTATGGTTCCTTAACATCTACTGCAAAAAGAGATGAGTACTTTGCCTAAATAAAAAAAATGCTGCATTTTGGTTGTTTCTACTTCAAATGCTTTCTGAGAAACTGTGACATCTTATTGTGATGTATATGCCTGGTAAAAATGGCTCGCAATGTAGCAGTGCCATTGATTACTATTTTTCCCACCAGGCTCTGAAAGTTGTCCTTGCCTATTTTCCCTCTAATCAAGGATCTTTTGATGCCTATGAAGTTTCTGGAAGGCAGCATGACTGCGAGTCCATTATGATGTAATTTTGGAAGGAACATGATGCTTATGCCATGAGCTTGTTTCAAGTTAAGTGATGAAGGTGGCTCAGATAAAGTTGCTTCCAGCTTGCCCTTTGTGGTCTTCAAGCATGTGATCCTCCTGTGCTTGCATTCACCATCCTGACATGTTTGCTTCTTGCAGAATACTTATAAACACAAGTCTTGATGTTTTATCTTTTTCTGTATGATGTTTTCTTATTCTCAGAATTCAATTATCCCTTAAATATGTATATTGGGAAGTGTCTAACTCTTGTGCTTTCCTTGACACTCATTTTTACTGAACACTTAGGATACACAATTTGGAATTCATGTATGTTTCTTATAGCTTTCATTTATTGATATAAGTTTGGCTGGTGGTGTCAGCTCAGAGGTTATACAAGATATATTCTGTGTACTACCTTTTAAAAAGCAAAATCTCATGAGCTCATTTGTTTTATAATTGTCAACAACTTACAGTGTGATAATATAAGTTAAATGTTGTATATCAGACATTAAAGCGGAAGAGTGATGCAGCAGATCATCAAGGTGAGTCCAGTGACTGGAATGCTGGTCATGGATATATGGAAGTAGTGACCAGCCCCCTGCAGACACCTGTATCAGGAAAAGGGGGAAAGACACCCAAAACATCAAGACTCTCAAAGAGCAGTAAATCTGGATCTCAGAGTGCTGCTGCTGCTCTTGGTGAGTATATTTGTTTTAAACTTCTACAGCGGTGTCTCATATTTGTGGTTCTGGAGTGTTTTTTTGTCACTGGTTAGGTCAGGGTAAATCAATGACTAAGTTGATTTGTTGTGAGTTTCTTTTATTGTGGAAAAACTCTTCTGACTGTATTTTAATTGACTTCATTGGTGAAAAGAAGGAAGTGAAAGTAAATACATGTAGTGAGAAATGTTCTCTGAATTGGCAGGTTCTCCTGGAAATAATCTTACTCCATCTGGTCCATGTCGCTATGACAGCTCTCTAGGTAATCTTTTCTGCTTGTGCATTTCTGTATTTGCTTTTGAAACAGAGTAGTTGGTGATTATCATGAACTCCATTTCAAATAACTCGGGGAACAAAGAAAAACTACACTGTAAAAGTGGTAATATATTATGTGATTCTGATTCAGGTCTCTTGACTAAAAAATTCATCAATTTGATCAAACATGCTGAAGATGGCATCCTTGATCTCAATAAAGCTGCTGAGACTTTAGAGGTTACCTTCAGTTCAGTTTCCATCTATTCTATCTTGTGTTGTAAAATTCTGTCATTTAAAGGTTTTCTTTCATTTCAGGTTCAAAAAAGGCGGATATATGACATAACAAATGTTCTAGAAGGAATTGGTCTTATAGAAAAGAAGCTCAAAAATAGAATTCAGTGGAAGTATGGACTTCAATTCCTTTTTGATGTCACTTGTTTTAAATTGTAAAATTGTTGCATGATTATCTACTATTATTAAAGTTATTTTTGCATGTGATGAGTAGCATTTGTTTGAATGTTATCAGGGGACTTGATGTATCAAGGCCAGGGGAGGCGGATGATAATAATGTTGCTACTTTGCAGGTATGCAGTTACTGACAACCAACAACTTTTTTTTATTTCTGATCATGACAACTGACTACTTGTTTCTTGGCATGGCATTTTTCTCTTGGATTAGGCTTTGCAAAGCTGTTTGTAAAGCGTGTTGCTTTAGTTTTCCTTCCTGGAAAGTTTTAGAGCCAACTATGGCAGCGTGTTTAGAACAAACAGAGCAATAGATTGATAAGCATAAAAATCTAGAATCCACTTGGCCAAATCTGCAACTGCACAAGGGGCACTTCTTGGATCCACAAGAACAAAGAACCAGCTCAAGTTTCATTCACTAAAAGGTCTCTTTATTACATAGAATACTGTGCTCATAGTAGCACACGAAAACCTCAATTTGCCCTTATAGTATAAAACTTAATTAATATCAAATGTCAACCAATGCTGAATAACCTACCATAGGAAATTTTTTTAAACAAATTAAAACTTCTGAATTGATAAATAACGAATAAAATTATAGTAAATCCAATTCATATTTTCCCTGGACTGATGCATTGCTGGCTGCTGACCCTATTTGGATGAAAGTCCTCCATCCACAGGAAACAAACGCTGATTCTTTAATGGAACAGCTATGCAAAAATGTAACAGTCTTGTATGCCAACCTGTTAGGTTGTCCTTGTAAATGTCCTATGAGCTTCATTTTGGGACACAACTTCTATAACAGTCTGTAGCATCAATGCAATGCTTAAATTTGAATTCCTAAAGCTGCACTAAATGCTATTCTCTATGAATTAGTTAGTTGAGTTGAGATTTCATTTTCAGTTACAAAACAGTGGATCATGCACCGTTTCAATGAACAAAAACTCTCAGGAAGTACTGGATTTTACTTCATCAATGATTGCCTTTTTCTTGCAGGCAGAAGTTGAAAACCTGACCATGGAGGAACGCAGATTAGATGAACAAACAAGGTTATGCTGTTTTTCCTTCTGCTTATGCAATATCCCCACGTTGCTTTTCTGAAACTTTTAGATTGTGCTGAGGCTCTAAATTATTGCAGAGAAATGCAAGAAAGATTGAGGGACCTCAGTGAAGATGAAAATAATCAAAAGTAAATTATTCTCATGTTTTCATGGATTATTGATAGTTTGTACAGCAGTTACCTATTTTAATTAAGAGACTCAGCCCATTTTGCTGATTTACCATATTAGGTGGCTTTTTGTCACTGAGGAAGACATCAAGAGCTTACCTGGCTTCCAGGTTAGTTTTCTTTGTTTCATTATCAAGTAATAGACTTGGTGCTTGGAGTGTCACTGCCTTTCCTAAAGAAAATTTTCTATATTGCTAGCAATTGAGTTTGTAATTTTTTTCTGTTACAGAATGAAACCTTGATAGCAATTAAAGCTCCACATGGTACCACTCTAGAAGTCCCAGATCCCGATGAGGTAATCCCAAAAGTAGTCAATTCAGGAAAAGGGTTGCAATGCGTGTACATTTTTGTTCGTTGTTATAGTTTTTCCTTTCCTCAGCAGGCAGTTGATTATCCTCAGAGGAGATACAGGATAGTCCTTAGGAGTACAATGGGCCCAATAGATGTTTATCTTGTCAGGTATCTTTTAATTTATTTTATGTTACTGGCAAGGCCTAATCTTCATTCTAGCAGAGCAAAGACTCATTGGTCACTCAAGAATTTATGTAACTGACTTTCCTGATGCCTCTCACTTACTCAGTCAATTTGAAGAGAAAATTGAGGATATTCAAGGTGTTGAGCCACCTCCAAGCTATCCATCAACCTCAGGCTTCAATGAAAATCCAGCTACTACAATGACCATGGAGGAGAGCAGAGGAAAGGAGGTTGAAATGCAGGAACAAGATGGTCATAGAATGTGCTCAGAACTTAACACCGCACATGACTTTGTGAGTGGGATCATGAAGATTGTTCCCTCAGATGTTGATGTAAGTTTTCCTTGTTTGCTGTCCTATTTTTCAGAAAAATGCAAGCTGTCAGCTGCTTATGTTTGCTTGGAATGTTAACAACAATTGCAAGCACAAGCAATGAAGCACAGCAGGTCGGGAAAAGCACCTTATGTTCAGATAATTGTCTTAACTTTGTGGGATTCAACCTGTCAATAATTGATTGGTTTAACATGCTGTCGTTTTTCCTAACACGGATTTGGGTTCCATGGCATGTGCTTTACTATCTTTTTACTAAAGAAAGGAACTACCATTTGTAAAATAAATAAGTTTCCTTAATTCTAATTTTGTTGTTTAATTACAGAGTGATGCAGATTACTGGCTTTTATCAGATGCTGGTGTTAGCATTACAGACATGTGGCGTAACGAACGTATCCTTGTTAAGATATTGAATTGTGTTTACCTCATTTGTGTTCTCATCCTTCATAAAGTAAAGACCAGCAAAACTTCTGAGTTCCTTGACTGCAAAAATAGCTGCGGTTGAATGGCATGACTTGGACACACTTCATAATGATTATGTCATGCCAAATGTCTGCACACCACAGCCTCAAACTCCACCATCTAATCCAACAGAAGTGCCTCCCGGTACTAACACGACTGCTGGATGAAAGAGAAATGTTGGCGAATCAAGTCAAAGATAAATGGCTTTTTTTGGGTCAAGAACCTATGGCAACCACCATCTGCCTTTACCGTTGTGATATTTTGGAGGTTGGATCGAGGGTTCCTGCAAGCTACCATAGCTCCAAAGAAACTAAAGATTGCGGAGGTAGCTAGTTCATTGTACAGCTTAAGTAGTATACATGATACGTATGATTCTAGTGGCAAATAAAGAAGGTAACTGACTTTTGATCGATCCTTGTATATTTCTCCGCTTCATGGCTTTTTTGTATTTACTGACTTGATATCCGTTTAGGTGGCAAACTATGTAATATATAATGCGATGACAGTATTCACTCCTGTTTAGAAACTGAAAAATAGATATATTTCCTGAGGTGTTTGCGTCTCTTTTGCTGTTCTATAATTGATTTGTGAAACCAAGGCACCAAATGGCAGGATTGAAGCATGTCCTGATAATTGACATCTCAATGTTATCGCCTGTGGATGCAAGGCATTGGCTACCTCCTTGAATCTTTCCCGTCTCCTGAATGGATTGGTTGTTCCCGTAATGCAGTGGTGATTGTGGAATTTCATTGCTCGGTGCTGTTTATGACCCAAGGAACTCTGGTGATTTCGCTAGTTGCAACCCAAAGGACCTAGAAACTATCAAATAAATTGCTTAGAGGGTTGGTAAAGATATGAATTCATGGATTCTGTTTTCATTTGTTCCATACCAGAGGCATGCATCTTGTATGTTGTGTTCATGCAAACCTTATTGGAGATGCAGCCTTGTGTGCAGCATATGCCAGAGCAAATGTCCCAACTTTCTCCGCAGTTGCATCAGTTGAAATTCCCACCTGCAAAATCCAACACAGTTCCGAGTTCAAAATCCATTATTCCTTGTGGAGGACAACAAAATTACCCAAAGTCCAGTTGATGTTTTCACTGATAGATGCTATTTACCTTTTGCAGCAAGGCTTGAACATCAATGCCAGCACTAATGAGTGCATAACATAGTGAGAAAGAAATCAAGGACAGGGTAATTGAGGTAGTAAGGTATGCTCCTCCATATTTTGCTAGCAGCTCCTTGGCTTGATCTCCCTTGGATTTAGTTTTCTCACCATCTTCCTCCTCCTCTTTTGAGCTAAATATCTTCATTTTTGGAAACAATAGGCTTGGCCAATTAGTCTCTTACCTACTAAAATACATAGTTCTCCAAGCAATGTTTAGGCAAAGACACTAAATTCAAAGAAATTACAAAACAGTGGAGATTTTATAAAACAATAATTCTTATCCAACCTGCTTTATCCACAATTTATGCAAAAAAAAAAAAAGGTAAGAAAACCAAGAAACCACATTATGGGCACTTAAAATTCACATCAGGAAAGGCAAGAACTGAAACAAAAGTAGGGAAAAGAAAAGAACTTAGAGAAGGGAGTAACTACCTTCCATAGACCAGCTTCAAGACCATACTTCTTGGTAACTTCCTCAACAGAGGAAGAAGATGGGGCTTTCCTTTCTTCAATTAGCTCTAGTTTCAAGTCGTTTAAAACTGGATTTGGGAGGTTGAATTTAAGTAGAACAGCAGTTGTTCTTGGAGCTTCTGTTGTTCAAGAAAGAAGCAAAAGAGAAAGGAGGGAGTTGCAGTTGCAGTTGCAGAGTTGCTGTTATTTGCCAATCAATAGCAAATTAAAACTATCCTAAAAACAGTACATGCTCTAAAGTTCCAAGCAGTGAAAAGTTCTTGGTTGGCTCAAGTCCTAGAAAAAAATCTAGGACTTGAGCCAACCAAGAAAGGTCATTAATAAAAATAAAAATAAAAATAAAAAAAAAGGAAAGTGAAAATCTTACCACATTACTACCCTCACAGTTTTCAGTTATTAATTAGACTAGATTGAGATGGACTTGGAAAAAAAAAGATTTTTGATCTTTTATTTTCTTCCTGTTTTTATGCTTTTCAAATATAAAAACACTTGAAAATGAAAAATCAAGGAGATAATTAGAGATATGATGATAAAGGTATGGATTTAAATGGTAAAATAACTAACTTTAGAGATTTCGGTTCTTTCATTTTTCTGATATTAAATTTATTTATAAATCTTGAATTTCTCTTTTTGCATACGATTTAGACCTAAGTTATGGATTCATGCTTCTTCGACATTGTTAGTTGATTTTACACTGATATATCGAATAGGTAGAGCAAAAAGCTAAAGCATGGAAAAATCTTAAATATTTTGAAAATCTTAATTAGGTTATGAAAAATTTGAATTTAAGGATAATTTATAATTATCAGCTCACAATGAATTATCTTAAATTCTTTTTGGTTGCAGATTTAGATAGATTTATGATATTCTATCCAAAAACTTAAATTAATTATCTTAATTTTCTTCTTAATTACTTAAGCCCCCTTTTCCTACTTTCTGTTTAACCTCACAAATCTTCAGATTACTCACAGGAACCAAAACAAACCATGGCAAGCAAAAACACCAAATGTTCTCCAACGCAATCCGAGAAACTTTCCTTCATAACCAAGACAAAGAGCAATAGCTTTCCAACAGCCCTTTGTGAAGAAACATCAAATCCAAATGCCAGTTTGAAGCATACTTTAAGCTCTCCTTCACTATCCTATACATATACTTCTGTGAAGGATTTGATTCCTTGTGTCGAAAGCAACAGTCCTTCATCACAAGGCGGTTTTTGTACTATTCGATCAGCTGAGGATATAGCAATAAGCAATGTTCTGGTCCGAAAGGCTGCATGGTTATACTTACAACCTTTGCCTAAAACAAGAACGTCCTCCTCCTCCTTCAAGAACTTACTTTTGGGGTCACATTTGGAACAAGCTAATGAATACTTGTCCCAAATTCATCAACAGCGACATAGTTGGGAAGATTACACATGCCCTTGACATGGTACGAAGAGCAATTTATGTTGTCTAGCTAGTGACTGAGTTCATGTGCTGATTTTCTTGTCGCTGCTTTAGTGATAGTTGCTGGACAGTTTTTCAGCTGCTATGGTTGTGCATGGCAGTCGTTTTCTTGCAGGGAGGGTAGTTCAAGTTGCTGTTTTCTTTTGTGTTCTTTTTGAAGTCTTATATAGTTGTCTTTATGTGGTTTGTGCATGGCATCATCTTGTTGGCTTCACTGATCTGCTATGGTGGATCTTGTACATATCTTTAATTCTAGTTTTCACACAAGTATTGTGTTTCTCAACTATCATATAGAGTTAATTAAAATTAATGAAATGATCTATTTATTCATTTTTTTTTTACCAAAATTGTCTTGAGTTAGTCATGATGATATGAAAAAACTCATGATAATTTTGGATCATTAATTAGTCTTTATAAAATTCACATATATCATATTCTAGAATTGTTTAAGTTAGATTTTCTGTTTCTCAATTAAGTTATTTCAAAGAATATGATTATTATTATTATATATATATAAAAAAGGAAAGAAAATATCATATTTGATTCAAATTAATTACTTGTGAATTTTCTTTGAAGGCATTTTAGAAAATGCCAAAATCGATCCCTTTGTTCTTTTAGTCAAGAAGAATGATCTAATAACACCATCCTCTCTCAACAACTCTAAAGAAAACAACTGCTATCCAAAAGCAAAAACAACTCCTCTCCCTCCCTCCCTCTTCTCCCTTCTCTCTTCTCTCTCTAGTCCCCAAATGCTTTAGAGTTTTAATCTTGAAAAGGAGTCTCACCATTAACACCTCCTAGCTAGATCCAGGCCAACTAGTACATTAAACCTTGCAAATTAAGCACAAAAACTCTTTCAATGTCTTCAAAGAAGAAAAATCTCGTTCAATCCATACTCACACCCAATGCAGGCAGTGGCTGTGGCTGTGGCAGGCCAAAACTCTCAGATGTATACGAGCCAGCACCAAAACCTAAACCCAAAACCTCAATTTCCAAAAAAGATCCGAACCCTAAACATTGTTCCTCTACAATAACCTCATGTGATAAGAGTGTAGGCTTCTCATTACCGGACAGTGAAGAAGAAGGCTCCACTTCCACTACTTTCACCTTGAAAAAAGACAACAACACGTCATCAACCCAAAACTCCGAATCCGAAACCGATCCAAAAGCATCCAAAATCATTGACAGCATTGCTGTGGTGAAGGATTCTGATGACCCATTTCAAGATTTCAAGAATTCTATGTCGCAAATGATCTTGGAGAAAAACATCTACTCTAAAGATGATCTTGAAGAGCTTCTTAACTGTTTCTTGGAGCTGAATTCTCCTTGCCAACATGATGTTATCGTTCAAGCTTTCACTGAGATCTGGAAAGAGATCAGATGTGTGTCACATGAATCCTAGCTGTGCATGGAACTTGTATGTTGGATAGTTTTGATCATGTTTGTTTACAATACTTTGGCAGTGAGATTTTATTTTGGAAAAATTATTTATTTTCTTGACGGTAACATTTTACTTAATTTTTCCTTACTTTTATTGTAGTGATTGTGTATAAATGTACTTACAGAATAGAAAAGGTACTAATGATAATACAGAACCAAACATTAGCGCAATTATAACTACCTGTGGAGTTTTAATGGCAGTGGTTGGCAATCTGTACGTGTTGCTGTGTTCTTTATACGTTGAAAAACTCTTAGCTTTTTAGCTCTGGGGTTAGCATTTCCCTCACTTTCAAGCTTCTTTCTTCTTCTCAGTGATTGTCAGATTGTCCACTTCAGTAGCTCTGTAACCATGGCTATTAAATATTTGAAGGTTAAGTATGACCAAACATAATTACTGTTACCACACTCAATTAATATTAATTAATGTACTTTAATTAGGTTATTATATTCCTCCTTTTGTTCTTGAAATTCATAAATTCGAATCACCAGTGTATAATCCCTTCAATTTTTCTTTAGAAAATAAATATTAAATCCTTTCTATATTCTACAGAAATGGAATTTCCCAGTGCTACGTCTTGTTTGAAAGAGAAATGAAAGGCATGACTTGCGCATTATCAGCTAATTATCAATTTAATTTTTCACTCATAAATTAAAGTCATAAATACATTTGGTTAGAAATATTTTTTAACTTATTGTTTTTATTTAATTGAAGTTAAATTATTTGAACTTTTATCTTATGATTAATTAATTTCTACTAAACTATTCTTTGATTTTTTTTTATTTTATTAAAAATCTCATTTGAGTCATCTTTACTAAATATATTATAATATAAAGTTATTTTTACTTATTCTTGTCACAAATTATTTATGAAAAATAGTTCTTAAACTATGACTCAAAATTGAAAATCATTTTTTATAAGGTATGTCAAACAGATTCTAAGGATTTTGACTTCCATAATTCTGCAAAGATAAAATGCCGAATTATATTTTAAAAAAATATTCTTCTTTTTTTAAAGGTATATGTTCCTTGTATTTGAACCATAAATTGAAAATAAATGAATATTACCTTCTCTAATTCTCAAATCCTGCACAGCCCCCTCACAAGACCTTCATTATATATATACATTTCAATATTATAAATAACTTATAATTAGTGTATAAATCATTGATTGAACTCAAAATTAATTAATGATGGCATTAATAAAATAATTGAAAACGTTAAGAAACATGAAGAATATTCCAATACATATTGTTTCTCTTGGCTTCAGATATTGATGTGAACTGCACTTGCACAACGCATGCATCCATGTTCTTCATTTATTTGACAGAATTCGATCGCCATTACATGTTTATTTATTAAAGGTTTGAAGAAATTAATTAAAGAGCCATAAATAAATCATTAATGGAGTGACACTGAAGGCAGTCCTCCTTGAACAATAACCATTCACCAAAAAAGTCCGTTTCTGATGCTGATTTATTAACTAATTCAAGACCATTCTTTTCAGTCATAGCTGATCACCCACCGGTTCTATTCAATTATTACTTTTCAAGGATGTGCTTGTGCCAAAACATGTTTTTTTTAAAAAAAAAAATTTGATCTTATTTGTTTTTTGAGGGAGAAACTAGTTTTCAGAACCACACTGTGTTGCAAGTCAAATTAAGTTTTTTTTCTAATATAACAAATTAATAATAATAAGGTTATAACAAACTATTTGATATTTTTATTAAACCTCAGTTAACATGTCATCTTTGAAATCTCCCGATCTGAGTCGTTGTCTAGTTCAATTTAAAATTAAATTAACCATGTGAGAGTTGTTATGAGGTAATCTAATCAACTTGGCTAGTTAAAAAATAACCCAAACTGACTAATAAATAAATTATTAGGATGAAATTGATACACAAAAACCTTCAAACCCAAACTTTTACCCAACTCTAGTTTAATATTCAATCATGTAGAAGTTTTCTTGACATGATCTAGTCGACTTGACCAGTCAAAAGACCAGAAGACTGATAAAAGAAGTCCGAGGGGAAAAATGAAAAAAAAAAGATGAAAGTGAAATAAAAAAATCTTTCAACCCAACTCTTTGACTATAGCTCGGATTTAAAATTAAACCATGTGAGATTTTTCCCGACTTGACCTAATCGACTTAATCAGTTTAAATATTATTATTCAAGGATTAAAGCAACTTAACACCTAAGAAGAGAGTGAATTAGATGTATCACTAAATTTTATAATTAAGACAAATTACTCAAGTAAATGCAATGACTAACAATATAATTAAAATGTAAAGTAAATAGTTAAGGAAAAGACTTTGCAAACTCGTTTTAATTTAACGTGATTTGACAAGCCTACATCCACACTTCAAGTACTAAATCGTATTTGAGTATTATTTTTTTCACAAGACATCCAATTTTAAGAGTATAATTATCACTTAATGAACCCATACTAAACTTTTTACACTACCTGAAGAAATTCATTCTTCAAGATTTTACCCACTTGAAGATATGCTCTCTTCGAGATTTTTTCCTTGATGAAATTGCTTCACCAATACCAAGAGTTTTTTTCCAACTCTCAAAAATTTACAATGATGCTTTGTTTTCACAACAAACTCTCTCAATAAAATAAATATTATAATTGAAATTTTAATATCTTCATACTTCACTAGACATCACTTATAGAATATGAAAGTGTTTAAGTTTAGTGAGAATGTAATTGAATATTCTTTGCTAGAATATGAAGGTTTAATAGTACAAATTAGAATATAATCATGAATTGATGATTTTATAGTAGTTTTACTTTTATAATAGCTTGTATATCATATATGTTCGGATTTTATTGATAATTATGCAATTAGACATACATACATACATACATACATACATACATACATATAAGAAAAACTAGTCGTTGATGGTCATTACTATTCCTCTAGCAACTAAAATGATCAATCTGTTCAGATTGGTCAAGTTAATCAGTCGATCATTTTTTGTAAAATTCTCAAGTGTTCATCACTGATGAATAAACGATCGATCGATTTATTTGGTAACCCCAAACGATCTACCGGCTCATGCAGAATTCCATATTTAACTTAGATTTTATCTGATTATTATCAATCATTTAATGCATGCAAAGTAAAGTGTGTGAGTTCATTTTAATTCTACTATCGAGTAAGATATAATGATTTATATTAAGCACTAAAATGAACTTTTATTCTAAATCTTCACTTTTCTCTATTCTTGGACTTTTGAATTATTAAAGTCAGTATTTAAAAGAATTTATTTTCAAAAATCTAATTAATTATCAAATTATATCATTATTCTTGATTAGATCAACTCTCATTGGGTTCGATATAAAATTCAAACTAAACTATGTTTCAAGTCGTGAGTTCACTAAGTTGATCAATCGAGCTGAACTAGATTACCTCCCATTAAATTTGATATAAAACCCAAACTAGATTAGATCTCAAGTCGGGAATTTACTCGAGTTGAATTAAGTTTAATAACAATAATTAACCATCATTAAATATATGCCATTTGGTAAGTCAACCAAAAAAACTGTATTCATTGAGGTGGATCAACCACTCGTTTTTAAGACAGTTTCATCATATATTATCTGCATTAATTTACAATGTTACTGCTAGCATTCACTTGATTAATTTTAGGTGGATCTTATAATATGAAGACATGAGGAGAACCTATCCTGTTATATATATACATCCCCGCGAAATCATATTTAGAACACCAAGAGATTAAATAAAATATTTATCATTTCCAATTGAAAAATAAATAAAAGCTTGTTTTCATGCAAGCTTTAATGCCTAAATATATATTGATGTCGGCATAAAAATAATAATATATTAAAATGAATTATATTTACAAATCAGACTTAACTGAACAATAATAAAGTAGCCAGTCTAAAAGACTTCGATATTATAAAACAGTTATTTTTTAAATTTATTTTTAATATTAAATATAAAAAAATTAATTTAAAATAAAAAAATATAAATTTTACAAAAAAGAGCACGGCATGGACAAACAGTGTCAGTTTCCCCATAGGAACACAGCACCGCTACCCTGTTCTTACTATGATTACTGCTATATTTTTTTTACAAGTTGATATATTTAAATTTTGGCATTGCTTATAAAAAGTGAATTTTGATTTTAAATGATAATTTGTTTTTCATAAATAATTTATAATAAAAATAGGTTGAAATTAGCTATAAAGAGCGACTTTAGCCCATTCATTTTCATTTTTACAACATTCTTAAATTAATTGTTTTTTATATATCAAGTTATTAGTACATTTGATAAAAATGACTCAATTCTTTTAAAATGATAAAAAAATTTTAATTTTTAATAACATAAATATTTTGAATCAATTTTAGAAAGAAAATCTTTTTTTTTCCGGTTTGGTTCAAGAGAAGTGAGTGATGAAGTCTTCTTTGTGTGGAAATATTGATTAAAAAAAAGGAGGAAAATAATCATTTAGAGGATAAAAATGAGTAAAATCATTTCAATTTTCTCTTTTCATCCATTAATTTCCTCCCAACTTGAATGGAAAAGAAAAGTCAACTACTTGTGATGAATCAAAATCCCAGTACTGGTCATGGTTCTAACTAACTAGTCAAAAACACCCTAAATCCCACTAATTAACCATTAATATCATAACTAGCTAACTACGTAAAAAATTTTAATTTTTTTTTAAAAAAATATATATGATTTCAGTCAATCCATCCAGACCAAGACTTAAACTTTAGTCAGATCCTAATCTGGGTATTAATCTTAACTATGAATTGCAAGAGAAAAGAAAGGGAAAACGTGCAAGCAACTAATGCTCGCTCGATGACTTTGACCAATCAGTGGTTGGATTATACATGGACAGCCAATCTGGACTCTAGATAGG
>Ga0325410_1004574_pt1 | contig 15430 bp, 13 predicted proteins | sample PopdelMetagenome_16_FD_206182 | JGI IMG/M metagenome (GOLD analysis project Ga0325410, IMG submission 206182) | Populus deltoides microbial communities from Bellville, Georgia, United States - Xylem-PdIQD-R3 | ecosystem: Host-associated > Plants > Phyllosphere > Stem > Wood/Secondary xylem...
CCTTAGATAATTAATTTGTAACTTACCAAAAAGAAAAAGAAAAATAAGTTATAATTGGTTTCTCAAGGCCCCATGATTTGTTCTACATTTTGTCTACCCAATTACCGTGTCTCACGTAATTAAAAAACATTTGATTATTGTCCTTGTGTGTATATATATAATATACAGATACAATAAAAACAAATAAGACAAGACAAAACAATAGACAAAAAAAAAAAAAATTATGTTTGATAGTGGTGTATACAAGATAAAATGAATGTTTTTGTATCCTATTTGGTTGATGGTGAATAAAACAAAAAAAATATAAAAAAATCTATTTTACCCTTAACATGTGTTACTATCAAATTTACATATTTTAAAATATAATTAGATATTATTTTTTTACTTTAATTTATATTGAACGTTGAAATTAATAATAGTACAATAACTTTAGTTATAAAGCCCAAACCTGTCTGACGGGTCAACTTAGAACTTGACTAACCTGGGATCCAGCACACCCAGAGCATAGGTCAGTCTTGGTTTAAGAGAAATAGAGAAAGAATTGACCTTATTTGACTCGATTAAAATCCAGGTCAACCCCAGGTAAAACTTAGGTCATAAACCCATTGGTTTGTTTTTGAATTTTTTTAATCAAATTGCATCATTTTTATCATTTTAAAAAATAAGTTAACCCAAGTCAAAGGTTGGTCCTCCTACTCCGTGTCTCAGGGGTTTGTTCTAGATCGAGTTTTAAAACTATGATGATAATCATTTTTATTCTTACATTTCTTAGTTGGACAATTTTAAAATTAAAAGTATTTTACAAGGGTATTTTAGGGATAAAAATAAAAAACATTATCTCTCGAGACATGTCCCTTTTGTACCTCATGTTTTGAAAGTACAAAAATTCACTTCAAACACTATTAGAAAATTAGAAAAAAGCAACATAATGAAAAATATTATGTTATGGTTTATATATCAACAAAAATTATGATAGAAAATTTCTGTCAGTAAATGCAAAAAATAAAATTTGAATAAAAAAAATTATCAGTAATCTTGCCAACATCGCTGACGTGTTAAATTAACAACAAAAATTTCATCGGTGAGTTTAAGAGAAATGAAAACCTATTGGTCATCTCCTCTCCACATTTCATCTTCTTCTTTCAAAACAAGTAAAAATAGCCCTCTCCTTTCCTAATAAAAAAAGTATGATAGCCATAAGCTCCATAAATCCAGCTAAAACAACTCGTCGGTGCTAATGCAACATCTCTTAAAAGCTTAAGCTTTAGTTCCATTTCATTCAAGCTTTACTCAACCAAGTAAGCAAATCCACCCCTTTATGTTCTAAGTTAATATATTGATAATTGTTTATAGTATTGATAATTTGTTTGTATATGCAAGTGTTTTACTTGTTTTATAATGGTATTTTTGTTGCACTAGTGTATGATTTATATTTTAGGATTTGTTTGAAGATTTGGATGAAATGGATTTGATTTTTCACTTGATGAAATGAAGTGTGATTTTATAAATTTAGTGGGTATTGATTATTTTTGTCAATTTTATGATTAAGTTGAAAATTTAGGGAAAACTAATTTTATGTGGAATTGATAATAATTAAAGGTATTAATTTAGGTTGAATAAGTTTGAATTGAAGAGATGATGAATAATTAGTTGGGTACTAATTAATTTTAGTATTTACGGTGTTGATAAGAATTTAGGGTGCAATTAAATTATGTGTAATTGATAATAATTAGGGTATTAATTGAGTAATAAAAGGAGTTTATATTATACTTATTTGAAATACAATTAGTGGATTCTCTAACCTTGACAATTATTTTATCTTTGATTAATACTCATATCAATATCACATCTCAAAAGTTCTCTTCAACTCCTTTTTCACTTGTTGTTTATAATTTTATATAGTTCACCTCCTTGTGGTTCGATCCTGGTCTTGCCGGGTTATTTATTACTTCGACACTCTTGCACTTGAGATAAGACATCAATCTTTTGATTGTGTCAAGTTTTTGGTGTCGTTGTCAGGGAGGTAAGTTATTGTATAAATTATATATTTTCTTTTCTTTTCACTTTTATTTGTTTTTCTAATCTTTGTTTCTTCTTTTTCTTCTTCTTTTTTTCTCTCTTTCTGCACTTGCATGAGAGTTTGGACACGCATATTAAGTGGTAGACTTTCTAGGAAATCCTTATCATTTTAAGAAAACATGGCTAAAGAGGATAATCAGTCGCTTCATAATGAGAATAATGAGAATAATCGGGTTAGAACACTTAGAGACTACATGAATCCAACAAGAACAAGTGCGCAATCATGCATAGTTTTCCCTCCTGATGCATCTCATTTTAATTTTAAGCCAGTCATTATTCAACTTTTATCTTCTTTTCATGGTTTAGATCTAGAAAATCCATACTTGCATTTGAGAGGATTTGAGGAAGTCTGTAACACCTATAATGACTTAAATTGTAGCATGAATACCATCAGATTAAAGCTTTTTCCTTTTTCATTAAAAGACAAAGCTAAAACATGGCTACAAAATCTTAGGTCAGGATCCATTCGTGCTTGTGATGAAATGCAACAACAATTTTTAAAGAAGTTTTTTCCGTCTCACAGAACAAACTCTTTCAAGAGACAAATCACCACATTTACTCAAAAACCAGGAGAAACATTTTACCAATGTTAGGATAGGTATCGAGATTTGCTTAACACTTGCCCTCATCATGGTTTTGAAACATGGAAATGAGTTTCATATTTTTATGAAGGGTTAACACCTAAAGATAGACAAATAGTAGAATTGATGTGCAATGAAACTTTTGAAGATAAAGACCTTGATGAAGCAATGGAGTACCTAGATTTGTTAGCTGAAAATGCTCAAAATTAGGACACAACAGGCACTTATGAGGCACCAGGTAAAACTCAACCTCATACATCTAGTAGAGGCATGTACAATCTTAGGAAAGATCATGACCTCCAAGCTAAATTTGCATCTTTAGCTAGAAAAATCGAGGCACTTGAATTGAAAAAGAGTGGTCAATTAAAATCTGTTCAAGAAATTGTGTGTCAAATTTGTGAAACTAATGAACACTTAACCAATGATTGTCTAACTTTGCATTCTTTTAAGGAATGTCTCCATAAACAAGCAAATGCTTTAAACAGTTTCCAAAGGCCAAGTCATAATCCATACTTGCAAACATACAACCCTAGTTGGAGAGATCATCTAAATTTCAGTTGGAAGAGTGGTAACAATAATGCATAAACTTCACAGCCACCATTTCAAGCACCATAATTTCTAAAATTCTCATGGATATGCACCTCTTTATGTTCCCCTTTTAGAAGAAATCTTAAGGAAACTTTGCATGCATTCATTGAAAAGCAAGAGATAATCAACACTCAAAATGCTCAAACTATGGCTGATTTCAAAGATACTCTTGCAAAATTCACATTTACTCTCAGTTTTCAGGATAAAGGTAAGTTTCCATCTCAACCACAGCAAAATCCAAAGGGGCAATACAATGTAAATACAAGTAGTTCCGGGAGCCAACACATGGATCAAGTCCAATCAGTCATTACTCTTCACAGCGGTAAGGTTATTGAAAAACCCATTCTTAAACCTTGTGAGAAAGATGATGAGTCATAATTTCAAGCACCATAATTTCTAAAATTTTCATGGATATGCACCTCCTTATGTTCCCCTTTTAGAAGAAATCTTAAGGAAACTTTGCATGCATTCATTGCAAAGCAAGAGATAATCAACACTCAAAATGCTCAAACTATGGCTGATTTCAAAGATACTCTTGCAAAATTCACATTTACTCTCAGTTTTCAGGATAAAGGTAAGTTTCCATCTCAACCACAGCAAAATCCAAAGGGGCAATACAATGTAAATGCAAGTAGTTCCGGAAGCCAACACATGGATCAAGTCCAATCAGTCATTACTCTCCACAGCGGTAAGGTTATTGAAAAACCCATTCTTAAACCTTGTGAGAAAGATGATGAGTCAATCTCTGAGGGTAAGGAAGGGGTTAAACCTGAACATTGCAAAGAAAAGACTGATTCCCCACCAGTACTTCCATTTCCTCATGTCATGACCAAACAAAGGGAAGTCAATCACGATTCTGACATCTTTGAAACTTTCAAACGGGAAGAAATCGAGGACGAAAAAGGCACCAAAAATGTTGTTGCAGATCATTTGTCAAAATTGATAATAGATTCAACATATGACATCACAACAATTGATGATTACTTTCTTGATGAATCTTTACTTTCTCTTAATTCAATACCTTGGTCTACTAATATTGACAATTTTCTTGCTTCAGGATTTTTGCCAACACTTTGAATACCCAAGACAAAAGAAAGCTTTTGAGCAACGTGCATAACTTTTATTGGGATGACCCTTACTTATTCAAATATTGTCCTAATCAACAATATCAAAGATGCATTCTTGATAATGAGGTAAGTAGTGTCATGAAATTTTATCATTCCGAGGCATGTGGGGGTCATTTCTCATCAAGAAAGACAACTGCAAAAATCTTACAAAGTGGATTTTACTGGCCCACCATGTTCAAGGACTCACATGCATTCTGCAAAAGTGAAAATTGTCAAAAGGTGTGATTTATTTCGAAACATAGAGAGAATTTAGATAATCTTCTATTGACTCTTAAGTCTCATCATAGTGGAGATGTACATTATGCAATTCATGATTTATGGCCCCATTTTCATAAAGAAGATGATCGACTTAGTCTTGAGAATTTGACTAAAAAAGACCCTGTTTGTCAGTTTTTAAAAAACCTGGATGGGAAGCTTATCCCCGACCCATAGAGGGCGTTTAAGCCGTTCTTGGATGTAAAATCAAGGGAAGATGTGAGCCACAATCACAACTACGATTTAAGCCTTAGTTTTAAAAATTTGTGTCTTTTGGTTTTATTAATAGCATAATATTTATGTTTTGTTATTTCTTGTATTTGTTTAAGTGTGTTTCAGGTTTGTCAATGTTCGTTGTTTCAGGTGATGTCTTTTATACTCTATCTTTCTACCTTAGGACATTGAAGACAATGTCTCGTTTTGGTTGAGGGGGGAGGATAGTAGTTGATATTAAAAAAAAATTTAACTAATTATGTTTTCTATTATTAAAACCATTTGCAAAACTGTTGTTACTAGGATGGCAGAGTAAAGGAGGAATTGTAGTGACTCTTGAGACGCATCTTAGTAAACAAGGTCTATCAAAACACTTCTTGAAATATTTAGGTTTACAAACTGTCGCATTGTTATCACTTGATTTTGCTCATATACTCATTTAACAAGTATTCTTAAACCTTTATTTTCACACACACACACACACTTTAACATATGATTGTGGGTTGCACATTGGATTATTACATTATTTATGTTCTTTTATTAAAGGTAACAACTAAGGGAAATGGATAGTATATAATTTGCAAAAACAAAAAAAAAAAATTGATAATATTGATGATAATAAAAACGTAGATAAGTTTGGTTTCGTAGCCTCCCTAACCTAAGCAATTAAGCCCGAAAGGGTGTTTTAACACCTAATACCCTAAAGTCAACTGACTTGGGAGCTATTGGCCAGTGCTTGTTACATGGGTTAAGGAGAAAAGCTTAAAGGAATCAAACATTGCACTATCTACGTATCAATATCTGCAACCTGAGTTACTAAGCTCGAAGGGGTGTCTGAACACCTAATGCCCTAAGACCAACTAGTCTGAGAGTCATTAGCCGAAAGCTCGTTACATGGGTTAAAGATGCATTGTGTTTTAAGTTATATGTATATATATTAAAAAAAGAAAAAAAGAAGATAATAATCCCAACCCAAGAAAGTTAACCTTAGAAAAACATTAGAACAAAATATTGTTTTCTTCCAATAAAAACCCCATCATCTATGTTTTCATACATTGAGCACATAAAAAGAAGGTTTATTAATATCTTGTTTCAATAGTATGAAACATATATATAAATTTAATGAGAGTTTGTTTTTTTGGATAAATTAATGGAAGTTGAATGATGAATGCCTTGCTTTATGGAACTTACAAATTTTTTTTCTATTTTAACGCTTTGATTACTATGGACTAATAATAAGCTAGTTGGGGGGTGTGATTAGCACTTAAGAGTGCATTTTTATCAAGGTTTTATATCATCATTTTGCACTTGAAGTATCAATATCTCCTTAACTAGAGCATGTTTTATAATAACATGTCTAATAATATAAGATACCTTTAATTTATGGTAAATTTTCATCTTAAATGCAGGCCTATCACATAAATAAAAAGATTGATTAATGAGTTTAACTGCTGAAATTGAAAAGACAAAGAGAGGGCTAAGCTTAGAAAAGAGATGTTGGTTCAGTCCAAACTAGAACACCATTCGATTATTGGATCATAACTAGAGCTGTAGAACTTGGATTTAGGCCTGGTTTATATGTATGGAAAGCTAAGACATAGGCTTAAAACTTTGATAAGGAGTCCAAGATTCAAAAAGAGCGTTTTCAAGTTCAAATTGTAGCAACAACAGAGAAGTCAGAATCTGTCCTGCAGCCCAGACACTATTCAGTCCCAGACACTATTCAGTGTTCAACCCATATCTTGAGTTCTAGAAGTCTAAATGCACCGATTCTTGTTTTGTTGGAAAGCTGAGACAATTTCCCAGAACTTTCATAAGACTATCTGCTCAAATTATGATGTTAGCAATGACGTTTTCTGCAGATAAAAAGATAAGGATTGTTACCAAGTCAAAAGGTGGCCACCCACTTAATAATTAGTCATCAAATCAATAGTTCTGAATTTTGACATATAAAAGGAGGCATTTGCCATGCATTTAAACATCTTGGTTTTCAAATCAAGATCATGTTCTTGCTCTTTTTCTTTATATTTTTGTAATGTTTAAGTTTTGCTCTCATTAATCTCTTGTTTATGTTTTTCATCATAACAATGTTCTTATTTAGTTTATTTATGTTTCTCTTCTTAATCATGTTTAGCTAAGTTTATCGTGTCAAGTTAAAAAGGGTACACTAATAGTGTAAGAATAAGTATAATATAAACTCAACATGGACTTTAATGTTTGATACTAACATGTTTTATTTATTATCTTACTCACTCTTAATACTTTGCTTGTTAAATGGTTAATCTAGATTTGTGTTGAACAACCATTGGTACAACAAATACTTGGCACTTTCATAGCCTAACTATATGGTATAACCGACACCTATGCTATAAAAGGAACTTGATTTGTTGTTAACATAAGTTATCACCATGAATACCTGATAATATTTACAAGTATTGGCATTACTCGAATAAGATAATTAATGTAATCATGTTAACAATTTATAGTCCGAGTGGAACCTCCTTTATGTGTGGTTTCCAGTTGAGTAATAAAAGGAGTTTATACTATACTTATTTGAAATACCATTAGTGGATCCTCTAACCTTGACAATTGTTTTATCTTTGATTAATACTCACATCAATATCACTTCTTAAAAGTTCTCTTCAACACCTTTTTCATTTGTTGTTTATAATTTTATATAGTTCACCTCCTTGTGGTTCGACCCTGGTCTTGCCGGGTTATTTATTACTTCGACACTCCTGCACTTGAGATAAGACATCAAACTTTTGATCATGTCAATTACCAAGTAAATGCTAAGATATGAATTAGATGTTTCAAGCATTTGAACCATGATCGATAATCATAGGACAGATCATTAATCGCCTACCTAACCTAAAAGTTTGTATGTGCTTAAACAATTAAGACATGCGATCTATGAGGCAGTATTATACAATGCATAAGCAATATGTACAACAATTAAAGCGTATAAGCAAATGATAGAAAGACATGCATGTTAAAAATAAACACACAAACCAAACTATTAAAAATCAAACACAATAGTCAAACAAAAAACAAAAAACAAAACTTAATCCACGAGAAGTCCCCATTGGTGTCGTCATTCTGCTGCACGTGTGCGGTATCGCGGTGATCATCCTTCTGGATCAAGGTTATCGGGGTAGATATGAAAAGAACAAAGAATTCTTGTCTTTTATCAGTAAAAAAAAGAAAAGAAAAGGGAATCATCACCTAGTATTATGGTCACTAGAAAATCTAATGGTCTGCGAGAGTCTGGGTAAGGAGATAGGTTGTCCAAGGAAAGATGTATCAACCCCAATGTATCTTACCTATGGTAAGCTACTTTGTTGTTTGTTCTAAATCACATTTCTATTTATTAGTCTATCTAAGGTTTGAGAAAAGTTCTCCTCGGTAAAGAGATCCCTATCTCATTAAGTAAAAACCTAACCATTCTAAAGTCCAAAATAATTCATCCAAGGTTTAAGAAAAGTCATTCTCAGTAAAAATATTCTTACCTTATCGAGTAAAAAACTAACTATTTTAAAGGTTAATAAATAAAAAAAGGTTTTTATTTGAAATTTTGTCCAAATCCTAATGGATAATCGCAATTTGTTGTGATGCCTATTAAATGCTTTTTATATTCTTCAAAGTATGATGACAATGCAATTTCTATTTTTTTATAACAAGAAAACAAACATGAATATTTTAGAATCCGGTTGTATGCATGAAAAAAACATATTTTTTTTTAAAAGAGGGAATGCTTTTTTTTATTTTTTGGATTTTGTTTCGAAATTTTAGAGAAAAAAGGGTATTTTTTAATACCAGGTTCGTATCTTCTAGTATAAGTTGATGTAACCATATTATTCGATAATTTTATCCATATTTACCTAGTATTTTGCCTATATTTTATATATAAAATGCCTTGATATTCTTTGTTTTATGTTTTGAAGGCACTTTTGGATGTAAGATTCAAAAAGAAATAAATTGGAGATAATTGACAGATTTGATTGTCAATTGATGTTTAGTGCAGAGCTTGAGCTCTAGAGATTGAAATGAAAGGATTCCTGTGGAACTAGAAAGCTAACATCCATATCTTTCTATACATATATGGCAAGAAAAATAAAAAGAGAAAGAGCATGGAAATCATAGCCTTCAAAAACAAATCTCACATTTTACCAGTGTTGACCTTTGGTTATTCCGACCTGAATATCTTGAGCTAGAGATGTTCATTAAATGTAAACTCAATTTTGTTGAATTTCTAACTCGAAGACCTATCAACCTACCAAATTTCAGTAGCAAAAGAGCTTATATGACAAAGATATGATTTTTTTGAGAGGACACATGAATTCTACCAGCAAACAGGTTTTGTGAAGAAACAAGTCCAAAGTACTTCTCAAAGCATCCAAACCACACATCCAAGTCTTTATTTTGGCAATTTAGCTCCTCTAAGACAAAAATGAAAGCTTGAAGATTTTATGCAAAGCTATTTCTCCTTTGTTTTAGGAAAATAGTTATTGAAATACTTAAATGTAAATTGTCTACTTAGGAAATGACTATTTTGTAGGAAAGGGGGATTAAGGTTTCCTATCAAATAAAAAGAAAGAGAGAAAGGAAAGGGAGGCGGCCAGAAAAGAGAAGAAAAATGCACCTTTTCCTCAAAAAACCCGAAATCATGCATTTTTCATTTCTTTTGATTCGTTATTTAATAAACATGCAAGACTAAACTTTTTTTTTTGTTTCAAGGACACATAAACCTTCATATTTCAAGAACTATGAGATTTATTTTGCTTATTTCCTATAATTGTTTATTTTAATTGCTACAGCGGATTCTAAGTTATTATTGTAAACAATCTATTGCTAAGTTTGCTATCAAAACCGGAGTTATGGTATATAAACTTGTGAAGCAATTGAGTTTAATAATCGTAGCGGATCTATATTATTAATCTTAGAAAAAACATTCGATCAAATCAAACATGTACTGTAGACAGTTATGTGTCTAGATTAATCAACTTATCTAGTTCTTAAGGCTGCCATTCAATTAAATTACTAGTGCGGACACTATGATTGTTTGATGGTTAGGGTTAGTTACAGTGCAAATCGGTTAACTAACTAACATTAAGAAAAGATAAATATTTGGAATATAAATTGATGTATCGTTTCAATGATCGGTTCTGATTTCCGTAGGTAGACGTCTACTTGAAACCAATGTTTGTTCTCTTAATAGTTTTTTAATTTAGCTTAATTGTTTAATTCTGTTATAGCCTAAATAAACTCAACCCCCACCCCCACCACCCCCATCCAAATTGCATATCGTCTAGTATAAAAATCCGAACTAAACCTTTCTCATGAGATTGACCCCTTACTTGCTCTATACTATATTGTTTATTTAAGCTAAGGTAATTAATTTGTCTGATCGCGACATTGCAACATAATCTATGGCCCAATATTAAACAAAATTATGGAAAAACATACGAGGGACCTACAAATAAATTCAAATGGTCCTTGAATATTTTTAGAATTTTTTAAAGGTCTGTTTGGCTAGATATTAAAATAAAGACAAGTTAAAAACTAAGGGAAAGAAATAAGAGTGTGTTTGTCAAAAACACTCTTAGCCTAGGGGCTAGGCTGGTTGGGCCTGAGGCCCAAGCTTAACCCAGTTGGTTGGGCCAACTGAAGGCCTAATATTTTTTTTTAATATATGGATTGGTTGGACCCAGCCCAGTCGTGTGGGCTGAGGGTCCAGCCTATCTTAACCTTTGCTAGCGAAAGCTCACATCCTGGTGCCGGGGAGGAAAGCATTGGTGGTCTGCCATGAAGATGGTGGAGAGTCTGATCGAGTCCGCAACTGCTCATAGTGCTGGCTGGGGAGGTTGTAACAAAGGAGAGGCTGTTATTTTACCACTAGAGAGGAGGAGGGAAGTTGGTGGAGTCCACTTCTGTTGGTCGCTATGGAGATGAATGGTGTGGCTGAGAAGAAAAGATCGTCATTGATGCGTTGCTGAAGAGAAAACTACTTTAAATGGCAGGTGGCTGTTGAAGATCACGGTTGAGGAGAGAGTCATTGCTTTGTGGTGGGGTTGTGACATTGTTGAAATTATTGTAGGAGGCATGGAGGAGCTTACGTTTGTTGATAGTAAAGGGGATATATATATGTTCTCTTGCAAAGTGATAGTGAAAGGGGTGTTGTATGGTTGTATTCTTTGGTTTTTTTTTTCTTCGGGTATTTTCTTTTTTTTTCCTCTTCCCCTGATACTGGAGTGGATAATTCCTATTTATAGGGGATGAGTGAGATGTGTTGGCTCCTATTGGAGCCAAATCTCGGCCATTAAGTCTTCGGGGATTAATCCTAACCATTGATGCCAAGCCAAAGCAAACTAGTGCTCTTCAACCGGGCTGTCAAAGCCCAGTCGAGTTAGTGGTTTTGGATCGGTGTTATAGTGGCTACAAGGGAAAACACTCACTGGTAATCATGCTAGGAGGTAGTACGATGTCAGGTATACAAGAAGGGCATCTTTTTTTTTTTGTCTTGAATGGGGCGTGATAGAGAATTAAATGCTCCACAAGAAAGAACCCCCGACCAACTCCCCACAGGAGAAAAGAAGAAAATGAATAGTGGTGCCAAAACAACATTGTTTTGTTGATTTTACAAAGAGGTCTTTGATCTTTCAATTGCGTTAAATTTGGCCAATTTGGGTTGATTTCTCAAAGTTTCCTTCGATTAAGTCCTTGGTCATGTCAATTTAAACCTTCAATTTTTTATTTTTAATATAACACTTGGTCTTATGTGTCTTCAATTTCATCCTCAATTAATTTTCAAACTTCCAATGTCTTTAAAATTACACCTGATGTTAATCAATTTCAATCCATGAATATACAATCCTTTTCTACCTTGATCTTTGGTTTTGAACTTCTTTGATTTGACCCTTAATTGACCCTAAAATTTTTTGGGATACTCTTGCCAATTTGGCAGTCTTTTTTATTTTTATTTTTTTTATTTTTTGTTGCTTTTCATTTTTAAAAGGAAATGGTGATTTTGGAGGAAACCCAAAATTGGGTTATGACATTACTAACCTTTATTTTAGATATAAATAATGTCTTTAAAAAGTGTTGAACAAAATTAGGCGAGAATTGTGGAGGAAAGGTAGGATATAATGGAAGCTATAATGGAGGTGTTAATAAGTTTGATGAGAAGATTAGTAGATAAAGAGTTCGTAGTCATAAGAAAAATAAAGTTGAAATGCCTACTGTTAAGGCTACAGTGAATGATGAGAGTGTAGGCAATAATTCTGAAGAAAAAGGAGAGGATAAGGAGGATGATATGATGTATTATGGTAAAACATTTAAAATACAACAAAGTCTTGTGTACGAGTCACAACCTAGGAGGAGAATGGGAGGTAGGTCATGACCAACTAATATATTCAACCAAGATAGGACTTCTAAGGAGCATGATGGTTTATATCATAATTTGGGTGGCATTAAACTCAAAATTTCAGGGTTTCAAGGAAAGAGTGATTTGAAGGCTTACTTGGATTGAGAAAATAAAGTGGAGTTTGTGTTTGATTGCCATAGGTATTCAAAATAATAATAAAAAAAGGTTAAATTGGTTGTGGTTGAATTCACTAATTATGCAATTAATTGGTGAGATCAACTTGTTATAAGTAAAAGGTATGAAGGAAAAAGACTAAGAGAAACTTGGGAGGAGATGAATAAAATCATGAGGAAAAGGTTTGCACATACTCACTATTATAACGAGATCTATAATAAATTGCAATCCTTATATTAGGGTTCTAGGAGTGTGGATGGGTACTTTGATGAGATGAAAGTAGTTATGATTAGAACTAATATTTCTGAGGTTAGAGGAGCCACAATGGTTAGGTTTTTGAATTGATTAAATAAAGATATTGCTAATATAGTGGAATTTCAACATTATATAGAGATTAAAGATGTGGTATATATGGCTGTAAAAGTGGAGAAAGAGTTAAGGTGAAAGGGTAGTGCAAGACAAAGTGGATATTTGGGTTCCTCTTTCAGTTAAAAGTCAAATTTTAGGAGAAAGGGTAATGCACAGGTGAAACCAATAACTACATTTAAAGTAGTCGAACCTTTCTTTATTAAGAAGCAAGTTGCAACTTTGGATGAAAAAGGAAAAAAATATTGCTCAATCGAGTGTTTTCAATGTTAAAGGCTTAGGCATTCTACATATGAATGTACAAATAAAAGATTTATGGTTATAAGAGATGATGTTTAGGTGGAATTAGTTAGTGAAGATGATTTGAAAGGGATGCTAAAGCTTGATGATTGTAGTTATATGGAGTATGTTGTGCAAGGAGAATCTTTGGTTATAAGGAGATCTTTGAGTGTTCAGGTTATAAAGAGAATATCTTTCATACAAGGTGTTCCATTGATAATAAGATATGTAGTATGATAATTGATAATGATAGTTATACTAATGTTGCTAGCTCCAACTTTGGTTACAAAGTTGAACCTGAATATATTTATGCATGTTATAAGCCATATAAACTTTAATGATGGAATGAATGTGGAGAAATTAGGGTGACTAAGGGTGTGTTTGGGAATGCGATGCAAACCGCGTTCCCTCAAATTTTGAAAATTGTTTTTTGCTTAAATTAATTTTTTTATATATTTTCATATCGTTTTGATGTGCTTATGTCAAAAATATATTTTAAAAAAAACTTTATTTTGATGCATTTCTAAGCGAAAAGCACTTTGAACCGCTACTACAATCCTAAACACACACTATGCATGTTTTGGTTTCATTCATAGTAGAAATGTTTAAGGATAAGGTTGTATGTGATGTTGTTTCTATGCATCCTACACACCTATTTGTGGGAAGACCTTGACAATTTGATAGGAAGGTCAAACTTGATGGGTTTAAAAATAGGTATATTATGGAGAAAGATGGAAAGATTTACACACTTGCTCCATTGTCACCAAGGCAAGTGTACAAGGATTAATTAAATCTTAACAAAGCTGAGGAAGCTAAAAAAGAATTTATGAAAATAATGGTGATGAAGTGAGGCTGAGTAAAAATAAGGTGAGCCATGGGTGTGAAACAATTAGGGGAAAGTTTCGGCCATTAGAAATAGTTTTGAAGATTTCAGAAAAAATATAAGGTAGGTTGAGAGTGAAGAGAAATTGAGTAGAGAGAAGAAAGTAAGGATAAGAAAAGAAGAATGTAGAAAAATTAGGGAAACACCTTAATTATTATGCAAAACAAAGTGACCTCACTCTTGTTTATCATTCTAATATGATTTTACTCTTGTATAAGAAGACATTTGAATATTGATGATTTGAATTCTTGTGTTTCTAGTTTTGCTAAAGTTCTTTTGCATGAATTTAAGGGTATCTTTCCTGAAGAGACCCCTAATAGTTTACCATCAATTCAAGGGATTGAGCATCAAATTGATTTTATGACAGAAGCATCAATTTGAAATCGACTAGCCTATAGAAATAACCCCGATGAGACTAAGAAGCTTTATAGGCAAGTAGAAGAGTAGATGTTGAAAGGGTAAATTTGAGAAAGTATGATTCTTTATACAATTCCATTGTTATTTGTGCCTAAAAAGGACAATAATTGGTGTATGTGCATTGATTGTAGAGCCATTAACAAAATTATAGTAAAGTATAGACATCTTATCCTTATATTAGATGATATATTTGATAAGCTGCATGGTTCTTCTGTATTTTCTAAAATTATTTGTAAAATGGTTATTATCAAATTAGAATGAAAGAAAGAGATTAAAGGAAGACAACATTGAAAACTAAAAATGAATTGTTTGAATGGTTAGTAATGCCTTTTGGTTTGACTAATATCCCTAGTACATTCATGACGTTAATGAATCATGTGTTAAGATTTTTCATTGGAAAATTTGTTATTGTTTATTTTGATGATATCTTGATTTATAGCAAAGTATTAGATGATCATATTAATCATTTAAGATAAGTTATTGAAATACTTAGAAAATAAAGATTATATGCTAATATAAAGAAATGTGATTTTTTCATGGAAAGAATTGTGTTATTAGGTTATGTTGTTAAAGAAATAATGATTGAGATGGATGAGGTAAAGATCAAGACTATTCAAGAATGGCCTATACCTAAGACGGTAAGTGATGTAAGAAGTTTTCATAGTTTATCTAGTTTTTATATAAGATTTGCCAAAAATTCCATTACTCTAGTTGCACCATTAACCGAGATTGTAAGGGAAATGGTAGTATTTTAAATGGGATGATGATCAAGAAAAAGATTTGAACTTGTTAAAATAAAGGTTGATTTTGGACTCATTGCTTGTTTTATCTGACTTTACAAAAACTTTTGAGATTGAGTATAATGCCTAAGGTATAGGTATTGGAGCAATTTAAATGTAAGAAAAACAACCCATAACCTATTTCAGTGAGAAGCTTAATGGAGCAACTCTTAATTACCCAACATATGATAAAGATTTGTATGCTGATTAGTACTTAAAAGTGCATTTTTATCAAGGTTTTATATCATCATTTTGCACTTGAAGTATCAATAACTCCTTAACTAAAGCATGTTTTATAATAACATATCTAATAATATAAGATACCT
>Ga0325410_1004576_pt1 | contig 15425 bp, 7 predicted proteins | sample PopdelMetagenome_16_FD_206182 | JGI IMG/M metagenome (GOLD analysis project Ga0325410, IMG submission 206182) | Populus deltoides microbial communities from Bellville, Georgia, United States - Xylem-PdIQD-R3 | ecosystem: Host-associated > Plants > Phyllosphere > Stem > Wood/Secondary xylem...
ATTGGGGGTTTGACCCTCTTTTTCGTCTGTAGAAGGACGCTTGGGGAGACCTTCTCACTCGGGTGAAGGGATTAATTTGGGCTAGTAACTGGAATATCCTGGTTTGACAAAAAAAAGTATGAGAGATAGAAAAAAAAAAGAGTAAATAATAAGATTTTAAAAATACATGATATTAATTATATAAAAAAATTCACAAAATAAACTTATTATATCAAAAAAATATTACCAATAATGACAGGAGTAGGTCACGTGTATCGTCAAGAAAAGACCCGTAAAATAACCAGTATATTCCTGTTGACAGCGAAGGGTGGTGGTGCATTTTCAAGGACTTGTTGGTTCACCAACGAGAATTAATTCGAGTAGGAGAGACGTTACTATCGGCTAGACAATTAAAAATCTTAATGCAAAAGTTTGACAAATATTCACCTAGTAATCTATCTATCTTGCTAGTGTTCATTTGCTGATTACATGGGCTGTGGAATTTATAGCCCGAGGCTTTTGGAAACCTGAGATTATCTAGTTACTCGGCTTCCTAGCTGCCCATGAAACGTGAGCTCTGAACCTTTCAATACATAGCATAAGTCTCGTCATCCAAAAAAATCCATTCCTCTAGCGATGTTAGTGTGACCCAAGATACATGTTATCATTCATTGCAATAATATAATTAATATTTTTTTCTCTTGATTTATCATGATATAAATATTTTTTTAAGAATCATGCAGAATTATTTTAATAATTATATTTTTTAATGCATAGTAAAATAATCTAATTTCTTTTGCACATGATTGTTTTTGTACTTTAATATTTGATAGAAGAATATAATTATTGCAATATTCTTACCATTAAAATTTTTCAACCTTGGCTTCAGGGGCTTAGTTGTAATTTCATTGTGATTTGTTTGTTATTGATGTTTAGTCTTAAGGGCATTTCCAGTTTTGTACATACAAGAGAAAACAAAAAAGCTGCTAGTGCTTGCCTCGTACGCTTCATTCACTCCGTCGTTTTCTAACGGCATGTGTGGCTGGCTTCAATGGTTGCAACCGTGATTCTACCATATCATTTGATTTGTTTTGGCATCTTCTTTCTCATCGGGTGACGTGTGTATGGTGGTCTGAAATTATTATTTTTTTATTTCTTTTTCTTATCTTTTTTCCTTGAATTACGTGTTGATCATGCAAAAAATCATGCCTTTCAATTTATTTTTTCTTTTGATTTAGTCTCTCTTTTTTTTATTTGTAATTGTTTTATTTACATTGATTATTTCTAATTGGATTTTATTTTTGATTTCATCATTGATCATTTGATTTGATTTGTTTTCAAATCTGGATCTCATTCTTTTAATTGTTATTTGTTTTGTTTTGAAATCATTTTCTTGATTGATATGTTTTTCCAACTCCACCACTGAACATTTATTTTCATTCAATTTTTATGTCAAATTTAATTCTAATTCTTTTAATTGATAGATTTTTAATGGATTTGTGTTTTACAATTTCATGCTTAAATATTTAATTTCATTTAATTTATATGTCGAATTAATCCTAATTCTTTTAATTTCTATTTTTTTGTTTTGCACTGTTTTTTTTTTCATTCTCAATTTTATCCCTCAATATTTATTTAATTAAAAATTTTACTTTTTTATAGGTTTGTTTTTAATAGGATCATTTCAGTTTCATGACTCGAATAATAGATCTGAAGAAATACCTTAAGTCGACTTTAATTTTTTTTAAAAGCATTTTTTATATTGTTTTGGCAATATATATATATATATATATATATTTTTTTTTTTTGCTTTCATATTTATAGGGTCAATCCAATTTCATGTCCTAAGTTATGTATTTGATTTGTTGACCCGATTTGGCTACTAGGTTTGCTAAAGATTTTTTTTATTGTGACGAGTTTTTATAATTTATATTTTTAAATTGACTTATAATAAACTTTTTAATAGCACTCGGATTTAAGGTTTTATAGGTTATGAGTTTTTTAAATTTTGACTATATTTAGAATGTGTACCCATCTTTGCTTTGTTTTTACATATTTTTTTTATTTCACCCCTATGATATTGCTAATCTTTAAAAAAATTTTAATTGATATTTATTTTATTTGAGATTATTTATTTTATTTTTTTCATTAAATTACATCCTTGGATTTTTTCCATGAAAATTTTTCTTCATGTTTTTGTTGTTTTTATAGGTGTTTTTACTAATATTTTTCTACCAATCTCATCTTTCAAAATTAAATTGGTTGAGAATTGTGTTTCTTGATTGAATTTGAGTCCATGATTTAATAAGTTGCAAGCTTTTTATATTAAACTAAATTTAAAAGATTCACCTGAGTTTACTTGATCCCCCATTTTTAAGATGATATTTTTCTTTCTATTTTTAAAGTTTGAGTGTTTTTCTTTCAAGTTTTTCTTTTACTATGTTAGCATTGGCTTGTTTGACAATTCAAATAAACTCGAGTGTGGTTTTTTATTGTTGTTTTTTTTAATTATTATTGTTTTTTATATAAATTGTTAATAGTCAATTTAACCAATAACTTGTAACTTAAATTTTTTTAATTTATCATTATTTTTACATTAAAATTTTTTTTAAAAAAATCGACCCACAAACAACACACGGAAAAAAAACATATATAGTTTCCTTGCTATATTGTAATGGGCTATTCACACAACAAAATTTGTATTATATTAGAGACAGAAAAAGGGAATGGGCGCCCAGAAGGCAGGATCGCACGAGGGGTGGCTTTGAACCACCTTCTTCTTCTTCGGGTCGAGATGATAGTTGTTCAGCCAGCTGGGTTCAGTAAATTAACTATTAAACTACGATTTAGAACCTGATTTGAATAAATTTTTAATTAGTTAAATCAAATAAAATATTGATATGACTAAACTCGTTAGATGTAATTAGATTTTTAGTGATTAGGCTAAACAAGTATAAATGCAATCGATCTGATGAGCATCCGAATCTGACAAATATGCAGTCTGTGATGAAAAGAAATTGAAATAATGTACATTAGTTTGGCATGCATTATATTGCATGCCTCGGCGAATCATTTGGCACAGATACAAAATATTTGCCAATTATATATTACAACTGGGCACAACTCATCTCTAATACACTATCAGTTATGAAGTGGATGGGGGTGTTCTTCATAATTTCTATTTTTATTTTTAAATGTTTTTTAAAAGTATTTTTAGTTTTAAAAAATATTAAATTGATGTTTATTTTAATGTTTTTTTATGGTTTTGATGTGATGATATTAAAAGTAAAAAAATATATATATAAAATATTTTAATATATTTTTAAATAAAACAAAATCATGAAAAACACCCTGTTTAACAATGTCATAGGCACCCAGAATCCAAGTCTCCAATCACAGTAGTCCTAATACTGGTATGGTTGCAAAAAGGTGGTGTTAATTTAAGAAGGATAAATTATAAAATAGTCCCTAAACTTCGGAAACTACCCTCGAATTAAAAATTTCCTGGTTTTTCATCCTGAACAATATAATTTCTTGAAGATGGCCCTTGTATTAGGGTTTTACTGGGAAATTTATAATTCTGTCGATTTTCCAACAAACAATATAAACAAATTCATTTTCCCAACAAAACCCTAACCAAACGGTCATAATTTATCATATTATTTAAGGTAAAAAAAAAAAAAAACACAGCCTGGGAGAGAAAAGGCAAGCCAGTGCTTGCTGGAAGCTTTTAGATATTAGTTGTTCTTAACTTGGATGGTCCCATTTGTTTGTGAAATATTTTAATGGCTAAATCATGATTGTTTGAAGCGACACCAAGCATCAAACTTTCTAAAGTAACTAAAGAAGTAAAGATTAATCTAAGATCAAATTCATTATACCTATATCTGTTGCTTGATCATCGGAAAAAATGGAAGGTGATGGTCAATAACAATGGCTGTTGGAGTATATTTTTAACAGTAGACTCGAAGAAGATATTTGATATTGCGATGCATGAAGCTTTTTAAAATAATTTTTTACTTGAAAATATATATAAAAAAGTTTTTTCTCGTGTATTTTTAAAATTTGATATCAATATATCAAAACTATAAAAAAAACTAAAAATTAAATTAAATTAATATATTTTCAAGTAAAAAATATTATGGAAAAACATATAAAAGTAAATGCAGAAATTATGCCAACAACTCTCTTCATTTTAGAAAACTATATTTTCTAGTAGAATACGGTTACTCTCCATGTACTCTGATGTGATTTTGGATTAATTCGAAGAAAAATCCAAAAAAAACTCTTATAAAAACTACAATGATTTAACTAAAATGATATATTTTGATTATACATGTACTCACATCTATCTATAGGAACTCTATCACATCTATATTGTGTTTGTTAATGTGTCATGGTAGGAATGATATATGACAAAGCTAAAAATGAGTTTGGTTGAAAAAAATATAAAATAAATATATTTTTGAAATAATTTAGAAGTGAAATTTTATATATTTAAAACAGAAAATGTGTATCTCCTTGTTACATATGTTTATTTCTTTCATCTCAAGAGGGTGATTCAAAGCTACACACTATACATTTGGGGTTACAATTCAAGATAGATTTATAAATAGAATTGATTGAATACAAATATATCATCTTTCTATAATAAATAAATAACAACACTCAGAATATAAGATTTACAAATTGAATCAGTCTTCTGTTATCACGTAGTCGAGTAAATATGAGATTAGTAAATATGAGATTTAGCACTGCTATCTCTAAATATCAACTAGGATGTTAAAAAATAATATAAATTATATATTAAAACCTCACCTTACAGTTTAAACTACTAGGTTGAGATGATTTTTTGATATGGTATCAGAGTCTTGATGATTAAGCGGTCATGAGTTTGAATCTCGTCATCTTTATTTATTTGATAAAAATTAGATACAATATAATATAAGCTTATACAAATATAAGTTTAAAGAGTTTCTTCCTCATTTATTTCAATACAATTAAAAAAAAAAAAAAACACTTTAAAAACAAACAATACTTGTAATTTTGAATCTGGGTGTCATTGTGCAAGCTCATGCTTCCATGGATATGACATCTGTATGTGCAGCTAGATTTTCTTCGAATATTTTCTTACTTTTACAGGGCTTGAAACTTTTTGCATGATAGATTTTGCTTCTTCGTGAACTTTAGATAGGAATCATTGACAAATTGTCAGGAAATTTGGCACCAATATCACCACGAGGGTTTGGCCTTTGTTCATTTAATAACGTATTGGGACTAACCCATGCAAGCTGGGGTTTGGACCCTACCATGTGAAGGTGTTGAGAGGATTGATTGCAAACATTTTGATGGCTTCGCAATAGGATAAAGAAAGCACTTGTCATCAAGAACAAAAAAGGCTAGCCACTTGCTCCGACCCATCTGACAACACCCAAAAGAAAAAAAAAAAAAAAAGAAGTAAAAGCCAAGGTGGTGAAACTACACTACTTCTCTCAAAATTATTTTCCAATACAAGTAAGGTTAGTCCAACAATGTGGACTTCCATATAGAAACTGGTAAAAATATCTAACATTTTTGACAATCTAAAAGGACGGGAAAAGTAATGGTGGGCTATGAGAAGCTGAGACCCAAAGCCCCACAAGTCCACCAAAGTGGGGAAAGTTAGGGCACAATTCCTGGGATTCCTAGGGCATATACAGTTTGTTGAACCCTAATCATGCTCTCTACCCTCCACTGCTAGATAAATTATTAGAGACAATCGAGTTTCTCCAATATCACCTACCAAATGCCCCCCCACTAACCATCAATAAACAAACAATCCAGCCATCCATCCATCATAAAGCTCGAAGGCTTAAAAGCAAACCAGCCTTGTTAAATTGACTGTACGTCGCGTTTATCTGTTAGTAATAAATTTATGTTCAATATTTTGATCCAAAAATATTTAAAATAAATATTAATTTAATGTTTTTTCGAGTGAAAAGCAAAAACTACAGTAAAAACAGACCAGCAGCCAGTAACCATCATTTCAAACATCATACCTTAGCCCAGAAGCAACTTTAAAGCTCCATTTATATTATGCCACAGCCTGCTGTTAGGGTTCTTGCAGAAGCTCCCTAAAGTGACAAGGTGGTTGATTAAGACTTGCTTAACAGAATTACTAAAGAAACAGTACCAGTACGTACGTACACATACAGCTTTATTTAGTATTTCTCTTATTATTATTAGTTTGATTTTGATTATTATTTTTTTTGTTTCTGTAATAAATTGTTGGGCCATGTTTGGATAGATGGCATATAGTGCACCCGTGGAGCCTGCCATAAAGTGAAGAAGTTAAAGAAGGAGTAACACTGAAATCCTTCCGCTCAAGTCTCTTTCGGGGTGTTATTTTTAATTTATGCTCTTTTGTTTCTTTTCAACAATCAATTTCGAGTACTATAATGGTGTCTGGATTCGTCTTTCACATGCAAGGTTTGCCATTCTTTCCCATGTATTTAGACTCTGTTTTGGAAATACGTTTGAAATCTAGTTTTTTAAAAATTTAATTTTTTTATTTAAGTTTTATTTTATATTTTTAGATAGTTTTAATGTACTGATATTAAGTATGATTTTTTAAAAAATTAAAAAAATAATATTATTTTAATATATTTCCAAACAAAAAATACCATGAAAAGTAACCATTACCACACTTCCAAATATCCTTTTATAATTTTTTTTTATTGATCCCAAGTTCCACCGGTTCCTTTTTATTATTCTTTATATTATTTTTTAAAGCATTAACGCTGTGTTTTTTTAACTAAAAGCATTTTAGAAAAATCTTATATTAATCACAAAGTTTAATTCTTTTAAGTATATTTAATAATGCAGTTTAATGTTTGCAAAAAAAAAATTCAATAGTTTTGATATATTAATATTAAATTAAAGCAGTGAAAATGCAATGATGCATTAGCACTATAATCTATTTATTTTTTTATTTTTTTATTAATGTTGATATTATTTTAGATTTTAGAAAACTTGCGTGTATCTTGACTAATCCAACTAATTCTGAAATTTATAAAATTTAAATTAATAATTTTTAAAAAATAAATTTAAAATTTAATTAGTTAAATTATATTTTTAATATTAACGTGGTTACGCTCATTTCTCAATGCAAATGATGGTGGTCTGTGGACGGACCTTGTGGAGTTGGAAAAAAAAAATGTTAATTTGTGGTATTTCTTGATATGGAGAGATTGTGTTTTGGCCAAAATCCAAAAGAGTAGCAAAAAATAAATGACTTCGACAGCCTTTCTCGTGGCCACACTCTCAGGCACCATATCTCCAGGCATACCTCTCTCGCGGTATTTGACTGCGACCCATCTAATCTTATCCCTGTTTTTTACTTGGACTGTCTGCCTACCTGTAACTTCATTTTCTACGGGGGCCTCCATTCAATCCACGGAATATGTTATTACTTTTTTCTTTTTTCTTATTTAAAAATATTACAATTCTAAAATTTCTAGGCACAATTTGTGTTTGAGTGTGTTTCGCAAAAAAAAATAATATCAACTTGTATTTTTTCTAATATTTTTTAATGATTTTGATATACTAGTTTTAAAAATAAAAATTTATTAATATATTTTTAAATAAAAAATACTTTTAAAACACCGTACTTCTTGATAATAAACACATATTAGACATTGCTGATGAGTAATCATTCACCCATGCACTTGATACTCTATTGTCACCATCAAAACTTAAAGAAAAACATAAAAACAAGCTAATATAAAACATAATAATATAAAGTTGAAGTGAAAAAATCAATATTAAGAAGTGATTATTATTTTTTATTCATGTATGTATTGTTAATTTATATTCCTATGTATAACATATAATTGAAAATAACTATTTAAAATAAGAAAAAAAATCATAATAATATAATGTTAAGTGAAATCTTTTAATACATACTATTATTCTTGTTATATATATATTGATCTAACTATTAATTACTAATTTTGAAAGATAATTCAATTTATGTCCTTAATTTTACTTTAGTCAGGTTAACAATTATTTTTCCATGGTTCAAAATTAAAAAAATAGTTTAATTATAATCATCAAAATTTATATAGAACTAATGGAAAAACAAACATGTTTATTTAATAAACATTCATGATTCTAGACAATCTACTAGAAATGATAAAAAAATATTATAAAATACTTAAATAATATGTGCAAAGCAAATGTTAAGAAATTAATTAATTTAAATGTGAATAATTTATTTTAAATCAAGTAGAAAAAGAATTCAATCTTAATAAAAGGAAAACTAGGACAAAAATACCTTATCATTAGCTATCAATGGTTAAACAAGAGAAATACAAAGTAACTAGTAATATTTTATTAATATATATTTTTTAAAAAAATAGATGTGAGCAGGAAAGAAAATTACAAGTGAAAGTATTTTTTATTATGTTCTATAAGTATAAATTTTATTTTATTTTATTAATATCTTTTATTTCAAATTAAACTTATAAAATAACTAATAAAAAAGTCATTCAATGCTATACAAGTTTTTATATTATTTTAACATATTTTTTTATAAATAAAAAACCAACGAGTTGAATGTTATATTTTAATAAAGTGAAAAACCCCCAAACCCTACCATAACAAGAAGGTGGGACCAAGCATGAAGAGAGCAGCAGGCTTTGGCTCTCACTTTTAACAATTTGACCACACACATTGTTTTGTTTTATAACACCAAAAATCACACACTAACATGACACATTCATTGCTGATGTTGTTGAGAGAGAAGGAGACATTAAACACGGAGCAAGAAAAGTAAGCTAGGCAGTCAGGCTACCCCAACTAATAAGTCTTTTCCTTTTACTAAAGTAATTCCCCCTCCTTAAGATTCTTCACCTTCCCTTCCTACTTCACATCCTCCTCCTCCCCTCTCTTTCTCTGTAATCTTGCTGTGTCAACTTGCTACAAGAATCCTTCTTGCATGAACTGTTGTTAAGCTATTTTTTCGTGCTGATATCTCTGTAAGTTCTTTTTTTTCTGTCTTACATACATACATATATATATATATATATATTAAGGTTTGGAGCTCAAGTTTTGCTTTTTAGCAGTAAAGTTTTGATCTTGGCTGTGATTTCGAGAGCTGCTTGAGAATCTGGAATGTGATTATGTTGTGTGTTTAACTTCCCAGAAGAAAGTTTATGGCTTGGCTGGTGAAGAATTTGTTCTGTAGAGAGATATTTGGTAATGTGGGTTGGAGTTGTTGAAATGTAGTTGAAGACATGCACTTGGTAACTGCAACTATAAGTAAAGAACATACTTTTATGGACTAATTTGTCTCCTGCTTTTATTAAAAGCTTCATTTGGATGACATTTGTCTCTCCCCCTTTTTTTCCATGGCTGCATTTTTGAGCTGGATCATGCTCTTTTGCACCATTAGAGTAGCCCGGGAAATTTTGTGTTGGAAATTGGAGACCAGTGTTGCTGCAGATCGATGAACATTCTGTTCTTTAAATGAATCTCATAATTTGGTTTGAAGTAGGAAGTTATTTTAAGTTTGATGCTCTGCGAGACTTGTTACTTGCTGGCACTAGCAAGTTGAGTTTCCATTTAATTTGTAAACTTAACCATCAATTTCTTGCATATCTTTACTCAATGTAATATACGGCCCTTCATTGACATCAAATCCTTTCTGCCTTTGTGCATTTGAATAGTAATTTCCTTGATTTGATTGTGTTCTTTTCAATACAACTAAATATCAACGATCAATACTCTAGGTTTTTTAATCTGCACAAATTCTGGAGCTTTGTGCTGTGAAGTTTTGTGAGGGGTGAAGTTTCAATGTGTCTTTAGATTTTCCTTTTCTCCTATTTAAGGTTTAAAGTTTGATGTATTTTTTTGGGATTGGCTTATGGAGAGCAGGAACCTAATCTGAGTAAATGACGAAGATAAGTCCAGAAATTGAGGAAAATATGCAGGGAGAAGTAATTTTTCCTGTTTCGGCTGATGTGAGCTTTGCTTCTGATGGGTTTCCAAAATATAAATTAGGACCTGATAATCAGATTTTGGAAGAGCCAAAGGAGGACAACAAGGGTCCATCTTTAAAGGAAGTTGTTGAACAGGAAACTATGCAGCTGTCAGATCAGCACAAGCGACTCTCAGTTCGTGACCTTGCCTGTAAATTTGACAAGAACTTGACTGCTGCTGCTAAGTTGGCTGAAGAGGTTATCTAACTTTGTCATTTTTTCCGATGTGGTTTTATTTGTTATTTATGCGTGACACGCACAAATGCATGTGCACAATTGAGGAATACTCATTTAACATTGAACACGGCCTTCTTCTTGCAATTGAAATCTATACCCTTTATTTACTTAGCTCAATCAAAGGTCATCTGCCCTTTCCCTTTCAGCTGATCTTTTCTTAAAAGAGTATGTTCTTTTGATGTGGATAGATGACTAAATTACTCATACTTGTTTATCCGACTTTCAGGCAAAGCTTAGAGAGGTGGCTTCTTTGGAAGGACATGTTCTTTTAAAGAAGCTTAGAGATGCCCTGGAATCATTAAGAGGTCGTATGGCCGGGCGAAACAAGGAGGATGTGGAGAAAGCCATATCTATGGTCAGTCTTTTCCCCCACTTTTCCATTTTCTTTTCTGTATAAAAGCCATTGATAGGCAGACAGTCATCTATATGTTTCAAGTGGTAACATGTGGTTGATATTTTCAATATGCATTTAACACCTCTGTATAATTTAGTTACCATTTTCAGCTTCTAATTGTATTTTGTGTCTTTCTTTACAATTTACTGAAGAAGCCTTCTTGCAAGTGCATTTATAATTCTGTTTCTACATTTGCAATATGATAATTGTTGTCAACTATAATCTTTTATGCAGGTGGAGGCATTAGCGGTTAAACTGACTCAAAACGAAGGAGAATTAATTCAAGAAAAATTTGAAGTGAAAAAGCTGGCCAACTTTCTTAAACAGGTTGGTCGATAGTGTTATAAATTTGGATATAGATTTAAGGAACTACTTCTTCCTGGACAAATATATCAAGTTGTACCCTTTCATAACTTCAAAGTGTGGCATTTCCCCTTAGTTTCTTATGCTGCTTAGTAAATCAAACATAGGATAGGTTGGACTTTGAGGTTTTGTATCACTTAGGATACTATGTGATTCTCTCATCCTAATGGCCTAACCATTGGTTATCCTAGAATAATGCCTTGGAGCTGTGGTCCTAATGCTCCCCTTTTGATTGATGAGGTTTCAGTAATTTGTGCATGTGAAAACCTTGCGTGAATGCACTTCTTATTTAGCCTTTTCTTGTCCACCTTCTAAAATCATTAGCAATATTAATTTTTATTTTATTTTTGTCTCCAGGCTTCTGAAGATGCTAAAAAGTTAGTGAACCAAGAAAAATCTTTTGCTTGTGCTGAAATTGAGAGTGCCAGAGCAGTTGTGCAAAGGATTGGAGAAGCCCTAGATGAAGAAGAAAGGGATGCTCAAAATTCGAAAAACCAGGCTGCTGTGAGTTTTTCATCTTTGAATGTCTTCTATTAAATCATTTGTTGTCACTCAGTTAATTCCATCTAACACACCAAATTTTTCCTGTCTTATTGCTAAAATTGCATATTCTTTCATAAACATGATTTTGCATCATTTTGTTCACTGTAATGCTGGAGATTTGTGGACATGGCATAATGTCATATACTGTTCCTTTAGAAGCTTTGCTATGTTATCTTTACACAGTTACTACAATAGCATTTTGCATAAAACAATACAAATACAAGGTCTGTAATATCAATTGGAGCATGAGATGGCTATCAAATATGCCATGACAATATCTGTTGACACGCTTGTTACTGCAGGATGTGGAGGAACTAGTTGAGGAGGTTCAAGAGGCTAGAAGAATAAAATTATTGCATCAGCCAAGCAAGGTACATTGATACTGTCCCTTCTCATTTGTGATGGCAGATGGGATATATATGGTCCTGTCTTATTATTGCATAGAACTGACACACTGGGGTCACTACAAGACTGTTGATTTGATTGGATCATCCTTTTTTACTTCTTGTTTGGTTTGTTCTAATTCGTAACATTCAATTAAGTTTAACCCAAATGAGTCATTGTTAGCACATTATGACCCTGCAATTCAAATAATACTATCCCCGTAATTTTCTACAAATCATGGTTAGCTACTCTTTTTGTAGCACAAAATTTCTTATCACCAGAAGTAGTCATGGGACTCATTGAAGTGAATTTCATGGTTGATATAGCCCTTTTCCTCTCAATATTTTCAACTTGAACCATATGGTTCGTACTACTGCTTCATTGGTGTTAAGATGGACACTGTAGTTATGCTATCTTCATTCCCAGTCCTTTGATTATGAAATTGCATTTGTAAATGGCTGGCAGTGATCGTGGCTGAATCGTGACAACTGCAAGTTTCATGTAAATAAAATCCATCATTTTAACAGGATGAAAGTTGTTTTGTGATGTGTGATCAAATAGATGCTTTGATACATAAATTGGTAAATCAATTGAGAGAGATTGGTTCTTTGAAAATGGTTCGTGCTCCATTGTTTATGTAATGTTCTATTTACATCAATTACACTTGCACAAATGCTTTATTTGCCTGCTCTTTTGCATTTTTCTTGGTTGTCCTGGGCACAAATATTCGGGCCTAGAAATGAAACTGTGACATGAAGAATGTATATCTCCATTAAATAATTGTTCAACTTGCAGAGTCACTTATCATTCTTCACATAACCTTAAAACGATCTATTGATGGTAATTTTAATATTAGCCTCGTTCTTTTTTCTAACAACATTTTATGCGCAAGGCTCATTTTATCCAGTTGTGATAGTGTTATGGTTTCATTTAACAATATTTTATTGACCGTAAACATACAACACTTTCGCAGGTTATGGACATGGAGCATGAACTTCGTGCACTACGAAATCAAATTCGGGAGAAGTCTATAGTTTCAGTTAAACTTCAAAAAGAGGTTTGTTTTACGTTGTCATAGTTTTCTAAATTCTCTCATGCAAACAATTTCTTTTATAATATTTTGCTTTGGCTGACATGATATAAGTTTTCTTTTAATACATATGTCAGAACGCTGTGCTGATGTTTTCCTTTTCTTTTCTAGCTGGCAAAGAGCAAGAGAGCTGAGCAGAATAAATCTGCTCCATATGTCCTAGATGGTTCTGAAACTCTAGGTTCATCTCTACAACTCAAGCCTCGTTCGGATGGTTCTCCACCCCTTTCGAAGTGTTCAGTTCAGTGGTATCGCGTATCATCTGAAGGCAGCCAACATGAAGTTATTTCAGGTATTCAGTTGGATTTTGTCGCATGTTTAGGGAAGATACCTCTTTGATCAATTTGTAATATATTTTGTGTTTTGCTTTGCTTCCTCCATATTAATGGAGGTTCAAGAAGTTCTTCCAGAAGCAGAATGCTCTATTGGTATTAATAATGGTTTTGTATCTCACTCTGCTTTATCTGGAATTTGCTTTAAAAAAAATTAGGTTTCCACTGTCCAGTTTAGTCTTAAGCCTCCTTAAGCACAATCCTATATTGTGTCATCAGTGATGAAATTCACTAGGCATTTCAAGCATTGACATTCCTCTCCGTGTCCTTTCTTTTAAGGCTTCCCGTGTATCTTAAAGATGGCAGCCGAGATGATTAAGGAGCCTTTACATTTGTTATCTTGTATCCTTCTCCTCCATCTTTCATAATTCAATATTTTCTCTGCAGGTGCCAATAAAACATTTTATGCTCCGGAACCCTTTGATGTTGGCCGAGTATTGCAAGTGGACATTGTTTCAAATGGCCAGAAAGTCAGTGTAACAACTTCTGGTCCCATTGAACCTGGTTGGTGTTAATTATGAAATATCGTGTAGATAACAATATCGTTCTTGTGATGCTCTATTATCCCACATGTCAGGATTATAAGGAATTTGAATTAGATAAAAGGAATGGCCAGTGGACCTATGCGCAGCAAGGAATTTCTTTTGGGTAGTGAGGACAAATAGGCCCAACTCAATGTTGCACTTGTAGGTCTAGAGGTAGTTTAGTTGCACAGCAGGCCTCTCTCCCTGGCTTCATGATAGAATGGAATCAAAACGGGGGAAGAATGTGATGCTCCACGGGCTTGGGTGGGGTGTGACAGTTCTGTGGTTGTCCAATCCCTCCTTTTCCCTGCTATTCTTGTCATTTTTGTGTAATCTCTATTGGATTGCTAGACAGGGTTCTTCTATTTTTAGTGGTGCTCGAGATTTATACTAATGCATCAAATTACTCATAACAGCTGCAGGATTGGCAAGCCATGTAGAGAATCTCTTGAGAAAATCTAGCTTTGAATTTAGCGTATGTGACCTTGTTCTTTCCCTTTCCCTTTTGTTTCTGCTTGATGTTTCTTATTGTATTGAAATAATATGTATTATGGTCATCTTCCAAAAACAAACACACTAATGCGAGAATAAACACGCACATGACGATATTACATGTACTTCACTTATTTTTACTTGGTTTTGACATTTCATGTAATGCAGGTGGTTATTTCCCAGATGAATGGGCAAGATCATGCATCACATTCTGTCCATGTGTTTAATGTTGGGAAAATGAGAATAAAGCTTTGCAGAGGGTGGATTACAAAGGCTAGAGAAATTTATTCAATGTCAATGCTGGTAAAACAACAGGACCAACTACACTGCCAATGAGTTTGTTGTATCTCTCTGACCATTGCCCTTTTCTACCTGCAGTTATGTGGAGTTAGAACCAACAGCAACACTGCTGCAAAGTCATTGTTTTGGCAACCAAGGAAGGGCCTTTCATTCGTATTAACATTCAACTCAGAGCGAGATAGGAATGCAGCGATAATGCTCGCCAGGAAATACGCCTATGATTGCAATGGGGTACCTTTTTTATTCTTTCTATTTATACACCAATACAATCATTTCAGCATTACAAGCTGTCCATTTCCGTGATATTTTGCAAAAAAACTTTCTCGTCCCTCACGTAAACCCTCGCAATTGCAGGTCATACTTGCTGGACCAGAAGATCAAGCATAGAAGAAAAATGTGACTGACCATTTTTTTTATTTAACAAGATGCGAGTATAATCAGGTTTTCACAGCTTGATTGATTGTATTTGTATGTGTGTGTGTTTGACATGGTGAAAGAAGAATACACCTTTCTGATTGTTTTTGGATTTCGACTAATTTGGTTGCTGTCGTTTTAGGCATAGTTTTTTGTTTGCCTAATCCTCTGCTGTAACAAATTAACCATTTTTGATTGATTGGTTCTTTGTGTCTTCTTGTATATCTTTAACAACTCTGGGCACAAGTTTTGGCTTTTTTTCCATCTAGTATTTAACCATTTGTGGTTTTAGACACAGCAAGGGTAGAATGAGGGTTGAAGTAAGTGTTTGGTGACGCGGTACACCATGTTGAA